>MDTD01176322.1_pt1 | contig 10884 bp, 10 predicted proteins | sample 811221 | NCBI WGS metagenome assembly MDTD01 (sample SAMN05326646, study PRJNA326480) | marine metagenome | isolation source: seawater | place: Pacific Ocean: South West | collected 2011
AATTTCATATTTGAATTTTTTTTTATCAAACCATTTCATGTACATTCTGCGAAGCATATCTGCCCAGTCTTGGCTTTCTGTACCGCCTGCTCCTGCATGAATCTCTAAATAAATATTATAGTCATCATTTTCGCCTGACAAAAAACATTTCACCTCATTTTTTTTAATTTCTTTTAGAATTAGTTCAATTTTTTCAATGCAATCTTTGATAGTATCTTCATCTTTTTCTTGTGATGCAAGAAGATACAAATCTTTTAAATTATTTAAATCCTTTAAAGACTGATTGTAAGAGTTTAAAATATTTTCTAGAATTTTTTTTTGTTTTATAGTATTTTTAACTAAATTCTTATCTTTCCAAAAATTTTCTTTGAGAGAAATTTCCTCTAATTTTTTTAATTTGTTATCAACTTTTTCTTTATCAAAGATACCCCCTTATACTATTTAGGGATTTTTCTGTAATAGCTAATATTGACTCAAAATTTTCCATTAGTAAAATTGTCTAAATTTTATTATTTTATCACGACCATTGGTTGAGATTAAGTTTTTATTATTTATGTTGTTAATATCTTCAATTTTTAACGCTTCAATAATTGAATTTTTATCACCGGGTGAAGCTTTATTGCCTGTATCATAATTTAATGAGGTTAAATAAATATTTTCTGGAATTTTAAACTCGCCGAAATCTTCTTTATAAAGAGCTTTTTCCACAAAATCTTTAAAAATAGGTAAGGCAGCTTTCGAGCCTGTTTCATATTTACCTAAAGTTTTTGGATTATCATAACCAACGTAAACACCAATTACTAAATTAGATGAAAAGCCTATAAACCAAGCATCATAATTATCATTGGTTGTTCCTGTTTTGCCTGCTAAAGGTACATTTAACGATTTTAATTTTTTTGCTGTTCCCCTTTCTACTGTTCCTTTCAAAATTGAAGTCATTTGGTAAGCTGTTGCTTCGCTAATAATTTTATTGTTAGTATTTTCAATTTTTGGAAGTTGTAACGATTCATTAATGAATTTATCACATCCTATACATCTTCTACTTTTCTCTAAAAATATAGTTTTTCCTCTTCTATCTTGAATTCTAGAGATTAACTTTGGATCAATTTTTTTTCCGCCATTGACGAAAGGTGCATACGCTGATGTAAGGTCTATCAATGTTGTCTCTGCAGCACCAAGTGAAACAGATAATAGCTCTGGAATTTCATCATAAATATTTAATTTTTTAGATAAATCTAAAATTTTCTCTAGACCTAAAATTTTTGCTATTCTAACCGTCATTAAATTTCTTGAATATTCTATACCTTTTCTGAAAGTTGATGGCCCATAGAATTTTTTTCCATAATTTTCTGGTTTCCAGTTTTTTAATCCAACTCCTTGACTTTCAACAAATGGTGCATCAAGTATTATAGAATTTGGAGAAAAACCATTTTCTAAAGCTGCAGCATATACAATTGGTTTAAAAGCAGATCCTGGCTGCCTTTTTGCTTGGGTGACTCTGTTAAATTCACTTTTTTTAAAATTAAATCCTCCTGCTAAAGCTAGAACTTCACCTGTGTAAGGATCTAAAATGACTATGCCTCCATTAACCTTGGGATATTGTTTTAGAGCCCAAAACTTATTTTCTTTTTTTATAAAAAAAATGTCCCCTACCTTATGTATATCTGGAATTGATTTTTTATTTGGTATTGACCACTTGACGTTTTTGAGTTTCAAAGATCCTTGAAAATTTTCTTTTTTTTTATCAATTATTCTAAAATTTATTTCTTCATTATTAACAGATATTATTTCTGCTAAGTGCCACTTCAAAGTTGGATCAAGTTTATAAGAGGATATCTTTTTTTCCCAATTTTTATTTTTAATTTTATTTGTAATTGGACCCCTCCAGCCACGCCTTTTGTCATAGTCTTCGATACCTTTTCTAAGTGATTTTAAAGCTTGTATTTGATAATTTATATTTAAAGGTGTGCTAATACTTAAACCTTGTGAATAAAGCTTCTCAAATCCATAGATATCTTTAACTGTTCTTCTTACTTCCTCAGTATAAGAGTTAGCCTCATTTACAATTTCAATTTTTCTTTTTTTTAGTTTTAATTTTGAATTTTTAAAAATTTTGAATTGTTCTTTAGAAATAAAATTATTTTCTTTTAAATTCTGTAAAACTAAATTTCTTCTAAATTTTGCAACTTCTGGAAATTTATAGGGATCGTATTTACTGGGAGCTTTAGGTAATGCTGCTAATAAAGCTGCTTCCTGGTAATTCAACTCTTTAATTGGCTTATCAAAATATTCCAAACTTGCCGCAGCAATACCATATGCTCCCTGACCCAAATAAATTTGGTTTAAGTAGAGTTCAAGAATTCTCTCTTTTGTATAAGCTCTCTCAATTCTAAAAGCTAAAATTGCCTCTTTTATTTTTCTTTTTAAGGAAATTTCGTTTGTTAATAAAAAGTTTTTTGCAACTTGTTGAGTAATCGTTGATGCTCCTTCTAATCTTTTATTTTGTGTAATATTTTTAATATTTTTAATAGTAGCTCTTATGATGCCTTTTGCATCTACACCAGGATGACTAAAAAAATTTTTATCCTCAGCTGATAAAAATGCGTTTGTAACTTTTTCTGGGATTGACTCGTAAGGAATAAATAGTCTTTTTTCTATGGCGTATTCAGCTATCAATTTTCTATTTTCTGAGTATACCCTGCTTGATATTGGCGGTTGATAATTCGATAGTTTTTTATAATCAGGTAATCCTATTGAAAAGTACCACAAAGTAGATAGCACAAAAAATACTAATACTACGATAAATATGATTAAAAATTTTAAAGAAAAATTGAGAAGATTAAACATTGTTTTTACTTTATAATAAGAATTTTGACTATCTTTAGGCATGATTAAATTTAAATCGTGTATTTATACATAAAATTGTATAAACTAATAATAATGACTATTTTAAAAATCACAAATCATAAAAATTTTAAAGGAATTCTTAAAAAATGGAAAAAAACTTATATATTGATGCGTCGCATCCTAATGAAACAAGAATTGTTCTTAAATCAGAAAATTCAATTGAAGAGTACGAATTTGAAGATAAGAATAATTTAAACTTTAAAAATAATATATATTTAGCAACAATAAGTAGAGTTGAACCCTCATTACAGGCTGCTTTTGTAAATTTTGGAAGAGAGCGCCATGGTTTTTTAGCTTTTAATGATATTCAATCTGATTATTATCAACTACCATCCGAAGATAAAGAGAAAATTAGAATCGCTGAAGAAAAAATTAGAGAGGAATTAAAAGATAAAACAACGGTAAATCCAAATGATAATATACAAAATGACTCTGACCCAGAAAATAAAGATGAAAATTCGGAAAGTGGTGAAGTACAAATTGATAAAGACAATAAAAAACAAGAGTACCGAGAAAAAGTAAAATCCTCTTTTGGTATCAAAAGATACAAAATACAAGAAGTTATTAAACCAGGTCAGGTAATTTTAATACAAGTAATAAAGGAAGAACGTGGTCAGAAAGGTGCTGCTCTTACTACCTTTATTTCGTTAGCTGGTAAGTATATGGTTTTAATGCCAAATACTCCAAAAGGTGGAGGTATATCGAGAAAAATTTTTAATTCATCAGATCGACAGAAAATAAGAAATATTCTTAATGAAATAGAAATTCCCAAAAGTATGGGTGTAATTGTAAGAACTGCAGGAGCAAATAAAACTAAAAATGAAATCGAAAAAGACTTTCAAAATACTCTTAAAACTTGGGAAGAAATTAAAGAAAAAGCGTTAGACTCTAATGCACCATCCTTAGTTTACGAGGAAGGCGATATAATCAAAAGAACTTTAAGAGATACTTATGATAATGACACAAAAAATGTCTACATAGAGGGAAATGAGGCATATCAAAAAGCTAAAAAATTTATGAAGGAATTAATGCCAAGAAATGTAAAAAATATTAAAAAGTACAGAGGCAAAATACCTTTATTCCATGATGCTAATATAGAAAAAGAATTAAATAATATTTATGAACCAACAGTAAAATTAAAATCTGGAGGGTATATAGTAATCAATCCAACAGAAGCTTTGGTATCAATAGATATTAATTCAGGTCAATCAACTAAGCAAATCAATATTGAAAAAACGGCTTTGAACACAAATTTAGAAGCTGCTGAAGAAATAGCTCATCAAGTCAAACTAAGAGATTTGTCAGGTTTAATCGTGATTGACTTTATAGATATGATGAATTTTTACAATAGAAGAATAGTAGAAAAAAAAATGAGAGAAAGTATTAGAAAGGATAGGGCTAGAATACAAATCGGAAGAATAAGTAATTTTGGCCTTCTTGAAATGACACGACAAAGATTACGTGAAGGTTCAATAAAATGGGAAACACAATTATCTCTTTCCTCTTTTTCACAAAAAATTATAAAAAAGATACAGCATCTTGCGTTTACTGACAAAGTAAAAACCGTTAATTCTTTTGTTCCTGAAAAAGTAAAAATCTATATTGAAAAAAATTTGATAGATGAACTTAAATATTTTCAAAAAAAATACTCTTTTGAGGTCAAGATTATTTCTGAAGATAATTTTATAATACCTGAATATAAAATTGATTTATTAAATAAATCTAAAAAAATATTAAACACTGTGGAAAATATTAATATCATTTATGATAGCAACAAGAAAAAAAATAATAAATCGGGAGAAAAAAAAGAAAAAATTAAAAGTATTGTTAAAAGTAAAGAGAAAGTTAAAAAGACTAAGATTAAAAAGAAGGTGAGAACTTTATGGGTAAGAAGAAAAAAGAAAAAACTAAATTAACCCAAGAGATGGCGTGCTCTCTTTTCCAAGAAAATTCTTTTCCATGCGCCCCGCTAAATAAGAGTTTCTTCCAGAAATTACTGCATCTTTAAAAGCCTTCGCCATCAAAATTGGCTTTTTAGCATAAGCTATAGCGCTATTAATAAGTACCCCATCGCAGCCCAATTCCATTGCAATAGTCGCATCTGATGCTGTTCCAATACCTGCGTCTACAATTACTGGTACCTTTGATTGTTTTACAATCATTGAAATATTAACTTTATTTTGTAATCCTAGCCCTGATCCAATTGGCGAGGCTAGAGGCATAATAGCTGCTGCACCATTATCCTCAAGTTTTTTTGCTAATAAAGGATCGTCTGTGCAATAAACCATAACTTTAAATCCCTCTTTAACAAGAATTTTTGTTGATTCAATTGTCTCTATCATATTAGGGTATAATGTTTTTTTATCACCTAGAACTTCTAATTTTACTAATTTCCAACCACCCATTTCTCTAGCTAATCTCAAGGTCCTTAATGCCTCTTTAGAATTAAAACAGCCAGCAGTATTGGGAAGGTAAGTAATTTTTTTTGGATTAAGGTAATCAGTTAAAATTGGTTTTCTTTTGTCTAAAATATTTACTCTTCTTACAGCAACAGTTACCATGTCTGCGCCTGAAGCTTTTACTGCCTTTGCAGTTTCGATAAAGCTTTTATATTTACCAGTTCCTACAATTAGTCTAGATTTGTAAGTTTTTCCAGCAACTTTAAAAGTGTCTTTTCTTTTCAGTTTACCCTCCTCCTATGAAATGAACTATTTCGACTTTATCTTTATCTTTTAAGTATTTTTTTTTGTAATTATTTTTTTGAATAATTTTTCCATTGCACTCAATTGCGATTTTTTTGTTATTTAATTTGTATTTTTTTAAAAGGTCTAATATTGAATAATTAGACTTTACTACTATTTTTTTTCCGTTTAATTGTATTTTTGCCATAATTAAGTTATTCAATACTAAGAAATAATGAACAAAATTATAATTCTTAATGGTCCAAACCTCAACCTTTTAGGTGAAAGAGAAAAAAGTCAATATGGAAGTTTTACTTTAAAAGATATAGAAAAAAGTTGTAGCGAATTTGCTACTAAAAATAACATACAGTTATCTCTGTTTCAGTCTAATATTGAAGGTGAACTAGTCGATAAAATTCAAAATTCTAGGAAAAATCAAGATGGATTAATTATAAATGCAGGGGGATATACTCATACATCTGTTGCAATTCACGACGCATTGAAAATATTAAAAATTCCAATAATTGAATTGCATATAAGTAACATTTATAATAGAGAAGATTTTAGACATAAGTCTCTGATCAGTAAAATTGCAAAAGGTATTATTTGTGGATTTGGTGCTGAAGGTTATTTGATGTCACTACAAGCAATGAATAAATTTTTAAAAAAATGAAAATTGAAAAGAAATTAATAAAAGAGTTAGTAGATAATCTTAAAGAGTTTGAATTAACCGAGCTAGAGTATCAAGATGGTCAAACAAAAATTAAAGTTTCTAAAGCAGCTAAGAGCATTGAACAAGTAAAAACTAGTACAGTTGTATCTCAAAACAAAGCTGTTTTAAAATCATCTAATGATAGTGATGGTATAAGGATCAAATCTCCTATAATAGGAACTGCTTACTTAGCACCTGAGCCTGGAGCAAAAAAGTTTGTTGAAGTAGGTGATAAAATTAAAAAAGGCCAGACTGTGATGATAGTTGAAGCAATGAAAACTATGAATCACGTCCCTTCTACAACAAACGGGGAAGTTAAAAAAATTTTGATTGAAGACGGGCAACCAGTTGAATTCGGTCAAACACTAGTTCTATTGAAATAATACTAAGGATGTTTAAAAAAGTATTGATAGCAAACAGAGGGGAGATAGCTGTTCGTGTTATCAGAGCATGCAAAGAGTGGGGAATAAAAACTGTAGCCGTTCACTCGGATGTAGACTCCGACTCCATGCATGTGCGGCTTGCGGACGAAAGTGTTTGTATAGGTTCTCATCACCCGCAAAATAGTTATTTAAATATTTCGTCTATAATGTCTGCAGTTGATTTAACCGGAGCAGAGGCTATTCACCCAGGTTATGGGTTTTTATCGGAGAATGCAAAATTTTCAGAAATAGTTAATAAACATGGGATTAAATTTGTAGGGCCAAGTGCGAAGATCATTTCTCAAATGGGAGATAAAATTCAAGCAAAAAAAATTGCTAAAAAATATGGCTTACCAGTGATTGAAGGATCTGAAGGCGGAGTTAAATCTTTGGATGAGGCTAAGTCAATATGTAAACAAATCGGATACCCTGTTTTAATTAAAGCTGCAGGTGGAGGCGGAGGAAAAGGAATGAAAATCGTGGAAGAGGAAAGTAAATTAGAAAATTTATTTCTTACTGCAAAATCTGAGGCAAAAAAGTTTTTTAATAACGATGAATTATATATTGAAAAATATTTTAAAAATCCCAGACATATAGAAGTTCAAGTTATGTCAGGTAAAAATAAGACTGTTCACTTGGGAGAAAGAGATTGTTCTGTTCAAAGGAGACATCAAAAATTAATTGAAGAAACTCCTAGTCCAGTTTTGACCGATGAACAAAGAAAAGATCTTCTTGAAAAAACTGTAAAAATGGTTGAGCAAATTAATTACGAGGGAGCTGGAACAGTAGAGTTTATTTATGAGGACGGGAAGTTTTATTTTTTAGAAATGAACACAAGAGTTCAAGTAGAGCACCCTGTTACTGAAGTTCAAACTGGTATAGACATCGTAAAGGAGCAACTATGGATAGCGTTCACAGGTGATACTGCTTTAAAACAAGATGATATAAAACCTAGAGGTCATACAATTGAATGTAGAATTAATGCTGAAAACCCTGCCTTGGATTTTCAACCAAGTCCTGGTGTTATTAGCGTCTGTCATCAGCCTTCGGGTTTTAGAACAAGAGTTGATGGTTCAATATTTCAAGGATGTAAAATTACTCCCTATTACGACAGTTTAATTGCTAAAGTTATTTGTAAAGGAAGAAATAGAACTGAGGCTATTCAAAGAACATTGAGGTCCCTAGATGAATTTGTATTAGAGGGTATAACCACTACTATTGATTTACACAAAAAAATTCTAAATCACAAAAAATTCATTAGTTCAAATTTTGATACTAACTGGTTAGGAAAAGAAAAATTTTATTAAGCTTTATTACAATTTAATAGTTGTAAATCATAAATAGCATGATCAAATGGAGTTAAACTCGGGTCGGAAGCAAAGGTCCATCCATTGAATATAAATACTTTTTCATCCTCATTTTTAGTTAAGTCTTTTACTTGCATATATGCAACGCTATCTATTTTATTATTCACTTTTACTTTACCACACTTTAAAATTTTTATTTCTAAAGGACCAAATTTTTTTATTTCATTGAGTTTTACTTCAAATTTAGAAGATTTAGCTGTGATTTTATCTAGACCAATTAGTATAGCTTGTGAAGATTTTAAATTAGATATTTTTTTTTCTTTTAATTTTTGATTTGGTAAAGAATTTTCATTTTCATCAACTAATTCTTCAAAACTAGGTTTTATTTTTTCAATATTTATCAAGGGACTGGTTGTTATTTTTTCATTAGCAAAAGAAAAAGTAGTTTGAATTATGAAAGAAAGTAATATTAAAAAATTTTTATTTCCAAGTTTCATATTTTTTTTTTATTTCATTTTTTCTAATTTTTACAGGCCTAAAACTATTGTTGGTACCAGTTTGATTTTCTAGATGTTTTTTTTGCCATGAATATTTTACATCTTTTTTATCAGGTATTTTATCAATTGTATGGTGCATCCATAAATACCAATCGGAAGAAATTTTAGTAGCTTCAATATTTTTTGAGTACACAACCCAACGCTCATTTTTTTTACTTTTAAAATATTTATTTCCGAACTCATCGGAGCCAACATATTTTCCAAAAAACAAGGTCTTTAAAAAAGTCCCAAAAGTTTGTTTATTCCACCATGTAAAAATTATTTTTATACTCATTTTAGAAATTAAAAATCCACACAATCATCAATTGCATCATTAAGTAATAGACACCTTATACAATTAATATATATCTAAATAAAGAGATTCCATATATTTTATGAAAAAATACCTCGTTGAAACTTATTATACTTGTACTTTTAAAACAGTTCACACTTTAAGTAACCTAGATGAAGCGGAATTGTCTAAAATTGATCAAAGAACAGACGGAAATGTCGAGGTGATTGATGTTAAGTTAAACAATAGGAAAACAAAAAAAATAGGCAGTAATAAAGAGGAAAAATCTGTCAAGCAGACAATCGATGCAAAACTTCCTAGTAATATCGCAGATAAGATAAATAATTCAAAAGATATAAAAAAAGACAAATCTGCCAATTTTAAAACAAAAAATTATAACAGATTCAAAATGCCAGATAGAAGGAAAGGATATATTCAGAAAGCACAGATTGGCGATCATAAAGTCTACTTACATACTGGAGAGTATGATGATGGCAAAATTGGTGAAATATTCATTGATACAAATAAGGAAGGTGAGCTTGTAAAGGCCATGATGAATAATTTTGCAATAGCTATTTCTCTAGGCTTACAGTACGGAGTTCCGCTGGAAGAATATGTTGATGCTTTTATCGATACAAAGTTTGAGCCATCTGGAAATGTAATAGGCAATGATCGAATTTTAAGCGCTTCGTCGATATTAGATTATGTATTTAGAGAACTTGCGATATCATATTTGGGTAAAGAGGAGCTAGCCCATACTCCATCAATAGCAGTTTCAAAAAATATAGAAACCAATGGAGATGATAAGTTTCTTAAAATTGTAAAAAACATTACTTCAAAAGGTTTTGTAAGAAGTAATTACGAGGAAAAATTAGTAGATTTATCCGACGTTAGAATAAACCTTAAAACTAAAAACTAATTTTTTTTTAAAATTTTTCTTATATTCAATTCTTTTAACTGGGCATCTTCAACTTCTGAGGGTGCTTGCATCATTAAGTCTTGTGCATTTTGATTCATTGGAAATAGAGTGACTTCCCTAATATTTCCCTTATCCGCAAGTAACATAACGATTCTGTCTATTCCGGGCGCTATACCACCGTGAGGAGGTGCTCCATAGCTAAACGCATTTATCATTCCACTAAATTTTTCATCTACATCTTTTTTTTTGTAACCAGCTACTGAAAACAGTTTATACATTAATTCAGGAATATGATTTCTAATTGCACCTGATGATAATTCTACACCATTACAAACTATATCGTATTGAAAAGCTTTAATATCAAGTGGTTTGTTAAAATCTAGTTCTTTTATGTTCCCTTGAGGCATTGAAAAAGGATTATGACTAAATACGATTTTTTTCAAATTTTCATCAAATTCATACATGGGGTAATCAATTATCCAACAAAATGCAAATTTTCCTTCATCAATTATTTGTAAATCTTTAGCAATTTTGTTTCTGGCTTGAGAAAGAATTTTTTCAACTTCTTTTTGTTTTGCACAGGCTAAGAAAATACTGTCGCCTACTTTAGCATCACAAATTTTCATAATCTCTTTTAAGGATTCTTCGCTAAAGAATTTTCCAACAGGTCCTTTGCCTTTTATTGTTTCTTTTTCTTGCTCAAAAGTAAAATATGCTAAACCAGATGCGCCCTGGTCTTTTGCCCATTTATCAATATTGTCGAAAAAACTTCTGGGTTTATCTTTAGTATTTTTAGTTAAAATAGCTCTTACAATAGAACCTGATTTTACTAATTTTTTGAATATATCAAATTTTACGTCATCTCGATTGAAAACATCAGTTATGTCTTTAATTACTAACGGATTTCTTAAATCTGGTTTATCTGTTCCATAATTTTCAATTGCCTCTTTGAAAGGAATTCTTGGAAATTTTTCTGTTAAAATTTTTTTTGATGAAAAATTTTTAAATAAATTAGTCATAAGTCTCTCTACGACATTAAAAATATCCTCTTGTTCAACAAAAGACATTTCTAAATCTAGTTGATAAAATTCTCCAGGGCTTCTGTCAG
>MDTD01126418.1_pt1 | contig 10883 bp, 9 predicted proteins | sample 811221 | NCBI WGS metagenome assembly MDTD01 (sample SAMN05326646, study PRJNA326480) | marine metagenome | isolation source: seawater | place: Pacific Ocean: South West | collected 2011
ATTTAAATAATAAATCTTCGTTTCATCTAAGCCCTGCAAGGGATAATCCTGTATTAAAATAGAAAAGTCAGGCTTAAGAGATTTAATTACCTCATTGAATAATGGCTTTGTAATTTTTTTCTGTCCCCAAATTGGTGTTGTATAATCTAGTGGGTTCGATATGGTCGCAATCTTAGGTAAAAAAAAGGATATGTTTTTTTTACTTTTTTTAGGAATTTTTGAAAACTTTATATCCAAAGTGTCACCAATATCTGCAACCATAGCTGCACCACCACCAGAACAAGTAAAAGCAGAACATTTTGCACCCTTTGGAATACCAGCAATACATATGAATTTAAGAGTTTCTATAAATTCAGAAGGCGAATTAACAGTAATAATCCCTAGTTTTTTAAAAAAAGAATTATAAACCTTGTCAGAACCTGCAATTGAACCAGTATGACTTTTTGTTAAAGTGGCACCTATTTTGGATTTGCCTGTTTTTAAAACTACTATAGGTTTTTGTGCCTCTATTGCCTTTTTTGCAGTTAATTCAAATTCTGAAATATCTTCAATACTTTCGACATGAAGACCAAACGCTCTTACTTCTTTTTTATGGATAAAGTAATTGATAAAATCAGTATTTTTTAAAGATGCTTGGTTACCAAGAGATATCATGTGGGTAAGTGGTAACGAGCGTTGATTCATAGTTATATCTGAGGATAACATTCCACTCTGCGTTATAATTGCTGCCCCAAACCCTGGGCAAAACCCACCATGTGCAAATGGCCAAAGAGCACTTTTGTCTAGATAATTAATTATTCCATAGCAATTTGGTCCTACTAAAACCATATCTCCTAGAGAATTAATTAACTGTTGTTCCAAATAAAGACCATTTTTCCCTATTTCCTTAAAACCTGCAGAATAACAAACAATTCCACCAGCTTTTATAGAATTAAGTTCAGTAATAGTATTTATTGTTTTAGATGCAGGAATTGCTAAAAATACTGCATCAGGTCCGTATGGGAGATCTAGTACTGATTTATAACATTTATAGCCTGCAATATAATCCCTTTTTGGATTCACAGGCCAAATTGAACCTCTAAAGCCTCTACGTTTTGCTTCATTTATTGCAATTTCAGCATCAGATCCACCGATGAATGCAATCTGCGATGGATTAATAAGTCGACTAATGTTTTTATATCTTAATTCTTTCATGCCCCAAGGGGTCTTAGAATTGATCTAGAAATTATATGCCTTTGAATCTCAGATGTTCCATCCCAAATCCTTTCAAGACGGCTGTCTCGCCAAAGTCTTTGAATAGGCATTTCCTCCATAAGGCCCATTCCACCATAAATTTGAACTGTGTCATCTGCAACTTTATTAACCATCTCAGAACAAAATAGTTTCACCATCGCTGCATCCTCATCCATCATTATATTTTTCTTAGCTTTTTCTACTGCATCTTTAACTAATAAATCAGCTGCTCGCAAACCAAGAGCCATATCTGCTAACTTAAAACTTACAGCTTGGAATTTTCCTATAGGTTTTCCAAATTGTTTTCTTTGAGCCGCCCATTCACTTGAAAGTTGTATCATTCTTTCTGCCTTTCCACAGCAGGAAGCACCAACCCATATTCTTCCCATTCCTAACCATTTTCCAGATAATTCCAGACCTTTTCCTTCCTCCCCTAAAATCATATTTGAAGAAAGCTTTACATCATCAAAATTCAAAGCAAATGTTTTGTACCCCCTATAACTTACACATTTTGTTCCCTCTTTTATTTCAAATCCCTTAAGACCACGATCAACTAAAAAGGCTGTAATTCTTTTTCTTGATCCCCTTGAAGTTTTATCTTCACCAGTAGCTGCAAAAACTATTGCAAAATCTGGCACACATGGACCAGAAATAAAATGTTTTGATCCATTCAAAACCCAATCATCCCCTTTTTTTACAGCATTAGATTTCATTCCCATAACATCTGAACCTGCTTCAGGTTCCGTCAAAGCAAATAATTCTCTTTTATCACCTTTAACGCACGGAAATAAATATTCCTGTTTTTGTTCATCATTACACGCCAAGAGGATCTCAGTCGGTCTTGCAATCCATGAATGCAAAGCATGTGTAGTTTTACCATACTCCCTTTCAAGAAGATACATAGACCCATAATCAAGACCTCCACCTCCAACTTCTACAGGTAGATTTGCAGAAAAAAGTCCTACTTCTTTCGCTTTTTTTTCTATTTGGTGTCCTAATTCGATTGGTACTTCACCAATTTTGTCAACAGTTTCTTCATGGGGATAAATCTCTTCTTCCAAAAACTTTCTAGCAGTATCTAGAATAAGGGAATTTTCTTGACTAGTAATTTGATCCAATTTCTATATTCCTTCTTTAAAAAATCTAAGTTTGATGCTTTTCTAGATTAAATTTGGTTCTTGCCTCATTAGGGCTTAGAATACGAGCACCCATTAATTCAATGATTTCTTTTGCTCTAGATACTAAATCAGCATTTGACGCTAAAACGCCTTTTTGTAAGTATAAATTATCTTCTAATCCTACTCTAACATTTCCTCCCATGGCAACTGATGCAGCAACCATTGGCATTTGCATACGAGAAATCCCAAAACTTGCCCAATGACAATCTGAAGGTAAATGATCTTTCATAACTTTCATAGTATCCACAGTTTGTTCTGCACCCCATGGAATGCCAAGACATATTTGAAATAATGGAGGGTTTTCTATTAAACCTTCTTTTATCATTTCTTTTGCAAATCTAATATGACCAAGATCAAAAACTTCTAACTCAGGTTTTACACCCCATTTCTGTGTAAGTGCTGCCATTTCTCTTAAAAAAGGTGGTGTTGAAATATATATCTCATTGCCATTACCAAAATTCATGGTACCACAATCTAACGAACAAATTTCAGGCAAACATTCCTTTACATGTGCTAACCTTTCTTCCGCACTAATCATATCTGTACCTATTCCTGGTTTATTCAAATTATTTTCATTTATAACCCAATCTCCACCCATTCCAGCAGTTAAATTGATGATAACATCCTCAGTTGAATTTCTTACTCTATCAACGACTTCCTTGAATAGTTTTAGATCTCGTGAACCCTTACCAGTTATTGGATCTCTAACATGCAAATGTACTGAAGTAGCTCCAGCTTTCGCAGATTTTATAGCATCATCTGCAATTTCTTTTGCTGAAACAGGGACTTTATTACTTTTTCCTACTGTGTCTCCTGCTCCTGTAACAGCACAGGTAAGAACAACTTCGAAATTCATTTTTTTCCTCCAAACTTAAGCTATTTTTATTTTACTTTCTTTGAATTTTAATAATCTCAACAATTTTTTTGTCTCTTTCTGAAGCAAGATCTTCAAATTTCTTGCCTTTCGTAATATCTTCACAACCAACAACCATCTTATCTCTTAATTTTTTTGTAAGTTTAGGAGCTTTTAACCTAGTCCAAGGTAATTCTAATGCTGGTCCAAATTGATCCAAATTTGTAGCCATTCCCCCTTCTCCGCATGCTACATGAAAAGCTAGGCATTGACCCTGAATAGCCATCCTTGGAGCTGGACCATGCATCAAAGCAATATCTATTTGTTCAGGTGTTGCTTCATTATTGTTAACCATATGTAAAGCCTCACGCCATAAAGCTTCCTGAAGTCTAGTAGCAACAAAGCCAGGAATTTCTCTCTTTAAAATTAGGGGAGATTTTCCTATTGCACTATAGAATTCATATACCCATTTAACTGCTTTTTCATTTGTTTGCTTTCCTCCAACAATTTCTACTAAAGGCAACAAATATGGGGGATTGAAGGGATGAGCTACAACAGTTCTTTCAGGTGTTTTACACAAAGCTTGAATATCAGTCATTTTCATTCCAGAAGTCGAGGAACATATGATTACATTTTTGGGAACGATTTCTCCTAATTCTTTATATAAATTTTGTTTTAGACTAAGAATTTCAGGTGCACTTTCTTGAATAAAGTCAACATTTTTAATTGCTTCATCTAAATTAAAAAAAATCTTTAGATCAGTTTTATCTAACTCTGTTACTTTATATAGCTTTTTTAATGAAACCCATGCAGTACTAAGCATTGAGTAAAAACTACTTTCTTCTGATTTATTATGAAGATAAGCTTTTACAGACAATCCTTGCGATAAAAAATATGCCACCCATCCAGCGCCAATAGGTCCAGCACCAATACTGCTGACCACTTTTACATGATTTCTATCAATGAAGTTCATTATTCACCCTTAAAATTTGGATCCCTTCTTTCAACGAATGCGGCAATACCTTCTTTAGCATCATCTGAAGCAAGCATTTTCTTATATATTTCCAAATCATCATTTCTCATTTTAGAAAATGCTTGTTCTAAAGGTACACATTCAATAGATCGCAAAACTTCCTTTACACTTTGCATTGCTAAAGGTGCTGAAGTTGCAATTTGATTAGCCCATTTGTAAGCTGACTCAAGCAAATTTTCATGTTTAACAACTTTATTGACTAATCCAAAATTTTTTGCTTCTACTGCAGACATTCGTCTTCCTAAAAGAAACATTTCCATTGCCACATTATAGGGGATACATCTTGGTAGTCTTTGTAGCGCACCAGCATCTGGTACTATTCCTAGTGGCATTTCAGGCAACCCAAATTCAACATGCTCAGAGGCAATCAGTAAGTCACAGCCTAATGCGAGTTCAAAACCACCACCAATAACTAGTCCATTCAGAGCACCAATAACAGGTTTGTTTAAATTCCAATTTTCGGTTAACCCTGCAAAACCTCCGTCACCATAATCAGCATTTTCCCACCAATTTTCCAGTGACATTTCTCCAGAATTTACAGCTTTCAAATCCCATCCAGCTGAAAAAATTTTATCACCTTTTGCTGTTAAAATACCGACCCAAAGATCTTTATTTTCTCTTAATTCTGCAAATGCCTTACCCAAATCCTGACTCATTTCTACATTTATTGCATTGACCTTTGGTTTGTTTAAACAAACTTCTAAAATTCTACCTACTTTTTTAACTTCAACACCACTAGACACAATACTCTCCTAAACATTTTTTAAAATTTATCTCATAATAAATGGGTTACTCATAGCTTCATTAGAAGTATTTAACCAAATGGTTTTCGGACGTGTGTAATCGTACATTGCTTGAAATCCACTTTCTCTTCCATAACCAGAACCTTTAAATCCTCCAAACTCAGCTATGGGCGATACAACTCTATAAGTATTAACCCATACTATTCCTGCTCTAATGGATCTAGCTACCCTAATTGAACGAGCACTATTTTCAGTAAAAATACCAGCTGCTAATCCATGCTTTGTATCATTTGCGAGTTTTATCACTTCCTTTTCATCACTAAAGGTAAGAACACTCAATACTGGTCCAAAAAGCTCTGTATCGACAATTTTTAGTGTTTGTTTAGGACATGAAATTATAGTTGGATTAAAGAAAAAACCTGGAAGATTTGAAGGTCTCTTTCCACCACATAAAATTTCAGCACCTTCAGTCGAAGCAAAATCTATTTCTCTTTCAATGTTTTCGATTTGATTTAAAGTACATAGTGGTCCCATTTGAGTATCTTCTTCTAATGGATCACCAAGTTTTATGGAACTAACAACCTTTAACATTTTATCCAAAAATTGATCTGCGATTTTTTCATGAAGATAAAGTCTGGAACCTGCAACGCAACTTTGTCCAGATGCTCCAAATATTCCAGCAATAGAACCATTCACAGCACTTTCAATATTTGCATCGTCAAAAACAATAAAAGGAGATTTACCACCTAGTTCTAAAGATACTTCTGCAAAATTATTGGCACTATTTTGGATTATATTTTGTGCTGATTTTGGGCCACCAGTAAATGAAACACGAGATATTAAAGGATGTGAGGTTAGCTCTTTTCCACAAGGATCACCATGTCCCGTTATTATATTTACAACACCAGGAGGGAATCCTGACTCTTCAATTAATTTTCCAAATTCTAACATAGCGGCAGAAGCATGCTCTGAAGCTTTTAAAACTACTGTATTCCCAGCTGCAAGAGCTGGACCTAATTTTACAGCAACTAGGAATAATTGCGAGTTCCACGGAACAATTGCCGCTATGACTCCCAGTGGCTCTCTTTCGGTTAAAACTAACAAATCAGGTTTATCAATTGGTAAAGTTTCACCACTAATTTTGTCTGCACAACCTGCATAAAATTGAAAAAATTCAGAAATATATTTAGCTTGCCAACGTGTTTCTTTAAGCATTTTGCCAGTATCAATAGTTTCTGTTTTTCCCAATGATTCCGATTTTTCACTTAAAAGCACAGCTAATTTTCTTAAACATGAACCCCTTTGTGTTGGCGTCATTTTAGACCAAGGTCCTTCAGAAAAAGCAAAATGAGCTGCCTCAACAGCAGAATTTACATCCTTTGCACTTGCAGATGGTATGCTTGACCATATCTCTCCAGTAAATGGATTTAAACTATCAAAAAAATTATTTTCAGAGCCTGATGTCCAACTACCATTAATAAGCATTTTATATTTTTTTACTTCAGTCATTTTTAAACCTCTAATATAAAATTGATATTGATTCTTTTATAGAATTATCAATCAATTTACTATAGTTTATAAATCAATTTGAGTTAAATAAACAAAATATAGTTGGATAAAAATGCAGAAAAAAATTACTCTCGGCGAGCCTATCATTATTAATGGTAGAAAACTTTCACTTTCCAGAGCTGTTAGAGCTGGTGATTACATATTTTGTACTGGACAAGTACCAATGAAAGATGGAAAAGTTATGACATTTGGATCTATAGAAGAACAAACAACCGCAGTTATTAAGGATATTGAAAAAACTTTGAGTTTGGCTGATAGCAAACTAGAGGATGTTGTCAAATCAATGGTATGGTTAAGCAACAAAAATGATTTCCCTGGATTTAATGAAGTATATAGCCAATATTTCAAAACTGATCCTCCTGCTAGGTCAGCTGTTGTTAATGAACTTCTAGTAGATGTAAAAGTTGAAATTGAGGTAATTGCTTATAAGCCTCAATGAGAGGTAGGAATAATTGACAACAAAGAAATATTTTAGACCTAATGGAACTTATTTTGAATTCAGTGGTAATTTAAACAAAAGTCTACTGATTTTTGTACATGGATTTGGTCTAAATTGTAAAATGTGGCAATGGCTACCACCTAGTATTTACAATAAATTTGATATTTTAAAATACGATTTATATGGACATGGGAATAGTATTGCCCCACCTTGCCATCCATCATTAGAAATGTTTGCAAACCAAATAGAAGAACTTATAAACTATCTTGGGTATGAGAAAGCTATTTTAGTAGGATTTTCTTTAGGAGGAATGATAATACGTAAATTTTCGAATATATTTGAAAATAATTTAGAAGGACTTATTATTTTAAATTCTCCCCATAAGAGAACTCGAGAACAACAAATATCTATTGATAAAAGAGTTAAACAGGCTACATATAAAGGCCCTAAATCAACAATAGATGATGCTATAAAAAGATGGTTTTCAGATGATTACATTTCTAAAAATTCAGAAATTATAAAACTCATAAAAAATTGGATCTTAAATAACGACGCTACTTTATATTCAAAAATTTATAAAGTCCTTGCTCAAGGTGTCGAAGAAATAATAAATCCTGAAAAAAAAATTTCATGCCCAACTTTAGTAGTTACAGGAGATAAAGATTTTGGTAATAATCCAGATATGAGTAAAAGAATTTGCAACGAATTTTTGAATAGTAAGCTAGTCATTATGAAAAATCTAAAACATATGGGATTAGTTGAAGATCCAAAACAATTTGGAAAAATATTAGAAAATTTTTTAAACCAATTCTTAGAAAGAAAAAAAAGATAGTATGAGAAAAGGTATTCTTTCAGGTTTAAAAGTATTAGATCTTAGCAGAATGCTTTCTGGTCCATATTGTACAATGATGCTAGCGGACCATGGAGCTGAAGTGATTAAAATTGAGGATCCAACAGGGGATACCAGTAGAAAAACTGGTCCCTTTCAATCTGAAGATTTAGAAAAAAAATGGTCGGGATATTTTGTTAGCCTTAATAGGAACAAAAAAAGTATTGTCTTAGATTTAAAATCAACAACTGGGAAAAAAAAATTTCTTAAGCTTGTGGAAAATGCAGATATTCTGGTTGAAAATTTTAGACCAGGTGTAATGGATAAATTAGGCCTAGGCTATAAAGCATTAAAAAAAATTAATGATAGACTAGTCTATGCCGCAATTAGTGGCTTTGGAAATCCTCTTTTTGGAGAAAGTCCCTATTCTAATTGGCCATCTTATGATGTTGTTGCTCAAGCTATGGGGGGGATTATTGGAATTACAGGTCCAGATAAAAGCACACCCACAAAAGTGGGACCCGGTGTAGGAGATATATTTTCAGGACTTATGATGTCATTTGGTATTATCTCAGCTGTACGTGTAGCTGAAAAAACTTCAAAAGGACAATTTATTGATCTTTCAATGTATGATGCAGTTTTAAGTCTTTGCGAAAGAATAATCTATCAACATGATTATGACGGGACAATACCATCACCTGAAGGAAACGGACATCCTTTGCTTGTACCATTTGGAATATTTAAAAGCAAAGATGGACATATAGCATTGGGAATAGTTGATAATACTTTCTGGAAAATTTTAACAAATATTATTGGAAATAAAGAATTGTCAAAGAGTCAGAAATATCAAACAATACAATCTAGACAACAAAATGCTAATTCACTTAACTATATTATAGAAAATTGGACAACCACAAAAACTAATAAAGAATTGGAAAGTATACTTGGTGGACATGTTCCTTTTGGCCCTCTGAATACCGCTAGGGAGATATTTAAAGATCCTCACGTAAAAAAACGATCAATGATAAAAAAAATTGAAATACCTTCAAATAAAAAAATGAAACCTTGGCGAGTAGCTGGTAATCCTTTAAATTTTAGTAAATATCCAAAGCCTGAATTTAAATGTGCACCATTATTGGGGGAAAACAATAAAGATGATATATTTGGTTATAAATCAGAATTAATAAAAAGCTCTAAAAGCTCTAAACTGAGGAAAGCTTTCGGTTCTTTTGCTACTGGTGTTACCTTGGTTACAACTAGACAAAAAAATGGAATACCAAGGGGATTTACAGCAAATTCTTTTACTTCTGTATCCCTAAACCCACCATTATTATTAGTTTGTATATCAAAAAATGCTCAAAGTTTTTCAACTTTTAGAGATAGCAAATATTTTGCAGTCAACGTATTGAGTGAAACCCAACGATCAACTGCAGGGCTATTTTCCTCTCAAAGTCCAGAAAAATTTAAAATTACAAAATGGGAAAAGGGATATAAAGACTTACCAATAATAGACACGGCTTTGTCTTATTTTTCCTGCGAAAAGGTAAATTTTCAAGAAGCTGGAGATCATGCAATTATTATAGGAAGTATAAAAGATTTTGGAGTAAGAGATGGTAAACCATTAGGATATTTTGATGGTGATTACTTTTCAATAGGTTTAGAAAAGTCACTAGTTGATATGGTCAATAATGATAGAAATACAAATATTGGAGCGATTTTAGAAAATAAAAAAAGAATACTTTTTATTATTGATAAAGAGCAAAACCTTTGCCTACCAAAATCTATAAATAGTCAAAAAAATCTAGAAGGTTTAGAATATTATTTAAAAAGCTTAAACCTTAAATTTAAGCTTGATTTCCTGTATTCAGTCTATGAAGATAAAGAAATCAATTCTCATATGATATTCTATCATGGTAAATTCTCTGGAAAGGGTAATGATAAAATTGTTACCTATGAGATCAATAATATTCCATATGATAAAATTGTTAATAATGCAGAAAGAACTATGATGATAAGATACTGTCATGAGTACCACCATGGGCAATTTGGTATTTATCAAGGAAATGAAACTAAAGGTAAAGTAAAGAAAGTTTTTTAATTTTGAAATTTGAGGATGATAATGATTAACGACATAAGGAAAATAGTTACCTATGAAGAAACCATTAATATTGAAGGTGGTAAAAAAGCACCAAATAAACTTAAACTAGTTGGAGTTGCAGCTGTTGTGACTAATCCTTGGTTTGGGAATACATTTACCAAAGATTTAATTCCTGAAATAAATAGAATTTCTCCTGTAATAGGAAAGTTACTTACTGAAAAATTGGTATCAATAATTGGATCTGGGGATAAAATTGAGGCATATGGTAAAGCTGCAATCGCAGGAATTGACTCTGAAATTGAACATGCATCAGCTTTAATTCATACATTAAAATTTGGGAACTACTTAAGAGAAGCTGCTAAAGCTAAATCTTATCTTGGGTTCACTAATGTAAGGGGATCAGCAAACACTCCTATTTATATACCTTTAATGGATAAAAACGATACTGGAAGAAGATCACATTATTTAACAGTTCAATTTTCAATTAATGACGCTCCAGCTGGGAATGAATTAATTGCCGCACTTGGAGCTGCTACAAGTGGAAGACCTCATCATAGAATTGGTGATCGGTACTCTGATCTTAATTCTTTAGGAAGAACTGAGGACAATCCAGCAGGAGTATAATAAAAAAAACTGATTGCACAATTAGTTTAATATTATACCATAAGAATGAATTTCAAATTTTTTGGGGGAAATATTTAATGAAATTCCAATTAGCTGTAAATTTAGAACGCATGGATAATAGCGTTGATATGGAAAATGTTAAAAACCATACCCTTGAAATGGTTAAAATGGCCGATCAAGGTGGGTTCAACATTGTTTGGGCAGCTGAACACCATGCTATAGAAATGACTATAGCCCCAAATCCTTTTCAAATATTAACTTGGTGGGCTAATCATACAGAAAAA
>MDTD01065172.1_pt1 | contig 10882 bp, 9 predicted proteins | sample 811221 | NCBI WGS metagenome assembly MDTD01 (sample SAMN05326646, study PRJNA326480) | marine metagenome | isolation source: seawater | place: Pacific Ocean: South West | collected 2011
CGGAGTCCCTATTGGATATTCTGCCCTCATCTGATCCGTCGTATTCATCATATCGAGAGCAGTGGCTGGATCAGGATATTACAGGAGTTTGTGCAGGGACCTCTTGCGGCGCAATGGAAAGAATTCACCGAACAAGTTCCCGGTATGCTTCAAAAAAACCTCTCGAAAGAATATTTCGATCATCTAAAAATAGAAGGCCGAACTCATATTGGTGGAGTTAAAGACCCATTTCATCTCAAATGTTTGCACGCGCATTACAGCTTTTATAGAGTTCATGGCACTGGTTGGGTTGGCAGATTCGTGGAGGGGTTGTTGATGTGGAAATCTCAAAGAGAGCAAAAACAACCACCATTGGAATGCAATCTTTCTGATCTGGAGTGTAATTATCATAGGGAGCTTAAATGATAAAAGGTTTATATAATTCCGCCATGGGAATGCTAGTTCAGGAGGCTAGTTTAAACACTAGCTCAAATAATCTCGCCAATATTAACACTGTTGGATATAAGAAAGATCGAGTAACTTTTGAAGAATTTCCTAATACAGAAGAACTCAGACTAAACGATACAAAACTCAAGCCGGGTAGAAAGTTTTATGAGGGCCCTGTAATAGGGAGAATGGGTACGGGCGTCATTCTAGATCGAGTTACCACTAATCATGATCCGGGTACTTTACGTGAGACCGGCAACCGGACTGAGATGGCACTAGATGGCAAAGCCTATTTTATGGTTCAAACCCCCGAAGGCATACGCTACTCCAAAGATGGTAGATTCAACTTTAGTCAGGACGGCTATCTAGTGAATCGCCATGGTCACAAAGTAATGGGGCTTGAGGGATCGCTCGAACCAAATAGTCCTGTGACTGATAAAGAAGGGAAACTTGCTCCTTACTTTAAACCTATTCTTGTAGAAAATGAATTGGACTTTCAAGTAAATGAAACTGGAGCCGTACTGGGTGAGGGTATTGAAGTCTTAAAGGTCGTATTCGACAATACAAATAATTTAGAAAAAGAAGGTAAAACTCTGTACCGATTAACAGATGGAAAAGCCATTTACAGTCATAAACCAATCCTAAAGCAGGGTTTTTTAGAGACCTCTAACGTCAGTGTAGTTCATGAAATGGTAAATATGATAAAAATTTCAAGGGCCTATGAAGCAAACTCAAAAATCTTAACAGGTATTGATGAGCGTCTAGGACAAACCGTTAGAGAAGTTGGAACTCTAAGGTAAGTAAGGAGTCGTTAATTATGATGCGCGCACTTTATGTTTCTGCTACAGGAATGCAAGCTCAAGATAAAAATATATCTACAATCACTCAAAATATTGCCAACGTAAATACTAATGGCTTTAAGAAGAGGGTGGCTAACTTCGAAGACCTCTTGTATCAAACTCTTCGTGAACCTGGCACAGAACTCGTGGATGGCATTAATTCCCCTACGGGAATTCAAATGGGTAATGGTGTTCGCGTTGTAGGTATTTCAAAAGTTTTTACGCAAGGTGGCTTCCAAATCACAGACAATCCTTTCGATCTTGCTATTGAGGGTGAAGGTTTTTTTCAGGTGCAACTACCCGGAGGAAATATTGGCTACACTAGAGATGGAGCCTTTCGACCAGATGCAAATGGACAATTAGTTAATGCCTCAGGCTTACTCCTAGACCCCCCGATAAACATTCCTGCAGATGCAAAAAATGTAACGATCGGTACCAACGGTGTAGTCTCAGTGATTCAAGGTAATAATCAGCAGGCTGTGCAAGTTGGTCAAATTCAATTGGTACGGTTCGTGAATCCGGGTGGACTTAATAATCAAGGTCGTAATATTTTTACTGAAACCCTAGCATCTGGAGCTCCGTTACCCGGTGTACCTGGTCAAGCAGAATTTGGCACCATCGCTCAAGGTAGCCTTGAAACTTCCAATGTCGCAATCGTGGATGAAATGGTGAACTTGATTGTTGCCCAAAGAGCATACGAGTCAAACTCCAAGGGCATTCAAACCGCAGACACCATGTTGCAAACAGCTAATGGCTTAAAACGATAATCTAAATAAAGCGGGGGCATAGCCCCCATCTCTATATACACAAAGAGCGGCATTTTCATTCTTGAAAATGCCGCTCTTTAATACAAAAAATAGGCCGTCAAATTAAGTAAAAAAACTTACTGGTAGAATCGACTACAGATTATATGGTACGAGGTGATGAACGTCGAACACCAACCAATAATGCAGTTCGTTCATCTCTGTCGTTGGCATAATCCACCCCAAACAAAAATTTACGATCTGCACTAAATAGTATTCTCAACCTAACAGTATCGTCTAAGTTGTTTTCTAGTGAAGGAAAAGACCAGATAGAGTCACTACCCGGCTGCAATTGATATGACTCACTATTATTCACACTTAAGATATTACTTAGAGTTGCGCTCCCACTAGAAAACTGAATAGTTCCGGTACTTATTACCTCATGGGCTGCAACTACTGCCGGTGCAGGATCTCCTGTAGTTCCCAGACTACTATTATTAGACCTTACTAACCATTGAAAAACTTCAAATTGCCCATCTACTATATCTGTACTGCGTAATGGACGAAAAAGAAGCGACAACCTATCAGACCCGACACTGGTTGCCTCACCTGTCATGGCAATACTGGTATCCGTATTTACAAACCAAGTTGAATCCATGAACAACAATTTATCTCCGTTAGGATTAATACTATAGGTTGAATTAAGCGTCGCCATGCTGCTTCCCGAAACAGGTCCCGTGGGATTATTGTGAAAACCTAGACCACTGACATTACCCCTAACGAAATCTAGTTCTGCTGCTACAACAGATCCTACACTGTTCATCGAAACGTAACCCCATCGACCCGTAAAATTAGAAGAGCTCAACGATCTTTGACCTGAAGGCACAGCCTTGAGCATAACACCCAAAGTCGGAGATGTCGCCATAGTGGAGTCCAGACTAAACACAGCCAACCCACCACCAGGTTCTGTAGCATATGGGGCCACTACAGACACACCACTATTAGCAGTTGTCTCAATTGACATACTACCCAATCCCGTATTTCCGATTGGAAAATCGTAATTCATAGCTCGCATTGGATTATTAGTGAAGAAAGTTGGATTCGCAGCAGCAAATCCACCACCATGAGCCCCCACTGGAAATAATATATCCCCATTATGCACTCGAGGAACTGGGGTTGCGGTCCGAGCAACCGGCGAATATGAGACAGTTATCGAATTGTATAAACCTTGTAACGAATGGTTTGCTACAAAACCCTCAAGCAATGTACCTTGTGGACTTTGTGTAGGCACATTAACGAAGGGCTCATCTTCACCGCTTCCGCAACCTGTAAGATAGAGAAGTAAAAAAACTATAGCAATTTGTCGTAAAATGAGTTCCATGTTATGGCCCGCTTTTTCTAAGTAGGTTAACAAAATTTTAGCTATTATATAGTCTGATTACTTTACTGCAAGAATTGCATATCTAATGACCAACCAAAAGATTCTAGAAATAACAGATCTAAATGGATACGCTCGAGGAGTTTCCAAGAGCGAAGAGGGTAAAATAGTGTTTGTCGACAACACCTTACCTGGTGACCTAGTAGAAGTAGACTATACCCAGCATAATAAGCGATTTTCTCTTGCCAAAATTAAGACTATTACAGAACCCAGTCCATGGCGAACAGAAGCCTTTTGCAGGCATTTTAATCAATGCAACGGATGCCAACTCCAATATACAAAATTAAATCATTATCTTGAAGCCAAGCAGCGAGTTTTAAGATCGAAGCTTAGAGGACCTTTAAAACCTTTTGCCCATAATAAAATTATTCCATCGCCATTGACTCACTATCGAAACAAGGCAACATTCCAATGGAATCCTCAATCAAAATCACTTTCATACCTCAATGAAAACAATGAAGAAATACCAATCAATGAATGTAAGATTCTGGATACGGAAATTAGCAATTGGCTTTCAAATTTAAAAAATTTAAAAAGATCAATAAACTTCCCCACTCGACTCGTTATAAAACATCTACCCCAACAGGGCTTGGTATTAGGAATACATAGCCCACACCGCCCCGTGGCAATTGAGGACATTCAACCTTTTATGGCAATTTACTGGCTCGAATATGAAAAAGTTGAAGCATTTGGAAAATTAAAATGGATTAAACCCCCAAAGCAATCACTAACCGAAAAACTTGGAAACATTGCCATTGGATGGCACCCACAAGGCTTTTTTCAGACTAATCGATGGGTTGCCAATCAAATGTTTTCTAAAATAAAACATTGGATAATTAACAATAAAATCAAAATTGTGTGGGATTTTTACTGCGGTAGCGGATGGATTCTACAATTCATCAAACAACACATTCAACTGGGGTATGGCTTCGAAATTTCGCAAAATGCTATCAATATTGCTAAACAAGTCCCTAACGCACAAAATCTACATTTCATCCAAGCAAATCTTCCATACATCCCCAAAAATAAATATCCGATAGCCGACTGTTGGATTTTTAATCCACCTCGAAAAGGCATTGGAAAAAAAACTCTTGAAGCATTATTCAATCAGAGCTATTCACCAACTACGGTTATATATATGTCCTGCAATCCAGATAGCTTAAGTGCTGATCTCAAAATGCTTACAAAATTTGGCTATCAAGCCGAAATGTGTAAGTTCTACGATATGTTCCCTTGGACAAGTCATTTCGAAGCACTTTGCCTTCTGAAAAAATCAGTATAAAAAGTCACTTCTAATCACTTGACAGGTACTATTTATTGCATAGAATGTGAACCCCTTTCTAAATCGGCCTGTGTTCCTTTTTCAGAAAGGCTTGTGAGTATTTATGATTGTAGCTATTGATGGACCAGCTGGAGCTGGCAAAAGCAGTGTGGCTCGCCAGTTAGCTGAGCGAGTTGATTTTCAGCACCTAGATTCTGGTGCCTTCTACCGCTGTTTCGCATTTATCGCCTTGGAGTCAAATAAAGACATTAGCTCCGCTGACGGCTGGACACAGCTTATCAGCAATCATCAAATAAGAGCGGACTACAACACATGCCCAGCGAAATTCTTCGTTAATGAGAAAAATGTTAGCGAACTTATTCGAGAAAACAGAGTGTCCAACGCCGTTGCTTTAGTTAGCACTCATGCTGTAGTAAGAGATGCAGTTGTTAGCACCTTGCGTGATGTTTCCAACTCAGGAAATTTTATCGTAGATGGCCGTGATATTGGTAGCGTAGTATTTCCAGATGCAGAGCTTAAGTTTTTCCTGACCGCGAGCATTCAAGAAAGAGCTAAACGCCGTTATTTAGAACTCAAAATGAAGGGTACCGAGGTTCGCTTAGATCAACTTGAAAATGAGATTCGGTTAAGAGACCAATCGGACAGCACTAGAGCTCTAAGCCCCTTGATACAGGCTGAAGATGCTGAACTTATCGATAGTACAAATATGAAAATTGATCAGGTTATAGAGTTAATAAAATCACAAATTGAATTTCGTTTACGTCCATTAGAGGAAGATATTGAAGCGATATCCCGTTAGTCGGCTTAAACGAATGGGTACAGTGCCCTCGGATTTTGGATCCGTAAAAATTTTTTTTAGGAGTTGATGTATTGTGACTGATGAAATCACAAAAACAGAAGAGCCCGAAGTAGCTGAAGAATCCATGGCGGATTTCGAGGATTACTGGGCAGTACCAACGACAGTAACCGTTGGAAAAATTTACACAGGAAAGATCGTAAGGATCGACACCAAGGATGTTTATCTAGACATTCAAGCAAAGAACGAAGGTATTGTACCTTTGAGTGAATTTGCTCGAGATCCACTGCCACCTTCATTGGGGCAAGAAGTAAGTGTCATGGTAGTTGAAAACAAAGACGATAGCACCCTGTTGTTAAGCAAGGGTAAAGCTGAGGCTTCCCGCGCCTGGGAACTTGCTGCTGACGCTTATGAAGCTGGAAAAACTGTTCAAGCTCACGTAATTAACAAAGTTAAGGGTGGACTGAACGCGGATTGCTCTGGTCTTAAAGCATTCATACCAGGTTCTTTGATGAGCCTTCACCAGGAGTACGACTTAGAAAAATACGTTGGAAATGACTATGAATTCAAAATTATTGAATTTAACCGTCGTCGACGTAACATGGTCCTCTCCCGCAAAGAAATCTTGCAAGAGGAGCGTCGCAAAAATATCGAGCATATTTTTGAAACTCTAAAAGAAGGCGATATCTGCGAAGGTGTCGTTAAAAACATCACTGATTACGGTGCTTTTGTATCTATTGTCGACGGTCAAATTGATGGTCTATTACACAAAGCTGACATGAGCTGGGCTCACGTTCGCTCAGTGGCAAGCGTCCTTAAACTTGGAGATAAAATACAAGTTAAAATCTTGAGTATTGATCGAGACAAAGAAAAAATTTCTCTTGGAGTTAAGCAATTAACTGATGACCCATGGGTTAGTATCGAGAGACGATTTGAGGTAGGCACCGTTCATGAAGGCGTAGTTAAAAACGTAACGCACTTTGGAGTGTTCGTTGAGCTGGCCGAAGGTGTCGAAGGCTTAGTTCACGTTTCAGACATTTCCTGGACTCAGCGAATTAAGCACCCGGAAGAACTTCTCAAAATCGGCGATGAAGTCAATTGTAAGGTTCTCAATTATGAAAAAGAGAGTCGCAAAATTTCATTGGGGATAAAGCAATGTGAAGAAGATCCATGGGAGCAGGCTTTCGAAGAATTAGATATGGGACAAGTAGTGAGTGGCGAAGTCAGAAATCTCACTGACTTTGGCGTCTTTGTGGAAATCCGCAACGGCATTCAAGGACTTGTACACATTTCTGATTTAAGCTGGTCCAACAAGATTACCCATCCTAAGCAGGTAGTTAGTGTTGGAGAAAGTGTCAAAGTCAAAATTGTGACTCTTGATCGAGAAAACAAGAAGATTTCACTAAGCATTAAAGAAGTTACAGAAGATCCATGGACAGATGTTTCCGGACGCTTTCCAGTAGGAAGTATCGTAAAAGGTAAAGTAACTGGATTAACTAATTTTGGCGCTTTCGTAGAAATCGAAGAGAATGTAGAAGGAATGGTGCATATTTCAGATTTCTCATGGAGTGAGCACTATGACAATGCAGGAGATTTCCTGAAAGTTGATCAAGAGATCGAATGTAAAATTCTTGAAATTGAACCAGAAGTTCGTAAGATTTCTTTAGGAATTAAACAATTGACTGAAGAGCCTTTTGTTAAAATTACCCGTGAATATCCAATTGGTAAAGTATTCAAAGGTAAGATCAGTAATATCACCAACTTTGGTGCATTTATAGGCATCGAAGAGGGAGTTGACGGGCTTCTGCACGTAAGCGATATTTCTTGGACAGAAAAAGTGGACCATCCTAGCGACAAGTATTCCGAAGGTGATGAGGTAGAAGTCAAGGTGCTAGCCATTGACAACGAAGCTCGTAAAATTTCCTTGGGAGTCAAACAGCTATCTGATGATCCTATCGAAAAATTCCTCACTCAGAACCCAATTAAATCAATCACCAAAGCTACTATCGCTGAAATTAGTGGCGATGGTAGTGTAGTGCTTAATCTGGGTAATGATGTTGAGGGTCATGTAGTACCGAAACAAGCTCCTAAGGACTTGGAAGTTGGTGCTGAAGTGAATGCTAAGGTGCTAGAGTTCTCTCATCGTGATTTAAAAGTTTACTTGTCGATAAAGCAAGCAGACCGCGAACTAGAACGAGGCGCACTGGAGCAGCATAACAAAACTACAGAAGCTAGTACTTCAAACGAAGGTAAAGAAGTACTTGGTGATCTAGCAAGCCTCAAGGCTGAACTAGAAGCGGAAGAGCGAGAACGTCATGCTGCCACTGAACCTAAGAAAAAGGTTACAAAAGCCAAGGCTACCAAAGCAAAGGCTAAGGAAGAAGCCCCCAAAGCTGATTCTGCAGAAGCTGGCGCAGAAGAGTAATCTTGATTTTTCATAGTTTTTGTTTCTAATCGAAACTTGAAAGAGCCTCCCTAGGGAGGCTCTTTCTGTTACCAATACCTTATTTAAATCGCCACCTGGTGGTGAGATCGAACCACTTTAGTAATCGGGCGAGTTAATGTGGTAGAACATTTTCTGCAGTTTCTTAACTCCAAATCCTGATCCATATACTCTAAAGTATTCAATAAACCTATATATTTAGTCTTCAAAACAAAAACCTCTTCAGTTGAATATATTTCTCCGCAGCTACAAATCTTGAAATGTTCTGATTTTACTCCGCTCATAACATCCTCACCTTGGCTAAATGTATCAGACAAAAAAATGACTTCCCCTTAGGAAGTATCGACAAAAAATCGATCTGAATTAATGTTTTTTGACTAAGCGGTAAAAAACTGGAAAATTAGCCTTCGCATGGACTGTTTACACCAATGGACCCTTAGGTCAACCAAATTAGAGTGTTTGAACCCCAACTTTAGCGCCAGACCGCTTGCGCTACTCCATTCATCTAAACCACTGGGACCTCGAGGTAACAATAAACAATTTCCGGTAACCGGAGATAGCGTTCGCAACAGATCTTCTACGGGACCAACTGCACGAGCTGTAACCAGGTTTACTTTATTATGAAGCTTTACATATTGTTTCGCATTTTTAGCTTTCCACGAAGAATGCTCGTAATTTACTTTGAGATACTTCAGATTCAACTGCCCCAACATCCAACGAATCTGATCCAACTTTTTTCGACGTGCGTCAACCAATGTCAATAATTCGAAATCTTTGAGAATAGCCAAAGGAACACCCGGAATACCACCGCCAGTACCAAAGTCTAATAAACTTTTATAATTGTCATAAGAAAAAGAATACCCTCTTAGAGAGTGCAGAAGTAGGGCTGAATCTATAAGATGCTTCATTTGAAAATCTATCGAACTTTCAATTCGAGTCAGATTCACCTTTTTATTTGCCTCAATGAGAGTTTGTTGAAATTTTTGCAGTACGTTGATCGTTTCGGAACATGCAGACGGAACAAGTTTCTGTATTGCTTCTTCGAAAGAATCAGGCAAGTAAAGCTCTTGAAGATTAGTCATAATTTATTAATTATCTAGGATTTAAACCAAATTTCATTCTCAGTATACTTGTAGTAGCCATGTCAGATATGGTAGCAAATAAATGAGAGGATACACATATGTCATTTCATAACGATGGCCATTACGGCAACTGGACTTGTTATTTACACGGAGATGCGAGTCTCGCATGCTGCATCCAACTGAACCAATATGGGCCGGAACATCGTTCGGGTCGGGTGGGTACTCGCGGATTCGAAAGCCCTGAAGAAGCCTTTGAATATCTGAATACAACCCTTTCTCAACCAGTGGAAAACATTAAATTCTTTGTTTCGAGCCCCGAGCAATTTTGGCTCACTCAATGTGCCTCCGGACCGAAACTACCCCTAGAGAAGCACCAGATAAGTAGAGGACTAAGGCCCATTCAATTTACACCATTTTAATAAGAATTCTAAATAACTTAGCTAGAACTCACTTACTCGTAGCTTCGAAGTCTTTTACGCAATTCATTCTCTCTCTTCTGCTGAAATTTTTGAACTATTTTTGCCCATGCACGAAAATCTTTGCGTTTGCGCAATCTCACTTCACGATTGGATTCAATACATAACTCCATAGAAAGCTGATCACTAGGACGTAATTCCATCAGTTGACATGAATCTTTATTCAAAGACAAAAGCTCTTCAGGTTTAAGCTTCTTAACATCTACTTCAGAGTAAGAATTCATAGTTGACTCCAAATTAGTTTCGACACGCTCGGAAACTTGCTTCACCATCTCCTGAATATTAGAGTCACCCGCAAATTTGCGCTGAATCTCTTTTCCCAGTTCAAGAGATTTGGACGCATCCAAGCCCTCCAAGGCACTCATTTTAGATGTCATCGATTCCAGCCACTCACTCTTCTGCTGCGAAACTTGCTCTTCAACTTGCTGCTGCACCATTGAATTTACTTGCCCCATAATATTTTGTTCGAGTTTTCCTTGGTATCCTGTATAGCCGCTGGAGGTTACTCCGCCAAATTTAAATTTTTCTGCTTGATCACTCTTTCCTTGAAAACTTTCGGCTTTGAAACCTTTGCACATTTCCATGAAATCCCCTTCAGAGGGAAATTTTCTTGCCATCGCGCACATTTTATTTACTTTAGCCTTCAGCTCTTTGGGACTTAAATCAGCAAACCCTTCCATATCCTTAGTCATTTGTTCGCGAATCCTTTTAATCTCCTTCTCTAAGACAGCATCTTTCATTTTTTGAGCCTCAGGATGATCAGGGTACTTTTTGAGAATCTGATTAGCCTGCCTACGAGCAATAGATGGTACCGAATCAAAAGATTTGTAAGCCTGTTTCATTACTTTACGAGTAATATTTTTCTTGATCATTTGTGGATCAAACATAGGACTGCCAGTCTTACGCATAATACGATCGGCCTCCTCATAAAACTCGAGACCTTTTATCGGATTTTTACGTGTGAGGTTTTCCACATCTTGCGTGATCATACGCTGTAGATCCATAGGACCGGGGAAAGAACCTCCCATACGATAAAAATTTTCATATTTCTTACCAAGATACTTACTCAAAACTGGCTGCCAAGCTTTCCAGGTAGATAAGTCGTAGGCCGAAATATAGCTGCATTGAAAAATTAGTAGAATAACGTAGATTAGAATCTTCATATATCCAATGTTAACCACATTGAATCAAGATGGGAATCTCAAGCCCCAAAAAAAAATCAAAATTCTGAATCAAAATGTAACTGGAAAACTCAGAAAAAATTTACAAATCTAAAGAAAGAAAGTAAAAATAGAGAGCGGGTGAACAGAATCGAACTGTCGTAGCCAGCTTGGAAGGCTGGTGCTTTACCACTAAG
>MDTD01021085.1_pt1 | contig 10880 bp, 17 predicted proteins | sample 811221 | NCBI WGS metagenome assembly MDTD01 (sample SAMN05326646, study PRJNA326480) | marine metagenome | isolation source: seawater | place: Pacific Ocean: South West | collected 2011
ATGTAAGTCTATGTCTCCAGGTCTAACTAAATCACTGTCTGGTTTTCCTAGACAAAACTTATTATACATATAGATAACAGAGCTTCCTTCCATAAAGACTTTAGTAACATTCTCTATATTCATAAGTCCCTCAATAGTTTCATATAACGTTAAATCGGAACCTTTACGCCTGATCTTTATCGTCTGCAGCAATCTGATTATTTTATTATTACATGCTTCGTCTACATCTCTTTGTTTGTACTCAGGTTTTTCAAACATTCTCGCCATTGCTCTTTGTGCAAAGCGTTCAGGGTCTTCGCCTTTGCGAAAAGGCTTATCATCTTCTTTGCGAAAAGGCTTATCATCTACCATGGTGTTACCCTGACGCTGAGCAAACCAATGTTCTTTGCTTGGTACTGTTTTATATCCTGATGACTTCTGTGAACTCCTCATTTACTAATAATATATGAGGAGATTAAATTAAAATGGTGATAGCTGGTCGGGAGTTTTTGTTAAAACATCACCTTCTTTATAAGTAGAACCGGCATTAGTTACTTCGTATGTAATGACCTTACCCATACCGTTGTTTAGCTCATCAACTTCTAAAACTGTTCCACAACTTTTGAAATGTTTACAATTAGGATTCGTATTTTCAACTTTATCTCCTATATTAGGCTCGTTAGTGTGACTTACATAATTCTTCTTTCCTAAAAATTTGTATGCTAAAAATCCACAATAGACCACAAACGCCATAAAAATTAGAGTAACAAAGCTTTGCTTCTGCTTCCTAGATACCATCTATATATTATTATGCGGAAAAAATAATAAATTGATATAATGAGTGTTATATAAATGAACCATATCAATAACCTTCCCGATGAACTAATTGAGAAGATATATAAAACTTATTTTACAGAAAACGTTGTAAGTCATCTAAATACTATGAGGTGTCATGCTAAAATATACTTAGATGCTGGAAGAACGCGATATATTCGTTGTAATATGAGATGTTACGATAGTGTATACTGCATGCACTGTAAATTGAATACCATTGAATACTATTAAAATATCTAGATTATTATATAATGGATCCTGTAGTGATTAACGTTATTCAAAATTTCATCATTGGTGGAACATTAATTGCTCTGACTAGTTATATAGGAACATTTTTTGATCCTCTAGTTGCAGCAATATTTTGGTCGTTTCCAATATCTATATTACCTACAATATATTTCATGAAGCAAAATAATAAAAATAATCTTTATATATCAAAATTCACACTCAGCACAACATATGCACTCATTCTTCTTGTAGTAACAACATTCTTTCTCTCCTATTTCTTAAAACATGACAAAAAAAGTATAACTGGTCCTATAATAAAAACATCGGGTGTCTGGTTGGTGTGTAGCGTTGTATTCTATTTCATAATTAAGTATTTTAATTTGGAGAACCGCTTTATGTGAACACTGTTTACATTTATTATACTAAATAAGTATTAAACAGTATATACAATAATAAAACAAACATGGCAGAACTAGAGAATAACAACGACCTTGCTGAACAGTTCAAAAATGCTACAGATTATGTAGCCTCTACATCATCAGATTCTAATACTATCTCAGATGAACTAAAACTTCAATTCTACGGTCTATACAAAAGAGCTACTGTAGGTAAATGTTGTGATCACGGAACAAAACCGTGGGCATGGGAACTGGAAGCTTCCGCAAAGTATGATGCATGGAATAAATGCGAATATCTGACCGTATCACAGTGTATGCAAAGATATATTAACCTTCTTGAAGAGACAAAAAAATCTGTAAACTAGACCCAACCGGTTAAAAAGTATGATACTAAAAAAACCGTCCAAAATGGACTAAGAAACATACCTAGTTCACCATAAAGAGCTATTATAAATGCAATAAGCCCCTTTTTAATTGAATCTATTAATCTTGAGTGAGCTTCATTACCATCTTCTCTGTCCACTATCTGATACGAGACCAATATAAATATTCCTATTAGCATTAAATGTATCTTGGAAGCTCTATCCTTAAAGAGCTCTGCCAACTTTTTATATCTATTCCTTATCATAAATGTCCTTATAGTGATAATAATAATAGCTACCAATAATAATATATCTACTATCATATATATATTATTCACAAAATAAAAACTTTGAATAAATTAGATTTATTTATGACACTCATTATTTACTCACATATACAGTCATATGTAACATTTACTATTATACATGTAAACAAATAATATTTTAGTATAACGCAAACCAAGACGAAGAGTAAATCTCGTAGAAATAAATATTGTTAATATTTATGGAAACATCGGATCCATTAACACCGAAGGACAAAGAAACACCAAAACTATGTAAAACTGTAAAATCATTCTGGCCATCTGGTATAGTTATTTGTGTCTTCATACTTTTATGTTTAGCCTAACCAACTAAATACCACCTATTATACGACCAAAGAGAGATTTCACAGGAGGTTTTATATTATAATAGTTCGTTTCTTGATTAGATTTGACAGACCCACTGTTCGGATGTCTACTATCAATCTTGAATATTGCACGTTCTTTTGGATAAGGTACATGATCAAATGTTACATACTTCATGAAGGTCCAACCATCCAACCTCCTACCATCAACAAATTTATCATCATTCAACATTACCATACTTTGACAATGTTGAATCCTGCCTCTTACCAACACATTATTTTCGTCACAGTTTTGCTCAATGATGAAATGTTGCGCAGTATCGTTACTTTTTGCAGCAGACGAATGCAATTTTTGAAGCTCTGTCATTACTGTAATAATATATATATATTTTTTCTCTCAATTTTATGACTATAGCTTTATATTTATCTCTCTTATATATAATGAAGAGTAAGCATACTCGTTCAAAACATATGAAAAAAAGAAACACAAAAAGAAAGAGATATGAGTCTAAACGTAAAAGGGTTAGATTCAATTCAAAACGTCATGTTAAAAAACCTAGAAGATCTAGAAAAAACAAAAAGGGAGGAGTATGGCCATTTGGATCTAAAAACACTCCAAGATCTCCAAGATCCCCAACAACTACGTCATCCAGTTCAGAACCCACTTCTCCTACTAGTTCGTATGGTAGCTCTGAACCTGTCAATTTTGTTGACTTTGATAAATTAGACAGACAGTTTGGCAAGACAGAGACGGGGGTACCAGGAAAGTACCGAGAAGCAATGGGTGAAAAACGCTGTAGCAGAATTATTAGTTCAACGTCTCCAATTAAATCATGCGTTGAAGTCCAAGAATTGACTATTGAAAACAAAGATCGTTCATGTGAAGAAATACAACAATTGTGTTCTGAGAGAAGACATAATGAACGATTGCCATCATATATGGTGTCATCCAATAAAAAATTACTGAGAGTGCCATGTTTAACAACATTGAAAAATGGAAACAACGAAGTCTTACGAGACAAACGTGATCATAACAAGGTTATATTATATTCCATAGATGATGATTATATAAGAAGTGGACGATGTACACCGATAACCAGACCTTCTATGTTTCCAGGAGAAAATGGTTATAACACTCTTGAAGATGAAATAATTGCAGGACATGTTAAAATTATTAACTAATTTTATTTAAAAATAAAGCTATTAGTATACTAAATGAACATTTCAGATTTAACTGAACATGGTATCATTATTCATGGCGATTTCACATTAAAAAGCGGGCAACAAAGCAAGTATTATGTTAATATGAAAAATGCCATATCTATTCCTTCTCTCATGAAAAAAATAATGATCGGATTTAAGCGTCAATTAGGAAACATTGACGCAACTAATACAGTTATATGCGGAGTTCCGGACGGTGCAGTTCCGTATGCCTCAATGCTGAGTTACGAGACAGGTATTCCATTAATAATGATTAGAAAAGAGAAAAAAGAATATGGAACCAAAAAACTCATAGAAGGGTTATACTCAGTAGGAACAAAAGTCATACTGATAGAAGATGTTATCACTAGTGGAACCAGTATGATACAGTGTGCTAAAAAGTTAGAGTCCGAGGGTCTTGAAGTTATACGCATGTTAAGTATTGTTAGTCGTTTTGTTGGTATCTTTCCAGACTCCGCGAATCCAGAGTACAAAAACATTACTATAGAATCGCTTATTAAAATTTCAGACTACAGTAAGAGTTCAATAATGAAATCTATCATGGCTAGAAAAGGCCCATTATGCGTTGCCGCAGATGTGACTTCAACGAGCGAACTTATTGAATTAGTGGAAAGAATCGGACCAGAAATATCCATTCTAAAAATGCATGTAGATATTATATCCGATTTCACAGATGAGACTATCTTTCACATAAAACGTCTGAAAATGAAACATAGATTTGTTGTATGGGAAGATCGCAAGTTCGCTGATATTGGAGCTGTTGCTAAGGAGCAAATTCATGGAGGCATCTACAAGATATCAAGTTGGGCTGATCTAATAAGCATGCATGTCATATCTGGTCCTGACATTTTAGATCAAGCTGGTGATTGTGGTGTTATCGTCATCACAAGTATGTCCAGTAACAAAACACTAGCAGATGAAGCATATGAGAGAAAATGTCTGGAGTTCATAAGCGAAAGTAAAAATACAAATATACTAGGTATTGTGACGCAAAATAATGTAGATTGCGATCATAATCTGTTAAAAATAGTGCCTGGTATAAATATTTCTCAAAAAGAGACAGATAATTTAGGACAAAAGTATTCTAACATTGAAAATAAAAAATGGGCAGATATATTCGTTGTTGGACGCGACATAGTGAGAAACCGTAACCCGTATTTAAAAACCTTAGAGTATAAAGAATATATTAAGAAATCTATTTAAAAATTTTTTGGAAGTAGTATAAAATGAGCACTCGCCTTATTGTCCCTCGCAAATTCCACGCTGCTGTTCGCGCCATGCGAACTTTCTTTGAGAAGAAAGGCTTTGTAGAAGTCCACACTCAGAATGCCCTCAGTATTTTGGCTGCATGTGAGGATCCAGAAACGGTCTCCAAGTATAACTATCAGGGTGAAGTCTGGCCTCTACCCCAGACTGGTCAGATGTGGTTAGAAGATGTTCTTCTAAACAATCCTGATATTAAGGGATGCTTTACTGTATCAACCAGTTATCGCAACGAGCCCAACCCTGTCCCGGGTCGTCATGATCTTATCTTCCCTATGTTTGAATTTGAGTCTAAGGGTGGACAGGAGGAGATGATCCAACTGGAAAAGGAGCTTCTTGAGCACATGGGTTTTGACAAGCAAGGTGGCACTACTGAGGCACCTGATTATCCTGAAGTGGAGTATCGTGACATGATGGATAAGTATGGATCGGCTGATCTTGAGCATGAGCATGAACAGCAGATGGAAAAGGACTATGGTCCTGTTTTGTTCCTTAAGAACTTCCCTTACCATACTTCTCCATTCTGGAACATGAAGAAGGAAGGCGAGACAGCAGCCAAGGTAGACATTATTGTGCATGGTATTGAGACCATTGGATCCGCCGAGCGCAGCTGCGATAAGGAGGAAATGCGTCAACAGTTCTTGACTATCAGTGATGGTGGTTATGCTAACCTTCTCTTTGAGAAGTTCGGTCACAAGCGTGTATACAGCGAGCTTGATGCTTTCCTTGATCGTGACTTCTTTCCACGATTTGGTGGCGGAATTGGTGTCACCAGAATGATCCGTGCTATGGAGATGAGCAATCTCACTAACAAGTGGGACCCCAATCACGAGGCATGTGCTTAAATTGTAGACATTTAAATAAAAATATTATTAATATTATTTCTATTTAAAATTCAGCTATAGTTACAATTCTTTCAGATACCAACTAATTATTATTCTAACTATTTCATAAGGTAGATCCTTAAAAAAACCTTCGTTTTTTACTGTTGCAATGATTAGTAATCTTAAACATCTATTATTATACACACAAATGTCAAATACTTTCTTCCTTTTTCTATCAAATCGTTTTTTATATTTACATGTTCGTTCTGGTACCACAGAATAAATAGAAGATAACGAAACTACAGGTAAATGCAAATTAAGAGTAGCTAGAGACTTATAACTTATCATTTTAGTATACTTTTCACCTTTTTCATTAAACGTTACTATTATTTGCAAATCATTATGTGAAACAGTTAGATCTCTTATAATAGCATCATCGTCGGTCAATTCGGCAAGCTGTATTTTACCTGAAGATCTTCTTATTAGAGCATACTTGTTTCCTATAACACTGTAATAAAGATATCTATTATTATCCATCATTTCTGTCATAGCCCTCTCTTGTGCTTTAACATGACATTCTTTACCGCATGAAACATGATTAGATAGAGACATGAGCACTGAAAAATTATCATCATTATGTTTACGTTCCTTATTACAAATGTCACACACATTTATGAAAACCATTCTAATATTTTATTAAAGATAATCTTTAAGTATTATACACTACTACTCGGATTTGACTGACTCCATATCAGTTTTATTTATACAGTCCATCCGCATAGTTCTATATACAACATCTGTAAACTGATTTCTCTGTCGCATGAATGAAACTAATCCATAATCCTTTATAAAATTAAACTTGATAGTAGGAAATAATTTACTTACATAGAGTCGTCTCTCATGCTCGCTCTTGTTGTGCCAATCATTCTGTAATATGTGATCATAGAAATCAACAACATATCTACCGTAACCATCTCTTGGCATTATATACCTTTGAAATAATAGTTCCTCTACTATCCCATATACATCACTTTCATTATAAACATCAATGTTAAAGATAGTTCCGTTTATCAATCTATTATAGTTAATGCTCATATTTACAACTCCATGTGCTTGCTGTTCAGAGTAACATAATTCATTTTCATCATGTGGAATGCCATATAGCCTTCTCATTTCATTAGAATATGTTTTGTACATCCTATGAAAATATGTTCCGTCTGGATCACAATCTCTTTTCATGAGTTCCTCTATCAGACTTTTTGTTGATAACTGACTCATAACTTTATCCAAATATTCTGACCGTATTTCATTATAATATTTCATAATTAATTCCTCTAATTCTATAGGCAAAGTGAACCTGTTTCTAAAAATAAGACATTGTTTAGATGTTTTGGCGGATTCTACATGCGGGAAATATTCAGATTCCCCTTGTTCCATCAATAATATATAGTACTTTGTTACTTTTGAATCAATTTTATTAAATTAGCTTAAAGTTTATTTTATATTGCAATATATTATATGGAACAAAGTTTTAAGAACAGTTTAATTACTGCAACAGGTGCTCTTGTTACGACGGGATTAGGTAGCTACATCTTGATGAGACAATTCCCCAACAACAATAACGATGACTGGAAAGTAGTCGGTGCTCTCGGTGCAGCTGGTTGCGTTACTAGTGCTTATGGATCCACCATGACATTACCTACTGCACCAGGCTGGCTAACCTTGGGTTGGGCTACTGCAAGAAGTTATTTAAAGTTCTTTTAATGTAAAATTGAAATAAAAAAGTTTTTACATTAAATATACAAATGAAGATAATCTCCTGGAATGTTGCTGGTCTGCGAGCAAGAGTGAAGAAAAATTACCTAGACTTTCTTAAAGATGAAGAGTTTGATGTCGTTTGTCTACAAGAAACAAAATGTGAAGAAAGTGAAATCACCCTTCCTGAATGGATTACTGAAAAATACCCACATCGTTTTTGGAATAGCACTCAAGGCATCACACAAAGAAAAGGACTGAGTGGTACTGCCATCTGGTGCAAGGAAAAACCAATAGAACGCATTGAAACACCTGACTTTGATGTAGAAGGAAGGATTGTTGCTTTAGAGTTCAAAAAGTTTATACTAATCACCGTATATACACCTAATTCTCAGGGAGATACATCTGATAGGTTCAATTTCAGAGTGGAAGAATGGGATCAACTGTTTCTTGAGTTCATGACTATGCTTGAGCAAGTGAAACCGGTAGTTGTATGCGGTGATCTTAATGTCGCACATGAAGATAAGGATGTATACAAGCCAGAGGAATGGAGAAATACATCTGCTGGATTTTATGACAAAGAACGAGAAAACTTCAAATGTATTCTAGATGCAGGATATGTTGACACACTTAGAATGTTCAACCAAGAGGAACGCCAGTATACATACTGGCAGCAAACTATACCCGTATACCGAAAGAGAAATATTGGCTGGAGAATAGACTATTTCATTGCTTCAAATTCTCTAAAAAGGTACATTAAAAGTTCAAAGATTCGTCCAGATGTGATGGGTTCGGATCACTGTCCTGTTACTTGTGATATTATATTTCCCGCAAAAAAGATCAAGGTCTAGCTTCGTCCAAAGTATAAAGTTAAAAACAATGACAATCCATTCATAGTTCCTCCAATGACTTGAATGGGATGAAGATTTTTATCGTGAATTGCATAAGATAGAGGAATCTCTAAAAACAACCGATTATTTTCTAATATTCTTGGATATGAAATATTATTAGTAAAATAAAAGGCTGATAGTAAGCTATAAAAGCTTAGGTAATCAGCAAATAAAGAAAAAACATAAAAAATTGTTGCTTTTAGGTTGTTACGCACTCTTTCATAGTTATCTACATAAGTAATTACTAATGGTTGATTATCTACCCTGCAATATAATGGTGTTAGAATGAAATTCATGAAATAGAAAGCCAAGAATATGTCTACAAAATTATGATTATTGTTTATTATATTCTTCAACATGACATCCTTCCATGTAAACAATCCACATGAAAGCACTGCAAGAAATATATAATTTCGTCGTTTAACATTATCTAGTAATGACTCAGCCAAGTTATCCTCTTCAGAAGATATTTGGGTATACTGATTATCATAATACCACATTACATAAACTACTCCGTTCGTTATTATAATTGGAATTGTCATTCTCATATCAAACTCAGCTGAGGTATAATAACAATATATTGACGTAGGTAGAATATTAAGTGATTGTATTATCATAGCATTTGGTTCGTGATTTATTAAACTTTTTGATTTTTCTATTGCCATAATGGACATATTATGAATAAATGCATATGATATCAACTGAAAGTTTAATACTATAGACGAAAAACATATCAGTTTATACAACAGTAAAAAAGAGAGCGGAATAATAGAGTTAACTATATTGACGTTCTTGTTACTGATAAACTGTATAACATAATCATCGCTAATTGATTTCATAATTAACAAGCCTGATGATATGCTCGCAGGTAGAATCCATAAAGTTCCATTCATCATATATAATAATATATCTGTTTATAATATTTTATAATTACTTTTCTCTCTTGTCAATGATATTATCAAAGAACTGTTTCTTATTAGTTTTGAATTCATCCATACGGTGCGCAAAGCATCTCTCATAATCACTTGATGAGATTGCAGACGAATAACCGCTACTTGGCCAGTCTTTAAACAGGTTCTTGAAGTCAGAATGTTTTGGATCAAGATAAAACTCGCCGTTTGCTCTATAAAGTTGTTGCGTCGCTCGCTCCTTTACTTCGGCCTCTACCTCCTCACGTGTCTTAGGTGGGTGATCTTTTCTCCATTGCGCAACTGTCTTGTCGTAGCTTGACATTTGCTGAACAAAAATTATTAAAAAAGAAATCAATTTTATAATAATTTAATCAGAAGTATGAAAGAATTCCTGAAGTAGGTGTTACATAGTCAGAATAGTCATCATCATTAACGAATAAAAAAGACTTACTTATTCGTTTTATATCAGAATAATGATGATTTACTTGATATATTACGTTCAAGACCATAAGATATATCAAAAATTTCTTGAATTTGTTGATTCGTCTAATAACAAGCGGGCGCAATTCTTGGTTCATACTTATATAAACATTTTATTAAATTTCCTCTGATTCCACTTTTTTTTTCTCTATCTTTTTAATCTTAAAATATCTTTTATATCTCTTTTTACCGTCTTTATCGTAACCATCGCTCTTGCGTATTGGCTCCATAGAATACTTATACGTTCGCAATAATTGGCGAATTAGGTTTAAGAGTGGCCATCTTTGATTAGCTGGAGCAGTGTCTTGTAAACATGTTAATGACGATGAACTAAGATACTCTTTCAAAATAACAATCTTATCTTGTATGTTCTCATATCTAGTTTCATCTAAAAAAATTTCTCGTGGAAATAGTTGTCCATCTAGATTCTCATTCTCCTTAAACGGAATTCCTACTTCTTTAAATATTTTTTCTAGTGATTCATCCATGCTTATATGTTAACAATTATATTTATATTATTATCGCTGACATTTTATTAAATACTAAAATCAGGAATGGAGTAGGTTCCGTCCATGTTCTTGACATATTTTGCAATGATCCTGGGATTTGTTTTACTAGACAGAACGTCTTCCATCTTGTATACATTCTCTACACTATCAATGTAATATATGATACCATTTATTTCTTGTGCTGTAACTTGGACTTGTTTACTCTGAGAAACGCCAAGAGTATCATCGCTGCTAAAGACACCGTGTGGCGTCCCTTTTATATGTGTGCCACAAAATACCGAGCCATCGCGTCGCTTACGTGAACATTGAGTATTGTCTGCACGTCTTGCATTACATCGTTCACACACTGGAACAACATTCTTAACGCGCTTGCGTTTCTCAAAATCTTCTTTTGAGAAATCTATCTGTTCATAAGCATATATGTATGACAACAACTCATTTGCAGAATCATTTGATAGCGGCATCTCCAAAATTTTCTCTCTAATATCATTTTTAAATGCAGTAACGTAGTCACCTGCTTTCTTTCTCAATCTCGCTTCCATGTTTAATTATTTACACTGGTTATTTTTAATTTCAATTTATTAAGTTAATAAAAAATTAG
>MDTD01091406.1_pt1 | contig 10879 bp, 11 predicted proteins | sample 811221 | NCBI WGS metagenome assembly MDTD01 (sample SAMN05326646, study PRJNA326480) | marine metagenome | isolation source: seawater | place: Pacific Ocean: South West | collected 2011
ATAAATAATAAAGAAAGAGAGTTTCAGTCATTTTCTGAAAGTGATTTTAAAGAAAAAACAGCTAAATTAAAAAAGAACGTTCAAAATGGTTCGATTAAACTCGAAGAGATCATCCCCGAAAGTTTCGCTTTAGTTAGGGAGGCAGCAAAAAGAACCTTAGGTGAAAGACACTATGACGTTCAACTAGCAGGGGGATTAATCCTTCATAATGGAAAAATAGCGGAAATGAAAACCGGCGAGGGAAAAACTTTAGTTTCAACCTTACCAGCATACTTGAACTCTTTGTCAGGAAAAGGAGTGCACATAGTAACAGTTAATGACTATTTAGCAAAAAGAGACTCTGAGTGGATGGGTAAAATTTACAATTATTTAGGAATTTCAACTGGTTGTATTACGAACAGTTTAGAGGATTTTGAAAGAAAAAAAAATTATAGCTGTGACATTACTTATGCAACTAATAACGAACTCGGTTTTGATTATTTAAGAGACAACATGAAATATGAACTAGAAGAAATGGTTCAAAGAATGCATAATTTTTGTATAGTGGATGAGGTTGATAGTATACTTATTGATGAGTCGAGAACACCTTTAATAATTTCTGGTAAGCTGGAAGATAAAACTACTCTTTATGCAACATCTAATAATTTGATTAAATATCTTCAAAATAATGATTATGAATTAGATGAAAAAAATAAAAATGTTATAATTACTGATGCTGGAGTAGATAAAATTGAAAAACTTGCTACCCAAAAAAATATTTTAAAAAATGAAAATTTTTACGATCCAGCTAATTTAGATTTAGTTCATCACATAAATCAAGCTTTAAAAGCAAATTTTATTTTTAAAAAAGATAAAGATTATATTATTAGAGATGGAAAAATACAGATTATTGATGAATTTACTGGCAGGGTGCTTGGGGGAAGAAGGTTTTCAGACGGTTTACATCAAGCAATAGAGGCTAAAGAAAATGTAAAAATAGAAGAGGAAAATCAAACTCTTGCTTCAATTACCTATCAAAATTACTTCAGACTTTATAAAAAACTTGCAGGCATGACAGGAACTGCAATGACTGAGTCGGAAGAGTTTTTTGATATTTATAAATTGAATGTTGTTTCAATACCTACTCATAAAAAAATGCTTAGAAAGGATTTTAATGATAAAATTTTTAGAACTGAAAAAGAAAAACATAATGCGATTTTAAAGAAAATAATTGAGTGTAATAAAACAGGTCAGCCTGTTTTAGTCGGAACAACTAGTATTGAAAAATCTGAACATATTTCAAACTTTCTAAATGAAAAAGGAGTCAAACATAATGTGTTAAATGCAAAGCAACATGAGCAAGAGGCTCAAATAATTGCAGCAGCCGGGAAGATTAGTGCTGTTACAATTGCTACAAATATGGCTGGTAGAGGTACAGATATTAAACTAGGTGGTAATAAAGAATTTTTTGATAATAATAAAATTAATAACATAGAGGAATTAAGGAAGAATGAGGGTAAAGTTAAAGAATTAGGAGGTTTATTTATTATTGGTACTGAACGACATGAAAGTAGAAGAATTGATAATCAATTGAGAGGTAGATCAGGAAGGCAAGGAGATCCAGGTGCAACAATATTTTATATAAGCTTGCAGGATGAACTCATGAGAATTTTTGGCGGTGACTCAATTGATGGAATGCTGAAAAAACTTGGCCTTAAGGAAAATGAGTCCATTGATCATCCCTGGATTAATAAAGCTATGGAAAGAGCTCAAAAGAAGGTTGAGAGTAGAAATTTTGATATTAGAAAAACTTTAATTAAATTTGACGATGTTATGAACGATCAAAGACAAGTAATATTTTCTCAAAGACTAAGGATTTTAAAAGAGGAAAGCATTAGCGACATAATTAAAGATTTTTTTGAGGAAATTTCAAAAGATTTAGAAAAATCGATGATTAATTATAAAAAATCAAATGACGAAAAATATTTAATTGAAATTAAAAATATTACAGGAAATTCTTTAAATGATAATCAGCTTAAAAATTTAGTTTCTCAAAATAAAGAAAATTTTTTAAATGAATTAAAAAATTTATTTTCAAATAAAAGAAAATCTAGAGTTAATCTTCTTGGAGAAACTCAAAATAGAGATCTAGAAAAAAAAATTTTTTTACAAATTATTGATTTTTCCTGGAGATCACACCTGCAATATCTAGAACAGTTAAGACAAGTTATAGGATTAAGACAGTATGGTCAAAAAGATCCATTATCTGAATTTAAAAAAGAAGCTTTTGTATTATTTGAGAGTTTATTGTTAAAAATAAAAAATGACGTAATAAAATTATTATTCAATTTAAACATTGTGGTTTCAAATAACGAAAAAGATCAATTTTCTAAAAAAAAAGTTGAGAAAAATGAAAACTTTAAAAAAGTTGGTAGAAATGACAAATGTCCATGTGGTTCAGGAAAAAAATTTAAACATTGTCACGGGAGTGTTTAGGATCAAATTTTTTTAAATGCATTAAGAGCTTTTAATCTTGCTTTTTCATGTATCACTATTGGGTAGGGATAATCTTCTCCTAACTTCAATATTTTATCATCGTTAACCTCCCAAGGTTTATGAATAAATTTGCTAGACAAATTTTTTAATTCAGGCACCCATTTTTTTACATACTCTCCGTTTTTATCAAATTTTTCTCCTTGTAGAATTGGATTGAAAATTCTGAAATAAGGTGCGGCATCTGCTCCACATCCAGCAACCCATTGCCATCCGGCAACGTTATTTGCCTCATTATAATCTAGCAAACAATTTCTGAAGTGTTTTTCTCCCTCTTTCCAATGTATCAATAAATGTTTGACTAAAAAAGATCCTACTATCATTCTGACTCTATTATGCATCCACCCAGTTGAGTATAATTCTCTCATACCTGCATCGACGATTGGATAGCCAGTTATACCTTTTTTCCAAGCAGATAAATTTTTGTAATTTTTTTCCCAGGGAAATTTATCAAATTTTTTAGAGTAATTACTTTTTAGCATATGTGGAAAATAATTTATTAGGGAATGGTTAAATTCTCTCCAACCTATCTCTGCTAAAAATTTTTCAGTGCTTTTTTTTTTAATTTTTAAACATTCTTCCCAAATAGTTTCTACATGTATTTGGCCGTGTTTAATAAAAGGTGAAAGTTTAGAAGTGCCTAAAATACTGGGAAAATTTCTTCCATCAGCGTAATTTTCAATTTTATTACTTATAAATTTCTTTAGTTCTTTAATTGCTTGTTCCTCACCAGGTATCCAGTACTTTTCAAATTTTTTGTACCATTTTTTTATCGAAAATATTTTATTTTGATTTAGATTAGTTCCAAAAAAAAAGGTTTTATCTTTACATTTTGAGATATTTTTTTCTTTAGATGGGATTTTTTCCATATAAAATTTTTCAGAGGCTCTCCAAAAAGGTGTAAATACTTTAAAAGGAGTTCCATCGTTTTTTTTTATCTCATCAACTTCATTTAATATGTTTCCTTTGCAAATCTTAAATTTTATTTGTTTAATCTTTAATTTTTGAGATAAATAATTATCAAATTTTAAGTAATTTGGCTCATAAGTTTTATTCCAGTAAAGAGAAAAATTTTTTTTTTTTATTAGTGAGTTGAAGAAAGAACTATAGTTTTCAACGTTTATAATCTCTAAATTAATATTATAATTATTTAATTTCTCTCTGAAGTCTTTGAGCGATTGTATGATCCACCATTTTTGCGCTTCTTGATTAGAAAATTTTTTTTTTTTATACAGATAAAAAGCTACTACGCGATCATGGTTTTTTGTAGCTTCAATTAATGCTGAATTTTTTTTTAGCCTAAAATCCTCTTTTAGCCAAAAAAGTCCTATGTTTTTACTCATAACTAATTTTAACAAATTTATTTTATAATTTCGATGTGATTAAATTGCATTATGATGGTGGCCTTGGTAAGAATCGCACTTACGACACATACCTTTTCAGGGTACTGCTCTACTACTGAGCTACAAGGCCATTAATTTAAAAACTACAAGGTTCTACATTAATTAAAAAGCACTTTCTATAAAAAATTATAATTTTCCGTTTTTTCTCATTTTTTTTCTTAAATTTGTTCCCGATATTCTTTGTATTTTTTTTGGTAGATTAATTTTAGTTATTTTATAGCCAACTTTTCTACCATAAACTATTTCCGAGATATTAGGCAAACTACTTATTTTAATTCTTTTTTTAAAATATTGTAAATCTTGTGAAATTTTATTTTTTACTTGTTTAAAACTAAACGGATTGTCACCAAGCTTCCACACATTTTTTACCTGTATATTTACTTGACCTGATTTTAAAAGAGCTTTTTCAAATAACAATCTATGGCCAGCGTGCCAAGGCTGAAACCTACCAAGCATCTGAACAGTCGAAAATCTATCATTCCATTTATAACCCAAAACTTTATCTACTACCGCATACGCCCATAAATTAGCGTTTTGAGATGTTACCCTCACATCATATTTTTTTGGCTTAACAAATATTCGATTAATTCTTGGGTATTTACTTTTTTTGATCGTATCCATCCAGACGACAATATTTGGTTTGAATATCTCAAGTTGTTTTTTTAGCGGACAAATAAAATCAGCAACAATAAATTTTTTTTTTGATTTATTAGCAAGATTTTTCATTCGATGAACTTGTCTAATTATTCCGGAGGTACTGAAATCCCAATCATTATATTTTCCTCTTACAAAATCAGCATTAAGCCACTCTGCTTTTAGTATTTTTGTTACTCTTTTAGCCAAAAAAGTTTTGCCTGAGCCAGGTAGTCCCATAATCAAAATTAGTTTTTTTGGCATTAATTTAAATTCTATTTTTTTTAAAATTTCTTATTATTGTTAATAAAAAATTTACACATCTAATAGGGTATTTTCCTATAGCTGTTTCAGCTGCAAGCACTAAAGCTGAAGCGCCCATTTCTAAAGAATTATAAATATCATTAGCTTCTGCTCTTGTTGGATAAGGATTTTTAATCATACTTTCCAAAAAATTAGTGGCTATTGCCACTTGATTTTTTTTTCTTTTGTGTTTGAAAATAAATCTTTGCGCAATAGGAATTTTTGAAATTTCTATGTCCCTTGATAAATCTCCTCTATCTATTAGAAAAAAGTTTCCAATTTTTGTCATTTTTTTAAAATTTCTAAGTGCTTCATTAGTTTCAATTTTAAAATATTTAACTTTATTTGGTAACAAATTATTGAATCTTTTTATATCCTCACAATTGTTAGTAAAAGATAAAGCAAAATTTTTAATACCATTTTTTTTTGCTATTTCTATCGCTTTATAATCTTTATCTGTAAGGAAATTAATATTTATTCTTCTATTTTTTATATGGACACCTTTATTAGTTTCGAGTAGTCCAGAAGATAAACATCTTAATGTAATCTTATCATTCTGAATTTTGATAATTTTACCTGAAAGATCATCAAAACCAAATAAAATTTTATCATTTAATCGAAGTTTTGAAAAAACATAATTTGGATAAACTTTTAAATTGCCTTTACTTTTATTTATAAAAAATTTTTGACCAACATTTATTCTTTTTTTCACAAGAACTTTTGTCCTAATTTGAGCACCCTCTGTATCAATACAGATTGGAACTTTTGAAATCCTTTTTATCTTTTTTATTAATTTGTCTAATTTATTTAATTGTACGTGAGACATATTGAGTCTCAATAAATCAATCTTTTTATTGGAAAACTTAAGAAATTTAGGATTAAGAGTTGCTGGCCCTAGTGTACAAAAGATTTTCTTTTTATTAATCATTTAATAAAGAATACTTAAAACATAATAATAAAATTGCAAAATAAATTGTGTGGGGTATTTATTACATAATCTAAAAACATGAATATATTCTCAGATTTAATCAGTTTTACATCAGTAATAATAATAATTTTATCTGTATTTCAGACTATTGTTGGTGTTGGAATACTGGTGCTAGGGACGCCTATATTATTGCTACTTGGATTTGAAATGATTGAGGTTATGACAGTGCTACTTCCTTTATCTATATTGAATAGTTTATTAAATATTTTTTACCTTCAGTATAAATTTAAAGATATCAAAATTGATAAAAATATGAGGAATTATTTTTTTCTAATTTGTTTTCCCGGAATTTTTTTAGGGTTATACATACTTAAAATTTATAATGACTCTATTAATTTTAACTTACTAGTAAGTTTAGTTATTTGGTTTTTTTTAGTAGCTTCATATGTGAACAAAAAAAATAATTTTAAAATCTCAAATTTACTTAAGAAAAATTTAATATTTTTGACTGGAATTGTTCATGGTATAACCAATTCGGGTGGATCACTCTTGTCGATGTTAATAGTTAATACTTTCAATAAAAGTCTAAATTATATTAGATACCAAATTATTTTTTTCTACCTATTTTTAGCGATATTTCATTATCTTTCTATATTTTTTATATTTAAATTTAATTTTTTAAATCAATTAAACTTAAACTATTTTATATGCTTAATTTTAGGAATAATAATTGGAAACATTTTATCGACAATAGTAAATACTAATCAGCTGAAAAATTTAATTTTTGCGATAGCTTTCTTAAGTTCAATCTTTTTAATATCACAAACTTAATATTTATTCAGAACCTAAAAGTTATCCTACCTTTTGTAAGATCATATGGAGTCATTTCAACCATCACGTTATCGCCAGCTAAAACTCTTATTCTATTTTTTCTTAGTTTACCCGCGGTGTGTGCTAAAATTTCGTGATTATTTTCTAATTTAACTCTGAACATTGCGTTAGGTAGTAACTCTGTTACTTTACCTTTAAATTCTAAAGTTTCCTGCTTACCCAATTAATTTCCTTTTTTTATTCTAATTTTAACAGATTGTGCATGACCATCTAAATTTTCATGCTGAGCTAAATTTATAACTGATGGTCCCAATCTTTCAATACCTGTTTTTGTTATTTTTATTAAGGAATGTCGCTTTAAAAAATCGTTAACTGATAAACCAGAAGAAAACTTCGCTGCGCCTGAGGTTGGTAACACGTGATTTGGGCCAGCTATGTAATCTCCCATTGCCTCAGGAGAATATTTTCCCATAAAAATTGAACCGACATTTCTAATTTTTTTAATATATTCTTTAGAATTTTTTATATCTATTTCTAGGTGTTCTGGTGCAATCAAATTTATTGTATCTAAAATTGATTTTTTTTTCTTTGCTAAAATTGCTAAACCAAATTTTTTTAAACTTTGACTAGCAATATTTTTTTTGGGTAAATTAATCAATTGTTTCTTCAAGAAAAAATTTACGGATTTAACAAGATCTTTGCTATTTGTAATTAAAATGGATTGAGCAAAAATATCATGTTCTGCTTGTGCTATAAGATCTGAAGCTATCCACTCTGGATTAGAATTTTTATCTGCAATAATACTCACCTCAGAAGGTCCGGCGACCATATCAATTCCAACTTCACCAAAAACCTCTTTTTTTGCAGCTGCAACTATCGCGTTTCCTGGTCCTACAATTTTATTAACTTTACGAAAAGTTTTTGTACCGTAAGTGAGAGCTGCTATTGAATGTGCTCCACCTGTTTTATAAATTTCTTTTACTCCACATTTCTTTGCAGCATATATTAATGCCGGATTGACAGTCGGGCCTAAAGCTGGAGTTGTCATATAAATATTTTTAACACCCGCGACTTTGGCAGGTATACAATTCATCAATACAGTACTTGGATAACTGGCTGTTCCTCCAGGAACATATACACCTACATTATCTATCGCAGAATAATTATAAGATAATTCATTTTTATATTTATCTTTAAATCTAAAAGGTAAAGTTTTTTGTTTAGAATGAAAATTTTTAATTCTATAATAAGCAATATCTATCGATCTTTTTAAATTTTTATTTAGTTTTCTTGCAAAAGCATTTATTTCCTTATTTGAAAATTTTAGTTTTTTTGAATTAACTTCCAGTTTTGAAAATTGTTTTTCATATTTCAAAACTGCTTCATCTCCATACTTTTTTACATTTGATAGAATTTTTTTAACCTTGTCAGAATTGTTTTTTTGTTGATTTTTTCTTAAATCAAGAATTTTCTGAAGTTTATTAAGGGACCCTTTTGAGTCAGCATTAAAATTTTTTAATATCATATTGTTTTATGGTTAGGCATATTTTTTGTATTCCATGCTTCACCTTGGTCGTCTAAAATTACTTCAACAACCTCGGCTATTACTCTTATAATTGAGTCTCCTGCAAATACTATTTTCATTTCATAGTTTTTATCAGGCATTAGAGTTGTTTCAATAGTAAGAAAGTCTAAAAACTTATCTTTTTTAGACTGATTTACATTTTTGGAAAATACTTTAATAACATTGTCAATTTTAAGTACACTTCTAATTCTTTTATTCTTTCTAAAAACCCCTTTTTCGACATCTTCCCACATGAATCTATTCAATTGCATCAGGAAAACTTTATTTTTTTCTAAATGTGCAATATCAGATATATTAACTATTGAGTCTTGTAAATGAGCTGAAACAACTCGTAGATCGTCTTGTGTCCTTGCTATCAATTTTAAATTTTTAACTTCCATACTTAAAATCTTTTAATCTTAGCTTTACATCTTTTTAATTTTTTTTCTAAAGATTCATATCCTCTATCTAAATGATAAATTCTATTAACAATTGTTCTGCTCTCGGCAACTAAGCCAGCTAATACAAGACTCACTGAAGCTCTCAGATCAGTAGCCATAACCTCAGCACCTGTTAATTTTGAGGGTCCAAAAATATAAGCAGTTTTATTTTTAACTGAAATTTTTGCACCCATTCTTTTAAGCTCAGGTACATGCATAAACCTATTTTCAAAAATATTCTCTTTTATTTTGGATAAACCCTTTGCTTGTGTCATTAAAACCATCAATTGCGCTTGCAAGTCTGTTGGAAAGCCTGGGTAAGGTTTTGTGGAAATGTTTATTTTTTTAAGATTCTTATTTTGATTAACAGATAGGGAGTTTTTAGAGATTTTAATTCTTGCTCCCATTTTTTTTAATATATCTATTTCATACTTGAAAATTCTAGTATCGATTCTGTTTATGGTAATTTTTTTTCCTACTAATAAGCCTGCTATAAGATAAGTTCCGGCTTCTATTCTATCAAATATAATTTCATGTTTAACACTTTTTTTATAACCTACTTTATCACCATCAATTACTATTTTTCTTCCAGAAATTTTTATTTTAACTCCTAATTTTTTTAAAAATAATGTTAAATCTTTTATTTCTGGCTCAATCGCACAATTAAGTAAAGTCGTTTTTCCCTTTGCTCCGACAGCTGCAAGTATGGCATTTTCTGTGGCTCCAACTGATATAGACGGAAATTTTATTTTTGATCCAGTCAAACCTTTTTTTGCTTTTGCAAAAATATATCCATCTTTAATTTTTATTTTTGCCCCTAGTTTTTTTAATGCAAATAAATGAAGATCTACTGGCCTAGTTCCAATTGCACACCCTCCGGGTAAAGAGACTTTAGCTTTTTTGTATTTTGTCAAAAGTGGACCTAAAACTAAAACACCTGCTCTCATAGTTTTCATAAGTTTATAAGGGGCTAATGTATTAATTCTTTTTTCTGTGTTGTTTAATTTTATTGTTTTTTTTTGAGTGTTTATTTTAACGCTGAGGCCAATAAATTTAAGTAACTCAACCATTGTGAAGATATCTTTGACCAATGGAACGTTATCCAAAATTACTTTATTATATAAAATAGATGCAGCTAAAATTGGTAGCGTTGCATTTTTTGAGCCTGAAATCTGTATTTTTCCAGTTATCTCCTGCTTTCCTTTAATTAAAAGTTTCTGCATTAAAGAAAATAATTATACCTTTGGCAAAGTTACGCCTTTTTGCTTCATATATTTTCCTTTTCTTTTTGCGTAAGAAACTTCAGGTTTTTCATTTCCCTTAATGAAAACAAATTGAGCAACTCCTTCGTTTGCATAGATTTTAGCAGGTAATGGAGTTGTGTTTGAAAATTCCAAAGTTACATGTCCCTCCCAACCAGGCTCTAAAGGTGTTACGTTAACAATTATTCCGCACCTCGCATAGGTTGATTTTCCCAAACAAATTACCAATACATTTTCTGGTATTTTAAAATATTCTATCGTCCTAGCAAGAGCAAATGAGTTGGGAGGTATAATACACTCTTTGCCAATCTTAGTAATAAAACTTTCCTTTTTAAATACTTTAGGATCGACCACTCCAGAATTTACATTGGTAAATATTTTGAATTCATTTGAAACTCTTGCATCGTATCCATAAGATGATAATCCAAAAGAAATCTTACCTTTTCTAACCTGTTTATTTACAAATGGCTTTATCATTCCTCTTATTTTAGCTGATTTTCTAATCCATTTATCTGAAAGAACTGTCATTTTTCACTTTTATAGTTTTTTTGAATTTTTTTCTTTTACTTAGATTTTTTTTAAGTTCGATTTTGCGCTTTTTAAATAATGAATCTTTCTTTTCAAAAGATGTCATTATCTTATTAGTTTTTATCTGGATTTGTTAAATCCTCTAGAGTAATAGGTTTATTAATATCGTGCATCGTATCTTGATTTGACTTTTTTGGGTTTGCGCCTGATTTTTTTGCTCTTCTTTGTTCTATACGTGCTTTTCTTTTAGCCTCCTTTTTCATAGCTTTGTCGCCACGTGTCGATTTATAATCATAGTGAATTCCCATAACAAGCGCTCCTTCATTATTTGACAAATTTACTGCTTGATATCCTTTTTTGCAAGTATCTTGATTGACCTAAGTGAATAATTATAAAAAAAATAGTCAGAAATACGGCAACTTTTTAATTATCGATAGCACAACCTTCTTCATTAC
>MDTD01095353.1_pt1 | contig 10879 bp, 12 predicted proteins | sample 811221 | NCBI WGS metagenome assembly MDTD01 (sample SAMN05326646, study PRJNA326480) | marine metagenome | isolation source: seawater | place: Pacific Ocean: South West | collected 2011
AATGGCAAATCACAAACATTGTAAAACTGAGAGTAGCAGGAATGGAAGATGCCGATATCAAATAATAGAATAATACTTACAGACGTAGACGGTGTTCTTTTAGAATGGGAACATCATTTCACAAAATGGATGTTGCAAAAAACACTATTTGATGAAAGGGGTGCTAGATATCACCCTTATAGACTTTTACCAGACAAAGAAAACACATACTGGATGGAAGAAAGGTTTGGTTTGACCAGAGACGACATGGGCAAATTAATCAGAGAGTTTAACAGAAGTGCATGGATGGGCACACAAAGGCCTATGCCTGAATCACAAACGTGGGTGAAGTTACTTGCGGCAGAAGGCTGGACATTCATACCAATCACATCACAAACATCAGACATACCAGCACAAAAATTACGTAAGAGAAGAATGGGAGAACTTTTTGGTGACCATGTGTTTGTAAATTACCATATACTTGGCACTGGAGCAGACAAAGATTCAGCATTGGCGGAATTTCATAATACTGGCTTGTATTGGGTAGAGGACAAACCTAAAAACGCACTAGCAGGTCTTAATTACGGTTTAAAGCCTATATTAATCGACCAACCATACAATAGAGATTTTAATCACCCTGATATCATCCGTGTAAATAATTGGCAAGACATACACAAATTAGTATCAGGTAGAAAATGAAAGTTTACGTAGGACACGACAGCAGAGAAGACATAGCATACCAAGTATGCGAACACTCGATCAAAAGAAGAGATCCATCAGCAGAAGTAATTCCTTTAAAACAAAAACAAATGAGAGATCAAGGATTATACACACGTCCTGTTGATAAACTCGCATCAACGGAATTTACGTTTACAAGATTTTTCGTTCCTTATCTAAATGATTTTAAAGGTTGGGCAGTATTTTGTGATTGCGATTTTCTTTGGAAAATTCCAAGTCATGAACTTATAAAATATTGCGACAATTCTAAAGCGGTAGTTTGTGTGCAACATGACTATACGCCTAAAGAAACAACTAAAATGGACGGACAAGTACAAACAGTCTATCCAAGGAAGAATTGGAGTAGTATGGTTCTTTGGAACTGCGAACATCCAAAAAATAAAATATTAACACCAGAATTATTAAACGAAGAGTCACCTAAATTTTTACACAGATTTAGTTGGTTAGATGATAATGAAATTGGCTCTCTGCCGCACGAATATAATTGGCTTGTTGGTTGGTACAAAGAACCACAAGATGGAAAACCAAAAATATTACACTACACCGAAGGCGGCCCGTGGTTTGACGGATATCGTGATTGTGAATACGGCGACGATTGGAAAAAAGAGTTGATAAACCTATTCAGTGCATAATGAATTGGGAAAGATTGAAGCATAAAGACCTCTACAAAGATCCTGTCGAACACATATACTCAAACCAAATATTCAGTACCGCAGAATATGATAAGTTATACGAGAACCAAAATACTCTTGATCACCAGACCTGGCTAGATTTTCATAAGCAATACAAGACTGACTTTACCTTTTTAGAAGATATAAGCGATATGGATCTAAGTAAACCAATAATATGCTTATGGTTTTTCAAAGAAAGAAATGATTTTAAAGCCGGACCTAATATTAATTTAGCAGGTAAAATGATACCATATGCACCAAATACTTTCTTAGTTACAGAATCAAAAGATATTAGCATTGTTGAAAATAAAAAAAAATATTTGCGTAGACCCGTTTTACAATTGGACCTTAAACCAACACACTACAAAAATATTTTAAAAAGATTTAATAAAGTTTCCTAACGCTTCAACGTCTGCATTAATATAACGTTCTCTAATTTTTGTCCAAACATATTCATCTCTGTTTGCTATATTAAAATTTTTCCGTATTTGTTTTCCTGCGTTATCCGTTAATATTTTTTTTACTTTAAATGTAACATTTGGCATATACAAACATCTGTTAAGTTTACGTGCGACTTTTTGTGTGTACGAGTCGACGTGCCAATGCCAGAAAGACACAGGTGCTAACCAACCCAACGTGTTAGTCCAATTTTTATGAACTGCAAAATGAGCCGCTGGTAAGGGAGAATCATCCCATAACTTAACTTCATCGCCTAATCTATCTTTGTTTTTTGGTCTTCCGTCCGCTGGAACAACCATTAATATCCTATCCTCATACCTCAAAAACTCATCAGCAATTAATTGATCCCAGTCTTGTGTTTGCACTTGTACATCATCACCCATTAACATGACAATATCATGCGATGCTTTCTCGCACATCAAATTCCAACTGTAACAAGTGGATTGATTAGGACCAACAGTATAATGCTTTTCATCCAACAAGTCTTTGTATTGTTCTAGTGTTTCGTCATCATCATTTAGATAAAACAAAAATTCTGTGTCATATTTTTGTGTAGACGTTGCGGTATCAACTAACCTTTTTGCTAGTTCTGGTCTGCCTCTCGATGGACAACAAAATGAAATCATATTAACTTTTTCTTCCAAGTATCTGGTGTAATTTCATTTACTATCTCTAACGGTAAATGATATTGAAACTTCTTTGTCCCTCTTGTTCTTATATACTCGGCTGTCTTTTTGACCGACTGTCGCATATTTGTTGCTGTTTTGTATCCTAATAAATTACGTGCCTTATCCGAAGAACACACCGCAAGTTTTACTTCTTTAGGTCTGTCCTTGTGATGTATAGGATCTAAATTTAATCCTGTTTCATTTGCACAGGCTTCTGCTAATTCGTTTATTGTAATAGGTTCCTCGTCTGGACCTATGTTTATAACCTCACCAACCACATTGTCTTGAAATGCAAGTGCGTTTAAACAATATAAACAATCGTCAATGTAACTGAAACATCTTTGTTGTTTTCCATCACCATAAATTATAGGTTGTTTACCTTGTAACATTCTATTGAGCATGATCGACATTACATTTCTAAATGGATCATCATACTTCTGTCTTGGGCCTACAATGTTGTGTGGCACAGCGATTACATATTCTACTCCATGGGTATCACATAAGTTTTTCAATACATCTTCGCCTGCCTTCTTTGCAATACCATATGGATCTTGTGGGCGACATTCGTATGATTCTTTGTATGGCAGTTCATCATGATGTCCATATCTTGCCATGCTTGAGCAATACACGATTCGTTTGACTTTATTTCTAATCGCCGCAGTTATTGTGGTTACCGAGGCTTCGAAAATATTCCGTGTAACTAGCACTGGCGAAAATACTGACAGTCCCTCATAGGCTGTTGCGGCCGTGTGATAAACTATATCGCAACCTTCCATTGCTTTTGTCATGTTTTCTAAATCGCAACAATCTATCTGATGGAACTCAACATCTTGTGGAACATTATCTGTATAACCACCTATCATATTATCATTACCAGCAACAGTATGACCTTGTGACAACATTAAATCTGCTAGATGCGATCCTAAAAATCCTGCGACACCTGTAATAAAAATTTTCATTTTCAGTATTTAATTTATGTTATGCACGGTAAAAAACTTTGTCAGGCCAATGATCCATTAGCACCTTAAAACCTAATGATGCTATATACTTTTCGACTTCCATGTTATTACTGCCATATTTTTTTGTATTATTGTTTAATTCTATCATGAGGTATTTTATATTTTCTAAAGTTTTTGTTGCACCTTTGAGAACCTGCATTTCGTAACCTTCGACATCAATTTTAATCATATCAACATCTTGGTAATTCATATAATCTAAATTAATCATTCTTATGTTGCCTTTTTCATTTACTCTTTTTGCCTGTGTAAAATTATCTTCTGTCAAAGATACTTCCATTACTTCCGCTCCTACTGCCTCCATTCTTGGATCGCAATTGATAGTACAATTACGTTGCAAACATTCAAAATGAACCTTGTCTGGTTCAAATGCAATTACTTTCTTCGCGAATGGTTCGATCGCTTTTGACCATGTACCGCACCAAGCGCCAACATCTATAACAGTTTTCATTTTTTTGTTTTGTGATTGACAATAATTTATAAATTTGTTCAAGCATTTATTTTGTGTAAACGGTGCACCTGCTTTCCATTGTTCTATATGCACATCATTAGACGGCACCCAAAAGTCATTTACTTTTTCTATTTTCACAGTAATCCTTTATCCATTAAGATCTCAACTGCTTTCCCATTCTCAATTTCTTCTGGTGTAAATTGTTGATATGCTAAACTGTAAAGCCAATCCTCACAGCCAACAAAGTATGGATTTTCAATGTCCGCAAGTTCTTGACCTCCCACTTCTTTTGCAAAACTTTTTTCATCACATATTACAGGTATGCCCATTATTTGTGCTTCAACGGCGGCGATTGAACAACTTGTTACAACAACCCAAGCATCTTTGAGGTCCTCGGATAGGGGAACGGTCGCTTCACTTGGTCCCGATGTTCCCCTGCCCCGTGGCTTGTGTCGAATTTTAATTGGTCTGTCTGTGTATCTTTTTATTTGTTCAACTGTATCATTTGTCCAATTAGGCTTACCTATGTAATTGTGTATGCCATTAGAACTAGGACAAACTAATACGTAACTGCCTTTGAAATCGGGTGCTTTAATCCTCAACCCAAACTTGTCAAACCTATCAGATTTACACATCTTAATGTATGATGCATGAATTTTATTTTTACAAATACGCCAATAATGATTGTCTGGTTTCAAATTGTTATTATCAAATCTACCAAAGTAAGGTGTGTCAGTGAACCAAAACTGATGCTTACGTGCTTCAAGTTTTTGTATCATTGCTCTATTATTTCCAACGAATCCCCAAAACATAGAATTAGCCACAGGCTCTATTTCAGTTTGATTATTAAGCATTTTTGTTTGATCCGGCCAAGACTTTTGCACACCGTTGAAAACTTCATATGCTTTGCTGTTTTTATTATTAAATGGTGCGTAAATTGTTAGCATCTATAAATTCTTTCAATTGTTTTGCCCAATCTTTATGTCCTTCTTCATTAGGATGTGGATCACCTTCTTTACATTGTTGGTTATTTGCGACTGTGTAATCTAAATGACTTGTTTCAGGTTTGAAAAATCTCTTCTTATCAATCTTATCAAATAATAATTGAATATCAGGATTTGTAATTTTTGCGTCCGATAAAGTGTTGTAGAACAAGTAAGGATATTTTTTATTTTGAAAATAATCTTGTAAGTCTAGTAAGCCTAATATAGATTCGACCTGTGTCATCTGATCTAGGTCTGCACCTAAACTAAAAAGATATTTGATAAAACTTGTTGTGTGTTTGTCTCTATTCGGATCCCATGTCTTCCAAGTTGTATCCATTGTTGGAAATTTATGTTTTTTATATCCGTCATTTGTCGGGTAATCAAATCTATTACCACCACTAGACCCAATCAAGAAAAAACATTTTTCTGCCTGATCGGAAAATTTTTCGCACCATACTCTTGTCGTCCACATTAATCTTTTTGATCCTCTACCACCATTTGCAAGATTGACAGCAATATCTAGTCCCATCGATTTGGCGAGTTCAATACCACAATGAGTATTAACATTGTCTCTGGGCCTGTATGTTAGAAACGAACAACCATTAATGAATATATTGGTAAGCATAACACTATAATTATAGTATAGTTATAGGCAAAAAGCAAACATGAAAAACATAGAATCAATAAAATATTTTTTAGATAGATGGGAAATGGTAGACAATGGCTTTGATTATTCTGTGCCATATCATGAAAGTATAGATCCTCACTTCACAAGTTTACCAACCTTTGTCGCCGAATTCCACAACTGCAAAGTACATAGTGCTCCGGTACTAACAACAATGAGTGGCAAACTGATAACCAATTATGTTTGGGGACTCACACACAAAAGCAAATATAAACCGCAGAAGTCACACAAACTCTGGCAGGAATGGGGCGAAGACGTTGAGGTTGATATGAGTCCAGTTGATCAAGAGTTTGGCGAAAGATACACCTATGTATGGTTACCAATTGACAAAGAGAGTGCAAACAATCCATGGCATATCTGGATAGATGTAATATCTAAATTTAGACTTATGGAGAAAAGATGGTCAACAGATTTCACAAGGTACTGTTACATTTTAGCCAATGAAAGCAAATATTTGAATAAAGTTATTAAGGAATTATTTCCTGAAATTAAAATAGTTGTGATGCCAAAAAATAAGATTTGGCAATTCAAACATTTGCTAGTTCCAAGTTTAAGTAATTCAAAAGACGGAGTGATAAATCCTCATTTGCCACAATGGCTGAGACATTTCAAAGGTATTCCCGGACTAAAAGGCATAACGCCACACAGGAAAATAGTTGTTCTAAGACCCGGTGCGAAAACAAGGAAACTTACTAATTCCGATGAAGTATTACTTGCACTTAAAGGATATGAAGCAGTTGCTTTAGAAGAGATGAACATTAGGGATCAAATGAAAACATTTGCAGAAGCGACACACATTGTTGCGGCTCATGGTGCAGGTTTAATTAATTTACTATGGTGCAAGTCAGGAACAAAGGTAGTTGAAATTCAAGATCCTAAAATGATACACAAAAAAGTTTATCCAGTGCTTTCACATCATCTAGGATTACAACATAGTTTGTATCTAGCAGATACAGTACCGATACCTATGCAAGGAGATAAAAAACCTGCTGGAATAAAAAGAAAAACTGACTTAATTAATTTTAAAGTCAACGTAGCAGACTTAATTAGGCATCTAGAATAATGATTTATCTAAGCAACACAGACAGATTAGTAACTGAAAAATATATGCTAATGGCAAAACAAGGAATGCCTAATTCAGTTCTCTTACCTTATCATGAAATACTAAAGAAGCAAGATGCAAAAAAGGTTTGGATGTTTGGTATACTGCGAGGATGTAATTTAGTTTACGAACACTGTAAAAAAAATAAAATAGATTTCTACTACATGGATAGACCTTATTGGGGGATAAGCAGACAAAAGCCTTACTTTCTAAGGATAGTAAAAAATGATCATGTAAAAAACTTTATTGATGAACGTCCAGATGATAGATTCAAAGCAAGTTTTCCTTTTGAAATTAAACCTTATCACAAAAACGGTAAGAAAATTTTAGTGTGTCCGCCTACTAATTCTATCGCAACATTTTTTAAATGTGAAAATTGGTTGAAAGACACACTTGCAGATCTTAAAAAATATACAGATAGAGAAATACTTGTAAGAGAAAAACCTTATAATCCAGAAGCACAATTAGGTCCAGATGGCAAAATACACACAGGTGAAAACAGCAACAAGGTGCCCAAAGAACCAATCAACTGGAATGACATACACGCAGTGGTCACTAACAACAGTTCAATAACAATCAAAGCACTTGCCAATGGCGTTCCTGTGTTTGCCGACAGCAATAATTGTGCATTTCCGATAGCAGGAAAAAGTTTGGCCCGAATAGAACAACCAGTTTATGAAGATCCTAGACCTTTATTTTACAGTCTTGCTTATGGACAATTTACTGGTGCTGAGATGACAAACGGAACAGCATTAAGGATATTAGATGGACGTTGAAATATTTAGAAGGACCGTAAAAGATAGGAAAAGAGGTGCAAGTTATCAATTGCTTACGCACATGGCCGAAGGCATACGTGCTTGTGGAGATAATCCAATAATGGTCAATGAAAAATTAGAAGGTGAATGGCGTAAAGACGAAATGGAGCCAACAGCACCGATTGGTTGTATGTTTGGTTATGGCGGTAAGAATCAACCTCATCACACGAAAGGTCGTAGGCGTGATCTTGTGGAACGTGCAAAGAAAAAAGGCATACACATAATAACTTTTGACGGTGGCATACTATCAAGTTTTGGCAATACAATCACACACCCGAAACATCATTGGCGTGTAAGTTTGTATTCTCCAATGAACAATGGCAACTTTTTGAGTGACAATAGTCCAGATGATAGATGGAATATGATGAAAGACTTATGGAACATAAAATACGAACCATGGAGAAAATCAAGTCAAGACGATCCTATACTATTTGGCCTACAACCTAAAGACAATTGGAGTATGGATGAATTAGATCCAATAGATTGGTTTAATGGTGTGTATGAAAAATTAAGACCTATAACCGATAGAAAATTTTTAATAAGGCCACATCCAAATCATATGGCACAAATGATAAACAGAAAACAACAATTTCCTGAGGATTGTGAATTACTTGAAGGGCCTGCACACTTCGTTGGAGATGAGAAAAAGTACTATAGATTCAACTTCCAAGAGGCGTTAAGTAATTGTCATGCTTTTGTTACTCACAATTCTACTGCCAGCGTCGATTCTTGCGTTCGTGGAATCCCTACCTTTGTTACATCAGATCTTGCACTTTGTTGGCCTGTAGCAAATCAAAATCTTAACAACATAGAAACACCAGAATATCCAGACAGAACACAATGGATACATGATATTGGCTACAAGATGTGGAGTACCGATGAAATACGGAGCGGTGTTGTGTTTAAGAGGTTCAAAGAAAAGTTAGGATTATAATGTGTGGCATATACGGCATAACTGATCACGATTCAAATTTCATACAACAATACGTCAATACCTGTAAACACAGAGGACCAGATGGTTCAAAAGTTTGGTGGAATCCAGAATACAAAATGACCTTAGGTCATAATCTTTTAAGCATAATGGCCAATCCAAGTTTGTCAACTCAACCATGGAAAACACCCAACGGAAACACTCTAGTTTACAATGGAGAAATATTTAATTATTACGAACTAAAAGAAAAATATAAAGATAAGTTTAGAGGAATCACAGGTTGTGACACAGAATTACTCGCTTGGGGTCTAGACGAATTTGGCTTAGATTTTATTGACGAGTTAGACTCAATGCATGGCTTTGCCTACTACAAACACAAAGAAGAACAATTAATTATATCTAGGGATCATGCTGGAATCAAACCCTTGTATTATGCAGAGATAGACAAAGGATTAGTGTTTGGATCAGAACTTAAAGGTATGTTGGATAAAGTTCCAGGTGCAAGGAAGTTAGACAAACTAGCATCAAGTTTCCAAAGCAGAACAGGTTGCAACCCATTAAGGAATACTTTATTTTCAGGTATTAAACAATTATTGCCAGGAGAGACTTTAACTTACAGCCTAAAACAAAAACAATTCGTAGACACTAAAAGAATATACATTGTGCCTAACGGAAATAAAAAATTTAATGCAGATGAATTTAGACAACAAGTGAGAGACACTGTAAAACGTTGTGCTATTGGTCAGAGAAAAATTGGAGTGTTTCTAAGTGGTGGATTAGATTCGAGTATGGTTGCATTTGAACTTGGAAAATTACAAAATATTAATACATTTACTAATCGTATGCACCCTGAAGTCAACGGACCTGAAGACTACAACAGTGATGCCAATGCGGCAAAAGTTTTGGCCGACAAAGAAGGTTACACACACCATGAAGTAATCATAACACCTAAAGAATACATAGCGTCTTGGGATCAGAGCATTTACTACATGGAACAAGTAAATTTCAATCCTAGTATGGCAATGTATTGTCATACAAATAAATTTATGGCAGAAAAAGGAATAGTGGTTACAATGGCAGGAGATATGGGAGATGAACTGCTAGGTGGATATCCGAAATATCAAAAAATGTTTTATAGTAAACTTCCAACAACCTGGAGAGAGTTGCTTACCTTATGGATGCAACGTTTAAAAAGACCTAAAAGTTTTACAGAGGATATTATCGAAGATGAACAACTATTGAACGAACTAGAAAATTGTTATTCGGACAAATTATGGAATCCTGATGATCCGGTTGGTTCATACATGGCATTAGATTGTGTTACACAATGTCCTGCTGATTTTTTCAGTAGAAACGATACATATGGAATGGCGTATAGCATGGAGGGACGTTTTCCATTGGCTGGCAAAAAGTTTATGCAATACTGTTTAGACATCCATACAAGGCACAAATTAAATCAATCAGAAACTAAAATTATATCTAGATCTGCCTACAACGGATTATTACCAAACGAAATAATTTATAAAGCAAAGACAGGTTGGACTGTGCCTGTGGGTTTCTGGCTAACAAACAAAATGGACAAAGACCTTGAAAATTTCTATACTGAAAGTCTAGGACAAGATGCTCTGAAAGTAGTGACTTCTAGCCAAAAATCTGCTAAAATGTTAATACCAGATTTAACATTAAAACATTGGAAAGAAAAATACAAGGTAATAAATGCATCATAGAGTAGCAGTACTGAAGAACCAATATAATAATTGTCCTAATTTGATATTAAGTTTTCCTCGTTGTGGAAGAACATGGATGAAACATTTGTTTGGGCATTATATTGCTAAACAATGGAATGTAGAATTTAGTAAATGGGTCGACCGACCTCGGCCGGGAATACCTCAAATATTATTTAGGCATGATTTTATGAGTATGACTGGACATATCCCATGGGAAGAATATTTTCAAATACAAAATAGCAAAGGCTTTTATTTTCAAGAAGAAATGAAAAAGCAGAACATAATATATCTAGTTAGAGATCCAATTGATGTGTTGTTCAGTTATTGGCCCTATTTGCAAAGTATTCCTTATAAAAATTTTACTTGTCCACAGCATACTGACATAGTAGACTTTGCAAATAACAAAGAATGGGGACTAGATATAATAATAAATTTTATGAATATGCAATTAGATCATATGGAACTACACCAGGGTAAGAAATTATTTGTAAAGTACGAAGCATTAAAAAAAGAAGATGCCATATGGCAAAAATTAATAAATTTTATCTTCAAAGATTGCGATGAAGATTCATTAAAGTATGCAAAAGCACAGACTACTTGGGAAAAAATGCAACAGAAAAACAACAAACAAACACCAGACGAATTAAAATT
>MDTD01184414.1_pt1 | contig 10879 bp, 10 predicted proteins | sample 811221 | NCBI WGS metagenome assembly MDTD01 (sample SAMN05326646, study PRJNA326480) | marine metagenome | isolation source: seawater | place: Pacific Ocean: South West | collected 2011
AGCGTGTCAGAGAGCAGTCTGCGGTGATGGATTTGTTCGCAACGGAGATGTTGAGCTCGGTGATGAGGCCTATGAGGGCTGCGATGATGGCAACGACGAAGACGCCGATCAATGTACCAATGATTGCACGATTGCTCGCTGTGGCGACGAGATCGTGAGGCGGTTTCGAACCGTCGACGGGGAACAGCAAGAACTCCTGATAGGGGATGAGGGGTACGAGGTTTGCGATGATGGCAACGAGGAGGATGGCGATCTCTGCGCTGCCGATTGTCTGAGTGAACCTGCGCCGAACGGCTGTCGCGAGCGGGAGGCTGAGCATCCGGCGTTTACGCCCGCCAGTCGGGATGCTGCGCTTTGCGGCGGTGAGTACCGACGCGAGACCGTTGATCAAGCCTGCGCCGAAGGATGGAGCGTTTGCACCCTCGCCGAATGGGAGGCCCGATATCCTCGAGGGCAAAATCCTGGGGGGACGCAGGCCACTTGGGGAGAAGCGGTTGATCAGCGTTGTTCAGGGCGCTGGCTCTACGCCTGGCCTGACAATCAGCGAGGTGCCAACAACCAGAACTTCTGTGGCAATCCTTGTTTTCCCATGAGTCACGCCAACGGAGACCCGACCTCAACCGCCGGCAAGTTCCTGTACAACAACAACCGCCAAACACTCATGATCGGTGATCAGAATTGGTGTGGTTGGGACAACGGATTCTACGCCGAAGGAAGTCAGGATAACTTCGGTCGCCGGCGTGACTTTACCAACTCTCGAATGGCTGTCTTTTGCTGCCGACCCAGGGCCGATTAGTCGAAGGCTGGATCGACCTGATAGTCCGCTAATGTTTGGGCATGGGCATCCTTAGGAGACAGGATGATCTGGTTTAACGGATAGGGCCAATCGACGTTAAGGGTTGGGTCGAGCGGGTGAATGCCGCTTTCCCCCTCGGGGGACCAATGAGCGGTGCATTTATAGAGGACCATGCTGTCGTCCATCAGGCTTAAAAAGCCATGACCAAATCCTGGCGGAACCCATAGTTGGTGTTTGTTTTCGGCACTGAGAATGACGGTCTCTGACTGCCCGAATGTGACCGCACTCGGTCTCAAGTCCACGACCACATCGAGGATTTTCCCGCGGGTGCAACGAACTAGTTTACCTTGGGGCGGATCCCATTGGTAATGTAATCCGCGCAGGACGCCATTGGCGGAACAACTCTCGTTATCTTGGACAAAATGAAGATCCATACCGAGTGCCTTTGACAAGGTCTCATCTCGCCAGGATTCCATGAAATAGCCTCGTTCGTCTGCAAAAGACTGAGGCTGCAGAACGTGAACAAAGCCGTCGAAAAATGAGCGAATAATCTTCATGTCATCCTCCTCATGCCCGAAAGCAAAGGGGCTGGCGAGTCTGGAGCGGGGCGACTATTGTGACGGCGGGGCTTGGTGTCATGACCATTGAAATGAGGTTCATCGAACCCGAGGGCGCCTGGTATGAAGCCGAAAAGCAATTGAGAGAGGATGTCTTGCGACGTCCTATTGGCCGCATTTTCGATCCGAATGAGTTTGTTTTTGAAAGCGAGAGTCTGCACTTCGTCGCCTTGGATGGTGACCGCATGGTGGGATGCGTGTTGTTCCATCGTCGAGGCCGATCGGGCCGGCTCTACCAAATGGCGGTTGCACCTTCACACCAAGGACAAGGACTTGGTCGAGACCTGGTACTCGGACTTGAAAGGCATTTGGTCGCAGAGGGTGTTGAAGAAGTCGTGCTGCATGCCAGATTAACAGCGACCAATTTCTATCGTCGTCTCGGTTACCAGTTTAGTTCGGAGGAATATCTTGAGTTGGGTATTCCTCATCGGGAAATGAAGCGTCAGTTGGTGCCATGATCAGCGCTGTCGGGTTTTCATTGGTGCTGTTCGGCTCGGCGCTGGAACGACAGCAGTGGGCGGGTCGATTCGCTGCACTCGCCCAAGCCTTGCCACCCCTGCGCCAGGGAATCAGCCGCTCTCGAGGTCAAGCTTACCGCCGGTTCTACGGCTTGGATTCCATCCGTTCTCATTGGCGACTAGGGGTGGTTCCCGTGGACGGGCAGCAGATCGCCGTTCAAGTCCTCACCCCACAAGCCGCACCCTCGGGAACCGTCGTCATTGTCCATGGTTACTTGGATCATATGGGGAGTTACAGCCCCTTGGCGAAGCGGCTTTTACGGGAGGGGTACCGCGTTGTTCTCTATGATTTGCCCGGCCATGGATTGAGTTCAGGTCCCCGTGCAGACATCGAAAGTATGGTGGACTACTCAAGGGTCTTTCAAGCGGTTCAAAGGGCCCTCAAAGGCTTGCCATTTGTGCCTGGCGCCACCCACTACGTGGGGCACAGTACGGGCGCTGCCATTTTGTTGAACGAACTGGATCAAGGGCAATCATTGAGGGGCAACATTGTCCTCCTCGCGCCGCTTGTCCGTTGGGCTCACTATCGTAAATCGGCCATCGCCAAATTCGCAGTGTCTTGGTTCATGGATTCGGTGCCACGACGCTTTCGGCGTTGTTCTAGCGATGCTGAATTTATGAATTTCTTACGGCACAAAGATCCTTTGCAGCAACGGCGAATCCCCTTTGGATGGCTGCGAGCATTGGCGACTTGGCAGTCTCAATTCGCCTCTGGCAGACCCCTCGAAAATGCCTTCCTGGTGATCCAGGGAACCGCTGACGGAACGGTCCATTGGGAACATAATTTACGGGTGTTAAAGCGAAGGTTTCCCAACCTGGAAGTGATGCGCCTCGATGGGGCTGATCACCACCTCGTTAATGAGGGAGAAGAGATACGGTCGGATGTTTTGGAAGCCATCGCCAAAGCGCTCGCTCATCCTTCACGTAAACAGCCGGTTGGACGGTGACGCACAACGCGGTAAGCACCTGTCATGCTGCAGAACCACCACGCCCTTATTTTCGTGGGGGTGCTCATGTTGGCACCCCAGATTGCTGTTGCTGATAATGGCGGCTTACCCCCCCTTGTTGGATTGGATGGTGCGCCGAAAAATAAAGAGCTCGTGGTGGGGGGAAAGCAACCGAATAAGCTGCCGCAAGTTGCAATCATGGAGCCTCAACTGGGACCAGGCATCAAAGGTAAGGTCGGTCGTCGATTTCTGAAACGATTGGCAAAGGCCATGGACAGCACGAAGCGCCTGGCGCCGGCTTTGCAGCCAACTCACCTGCGTTCCGCCCTGTCCCTCGAGGACCAAGCACGACTTTTGGCCTGCGCCAGCAAAGAGTGTGTCCAAACCCTGAGTCAACTGGTTCGGGTTCAACTCGTGCTGGTGGTCAGTATTCGTAATGTTGCCCGTGCGCCGCTCGCCATTGTTCGTGCCCTCGCTCCCGACGGCAGTGAACGATTCGTCCACCGGCAGGCGCTACCCGGGGGTCAACTGAAGCCTGACACGGCGGTTGTGTTAGCGAATCGTGTGGTTTCAGTGGTCGAACGTTGGAAACCAACGACGCCAGCTGCATCGAAGCCTGAGGTTCCTCCGACCGAGGCTGTCACCGCCGTCACCAAGGCAGTAGAGGGTCCAAAGCAAAGCCGTTGGTTGAAATCAGTGGGTTTTGGGATCGGGCTAGGGGGGGTCGGCTTGATCGGTTCGAGCTACGCAACATTAAACAGTGCCCAGCAATCCTTTGACGCGCGGCCGATCACCCGTGACTCTGTCGATACCTTGGCTGCAGCGGAGGCGCGCGCTCGACTTCTTTGGGGAACAGGGCTCGCCCTCGGGGGCCTCAGCGTCGTGTCTTTGACCCTGTCACCGTAGCGGTCATCATGACCGCTCCCATTTTAATTAGCGTGGGCGAGGCCAGCGGGGACCGCCAGGCGGTGGCACTGATCCAGGCGCTGGGACCGAATCAGCCGTGTCTCGGGAAAGTGGGTCCTTGCCTTGAGGCTGCGGGAGTCGAAGTGGTGTGTCGAGCCGAGGGGGCGTTTGGATTCTCCAATTTAATCGGTACCTACCGCACTCTGCGGAAGCAGAGAGATCTCCTGGTCGAACGGGCGCTCCAGCGTGGTGTACGGACGGCGATTCTGGTCGACTATTCTGGTTTTCACCTTCCTCTTGGAAAAGCGCTCCGTCGTCACGGAATCCGGGTCATCGGCTTTATTCCACCCAAATTGTGGGCGTGGGGGGGCTGGCGTTTGGCAAGTGCACGCAAAGCTTATGATGAGTTGTTCGTGATCTTACCCTTTGAGGCGGATTGGTGGCTGCAGCGGGGGCTCAACTGTCACTATGTCGGTAACCCCATCGCACAGGATTGCCAGCCCGTTGATTCGGAGGTGGATGGCCCCGTCGCATTATTGCCGGGGAGTCGCCCTGCCGAACTGGGATATGTCGGGCCGTTGTTACGGTCTTGTGCCCAGCGAATGATCGAGCGCCATCCCGAGGTGACCTTTAGAGTACCGGTGGCTCCCACTTTGGATCGCCACCAAGCGGAAGCCTGTTTTGATGACCTGCCCATCGAATGGGTCGATCGAGTGCAAACCGCCGTTGCGGGAGCCCGAGTGGCGTTGGTTTGCAACGGGACGGCGACGCTTGAGACCGCTTTGATTGGCACACCCCAGGTTGTTGTGTTCCGAGCGCCCCCACTCACCTGGATGATTGGTCGGTCTTTGGTTCGTTTGAGACAAACAGCACCCCCAAACCTCGTTCTCGCCCCGGGGCCATGGCCTGAGATGTTTCAGTCGGCTGCCCAACCCGAAGCAATCGTTGATGCGGCTTTACGTTTGGCCACCCACGAACATCCAGAGCGACAGGTGCAGTTGGAGGCTTCTCAACGCCTTCGACAGGCGATGGCCGGCGGTGTGGGTCTGGACGCTGTCGTCCAAAGCGTATTGAGCTAGTCTTGAGTGCTTTGATGCTTTCTTCGAGCCCCACTTCAGCAGCAGTGTTTCCTGTGGATCTGACGGGGCTTTATCTTCTCGCCGGTAAGGGGGATCAGTTCGCCTATTGGCTGACCCATTTGGGTGAGCCATGGCTGTGTTTACCTCTTTTGTTTCTGGGCCGACGTCTGTTGAAACTTGAGGCAGGACTCTCTTGGCTCCGTATCGGCATCTTTGCTTTGGTTTTACTCGTGGTCGTTCAGGGGCTGAAATTCGGTATCGACCGGCCCCGGCCAGGCGCTGTTCTGGAAGAGGTTGCCATGCTGCCTGGTGGCGACTTGAAGGCGAGAGCGATGCCTTCAGGCCACAGTGCGACCGGTGCGTTTATTTTCGCAATTTTAGGCGGCTTGCTTTGGCGTCAAAGGCGCTCATTTCTTGCGGTTGCTCTGGGAATCTGTCTGCCCGTGACGATCGGCTGGAGTCGAATCGCCATCGCTGCCCATTGGCCAAGCGACGTCTTCTTTGGTCTTCTCATCGGTTTTGTGCTCGCCATGATGACCCTCGGTCGGGCATCGAGTCCTACCGAACCGACGGGAATGAGTGAATGATAAGTCGTCCGCTGGTCTGCATGCCGACCTACAACGAGATGGAGAATATCGAGTCGATCATCCCTGCAGTGCTGGCTGCAGCGCCCGTGGATATCTTGATCATCGATGACAACAGCCCGGATGGAACCGGCGAACGGGTGGCTCAAATGGCGGAGTCAGAGCCGCGGCTCCATCTGTTGGCTCGGGAGGGCAAGGGGGGGCTCGGTCCCGCTTATCTCGCTGGGTTTCAATGGGGACTTGAGCGTGACTACGATGCATTGATCGAGATGGACGCGGATTTCTCTCACCGGCCCCGTTATTTACCAGACATGCTGGCCACCCTTGAAGAAGCTGACGTCGCAGTCGGATCCCGCTGGGTGCCCGGTGGTGGCGTTGAAAATTGGGGGCTCTCTCGCCGCTTGATCAGTCGGGGGGGGTCTCTGTATGCCCGGACGCTTCTTGGGGTGAAGGTGCGAGACCTCACGGCTGGTTTCGTGGGATGGCGCGCTGATGTTTTGCGGCAGTTGGATTTAAGCTCCGTTGCGGCGAAGGGCTATGTCTTTCAGATCGAAATGAAATATCGTGCACTCCGTGGGGGCTACCGAGTTCAAGAGTTTCCGATCGTTTTTCCTGACCGTGTCGCCGGCGAGTCCAAGATGAGTTCTGGGATTGTGGTGGAAGCCATGTTGAGCGTCTGGGGGCTGCGGAGCAAAGTCCGCTCATGAGCAGTTATCGGCGCTTGTTGCGCCTGATCATGCCCTATCGGCGACTGTTTCCGCTAACGATCATTGCCATGATGGTGCTGGCGATGACCACCGCAGCCTACGCCTTTTTGCTGGGGCCTGGTCTCTCTCATCTGATCACAGGAGGCGATCGGGGCTTTCACGTTTTGGCGGCGGAGTTTGAACCCTTTCAACGCTTTCTTTCTGAGCATGGGATGAAGGGGATCGCCTGGCTGCTGGTAAGCATCGTGGTCGTGAAAGGCATCGCCTATTCGGTTCAGTTTATCTCGATGCGCTGGATCGGCTCCAACGTGGTCGTGGATCTCCGGGACAAACTGTTCGACTCCACGCTCGGACAGGAGAAAGCTTTCTTTGATCGTCGCCGTGGGGGCGATTTGCTCAGTCGCTTCACCACTGATGTGGTTCAAGTGGAGTATGCGGTCGTGGACGCCATGGCCAGTGGGCTGCGCAGTGGTCTGGTGATCCTGGCGTTGGTGCTACAGTGCTTCCTCTTGGATTTCTGGCTGGCTGTGGTCGCCTTTGCAGCGGTGCCTCTGGCCGTGATTCCAATCAGTGTATTTTTGAAAACGATTCGCCGAATTGCTCGGCAGTATCTCGACGCCTTGGGCGCCGTGACGGATCGCATTGCCCAAGCCTTGGGTGGGATCGAGCTGATTAAAGCCAGCGCATCAGAAGATCGCGAGCGAACTCGGGTGAGTGAAGCCCATCAGCAGTTCCTCGGTGTCATGTGGCGTTCTATTTTGGCTCGAGGGGCCTATTCGCCGGTGATTGAATTGCTCGGGGTGGCCGGCTTGGCTGCGGTGCTTTGGTATGCTCAGGGCCGGATGGAATTACCTCCGTCCCATGCCGATTATTTAGCGCCCGAGTTTTTCGTTAGTTTCTTTGCCACGCTGGTCTTGATCTATGCTCCGATAAAGGAGATCGGTCGGATCTCCACCTTTATCGCAACAGGGATGGCAGCCTCGGAGCGTATCTTCGAAGTGGTCGACCGTCAGGCAGAGATCGTGGATGCTGCAGATGCCCAAGTGCTTGCTGGGGTCGACCAAAGCCTAAGTTTCGAAGCGGTCGAATTCGCCTACTCAGAGGCGGACGGCGAACGTTTACCGACCGTTCTTAAAGGACTTAGCTTTACCGTCCCAAAGGGGGAGACATACGCTTTGGTGGGACCCAGTGGTTGTGGCAAGTCAACGCTACTCCAACTTGTGCCGCGATTTTATGACGTCACCGAGGGAGCCATTCGAGTGGATGGAACCGATCTGCGTCAACTCAGCCAACAAAGTTTACGACGTCAGGTGGCGGTGGTGAGCCAGGACGTTATTCTTTTTCACGATACGGTGCGGGCCAACATTGCATACGCAGCCCCTGGGAGTTCGGAAGCCGCCATCATCGAAGCGGCCAAGGCGGCTCAAGCCTGGAGTTTTATCCAGGAGTTACCCAAGGGGTTGGACACCCAGGTTGGGGATCGTGGAGTGCGTCTGAGCGGTGGTCAAAGGCAACGGATCGCCATCGCCAGGGCACTACTCAAAGATGCACCGATTCTGTTGCTCGATGAAGCGACGAGCGCGCTCGATTCCGAGTCCGAGCGAGCCGTGCAGTCCGCCTTAGAGCAACTCATGGTAGGACGCACCGTGCTGGTGGTGGCGCACCGCTTGGGCACCGTTCGTCGTGCACACCAGATTCTGGTGCTCTCGAAGGGGCAAGTCGTGGAGCAAGGAAGTCATCAGGATCTGATGGCCAAAGGTGGCTACTATGCCCGACAGGTTGAACTTGAAGAGGCCTGAGTCCGGATGGCCTTCTCAACCTTTTGGTTCGATTGCACCTCGTTGCAGGCGGCCAGCGCGTGGTGAAAGTCCTCCGTAAGGGATGTTACCGTCGGCGATCTTGTGTGAATCGATGAAGTCCGACAGGGCGCGACCGACAAAATCCGTAAGAAACCGCTCTTGACCCCCCCTTTGGCGCCCCATATACGGCGCCCGCTTTAACATGCATAGCGTACGCGAGTAGGAGAGAAATGAACCTCGACACCTGGCTTTACCTCGTTCCAGCCGCCGGTATTCTCGGCTTAATTTATGCCTTCCTGACCACGGGTTGGATCAACAAGCAGGACGTCGGCACCGACCGCATGCGAGAGATCGGCGGTAACATTAAGGATGGCGCTCGTGCCTTCCTCGCCGCTGAGTACAAGGTGCTCGCCATCTTCGTCGTGATTGTCGGTGTGCTGCTTGCCATCGGCAACAATGGACTCGAGCAGTCCCACTGGATGGTGGGCTTGAGTTTCGTTGTAGGCGCACTTTGCTCGGCAACAGCAGGTTATGCTGGGATGATGGTGGCGACCTCAGCCAACGTTCGTACGGCGAATGCGGCGCGAAACGGTTTGCCTCCAGCACTCAAGGTCGCCTTCCGAGGTGGCGCCGTGATGGGCATGAGCGTTGTCGGTTTGGCGCTCCTCGGTTTGGGTGGCCTGTTCATTCTCTACTTCAACGGCGTCGCAGGACTTCCGGGCGCTCAGTCGGCGGACGATTACAAGGGACTCAGCCGAGTCATTCAGGTCCTTTCTGGCTTTAGTTTAGGTGCCAGTTCGATCGCCCTCTTCGCCCGTGTGGGTGGGGGGATCTTCACCAAAGCGGCGGATGTTGGCGCTGATCTCGTGGGTAAGGTGGAAGCCGGAATTCCTGAGGACGACCCCCGCAACCCCGCGACGATCGCCGACAATGTGGGCGATAACGTGGGTGACGTGGCTGGCATGGGTGCCGATCTCTTCGAATCCTATGTGGGCTCGATCATCGGTGCCATGGTGCTGGGCGCCGTTGCCGGTGGCTTGGCTGGTTACAAGGCCGCCCTGATTCCTCTCGCTGTGGCTGCAGTCGGCGTTGTTTGCTCCATCATCTTCACCTTCTTCGTGAATGTGAAAGAGGGTGGCAACCCACAGCGTGCGCTCGATGGTGGTACCCTCGGCGCTGCCGCCGTGATGGTCCCGGCCACGTACTTCATCGCCAAAGCCATCCTGGGTGGAGAGACGCTGGCTGTCGGGCCTGAGTCCATTGTCGATGGTGTGAAGACAGCAGCGGCAGTAGGCCCCATGGAAATTCTCTATGCGACCATCGGTGGTTTGATCGCCGGTATCGCCGTGGGCTTCACCACCGAGCATTACTGCGCCACCGATAAGGGGCCCGTGCTGAGCATTCGGGCGGCATCGAAGACGGGGCCGGCGACCAACATCATCGCCGGTGTCGGTGTGGGCATGGTGTCCACGGCTCTGCCGATTGTTTACATCATCATTGCGATTCTGATTTCCTACAATGTGGCCGGTCTTTACGGTGTTGCCCTGGCTGCTCTGGGCATGCTGTCCACCACGGGAATTCAGCTGGCTGTGGATGCTTATGGTCCGGTGGCGGACAATGCCGGTGGTATTGCCGAGATGAGTCATCTTCCCCCAGAGGTGCGTGAGCGGACCGATAAGTTGGACGCAGTGGGCAACACCACGGCAGCGATCGGAAAGGGCTTCGCCATCGGCTCAGCAGCTCTGACGGCTTTGGCTCTGTTCGCTGCCTTCCAGAGCGTCGCTGGGGTCGGTGCCATCGACTTGACCCGACCAATGGTCGTGGCAGGCCTTCTTTTGGGCGGCATGCTTCCCTACCTCTTCAGTTCCATGGCCATGAAGGCCGTGGGTGAAGCGGCCAATGACATGATCGTTGAGGTCCGTCGCCAGTTCCGTGAGATCGAAGGACTCAAGGAAGGTAAAGAAGGGGTCAAAGCCGAATATGCGAAGTGCGTGGATATCTCCACCAAGGCAGCCATTCGACAGATGATCAAGCCCGGCCTCCTCGCCATCCTGGCGCCTGTTGTTGTGGGCTTCTCCCATAAGTTTGGTTTGTGGAGTGCTGAAGAGGCTAAGATCATGCTGGGCGGCTTGCTCGCCGGTGCGTTGGTTTCTGGCGTGTTGCTGGCGATCTTCATGTCCAATGCTGGTGGTGCATGGGACAACGCCAAGAAGCAGATTGAAGGTGAGGAACAGAACCTCGAAGCCGACGAAGGCAAGGGGAGCGAATCCCACCACGCCGCGGTTATTGGTGATACGGTGGGTGACCCCTTTAAGGATACCGCCGGTCCTGCACTCAACATTCTTGTGAAACTGATGACGGTGGTCGCCTTGGTGATCGCGCCGTTGCTTGCTGCCGCTTCCTAGTGTAGTTGGCACCGCCTTTTAGGCGAAAGATCCACTCCTTGCGGCGTTCCTTGAGGGCGCCGCCACGAAAGACCAGGAGGTAATTGTGGAGTTACAGAGAGAATACGAAACCGTCTGCATTCTCGATCCAGACCTTGAAGAAGAGGGGAAGCTTGATGCGCTCCTCGAGCGGATTCAAGGCGTGATTGATAAGAGTGGGGGCAGCTATTTGGGTGTTGAACACTGGGGCAAGCGCAAGCTGGCTTACGAGATCAACAAGTCCAGTCGCGGCTACTACGTGATCAATCGCTTTCTGGGTCACAAGCCGGCGTTAATTCGGGAGGTGGAGCGGAACCTTCGGATTATGGACGGTGTGTGGCGCTTCCTGACGATTCAGGTGGATCAAGACGTTGACCCTGAAGTTCGGTTGGCGAGCGCAAAGGTCGAGCAGGAGAAACTCGATCAGGAGCGCATCGCTGCAGCGGAAGCGGCAGCCGCCGAGAAAGCCAAGGCCAAAGAGTGGACACACGGTGCCAACGAGG
>MDTD01138833.1_pt1 | contig 10878 bp, 13 predicted proteins | sample 811221 | NCBI WGS metagenome assembly MDTD01 (sample SAMN05326646, study PRJNA326480) | marine metagenome | isolation source: seawater | place: Pacific Ocean: South West | collected 2011
GTCGGGGCGGCAGGATTTGAACCTGCGACCCTCTGGTCCCAAACCAGATGCGCTACCAGGCTGCGCTACGCCCCGAAGACAGTACTAATACATTAGAAATATTAAATTTCAAACTATATAAAGAGGTAAAATGAAAGCTTTTTTAGGAGAATCTGCTATATAATCGTTTGATGATTATAACTTGTGAAAAATGTTCAAAAAATTTTAAAATTCAAGATGATTTAATTCCATCTGGAGGAAGAGAATTACAATGTGGAAGCTGTGATCACAAATGGTTTTACAAAAAATTTGAGGAGTCTATTAGATTAGAAGATGAAATATCAACTATACCATTTTTAAAAAAAAATGTTGAAAATAGTCATGAAATTAATGAAATATCAAATACGAAAAATGAGAATGAATATACAATAAAATCCCAAAAAATAAAAAGTGCGAAAAAACCACAAAAAAAAATCCAGAATAATAAAAAATATTATGGTTTTTTTAATATCTATAATTGGATTAATTATTTTGGTTGATACCTTTAAATTTCAATTAAATAATTACATACCTGGATTAGATTTAATATTGAATAATCTTTATGAGTCATTAAAAGACATTTCATTATTTTTTAAAGATATTGTTAATTAAATGATTAAAAATATAACCAATTCTTTCAAATGGTTTTTTAAGCTAGAAGCGGCTAGTGGACTTATTTTACTTTTTTCAGCTATAATTGCATTAATAATTAGTAACTCAAATTATGCTGATATATATTTTGAAACTCTCAATAAATACATATTTTTAGGTATAAATAATATTGGTTTAAAATTAAGTGTCTTACACTGGATAAACGATGCACTTATGGCTATATTTTTTTTCTTTGTAACATTAGAAATAAAAAGAGAGTTTATACAAGGAGAACTGTCCAACATTAAGCAGGCTATGTTACCAATAATTGGTGCTGTAGGTGGAATGTTAGTACCTGCACTTATTTATGTTGTTATAAATTTGAATGATACAGCTACATTAAATGGTTGGGCTATACCATCAGCGACGGATATTGCTTTTTCTTTAGGAGTTTTATCTTTATTAGGATCTCGGGTACCTATTTCGTTAAAAGTTTTTCTAACAGCGTTAGCAATTATAGATGATTTAGGAGCAATTTTGATTATCGCAATATTTTATTCAGGTGACCTAAATATTAAATTTTTATCCTTAATGCTGGTTTCATTTATTGTTTTGTTAATGTTAAATAAATTTAATATAAAAAAATTTATACCTTATCTAATAGTTGGTATATTGCTTTGGGATTTTACTCATAATTCAGGAATACACGCAACAATAGCTGGTGTTTTGTTAGCAATGACAATTCCACATAGAAAAAAGGAAAAAGACTTTTCTTTGTTGATTAAACTAGAACATGGAATAAGTCCATACGTGGCGTTTGGAATTATGCCATTATTTGCTTTTGCAAATGCTGGGGTTTCATTAGAGGGATTATCATTGAATTCACTATTGAACAAAGTTCCTTTAGGAATATTATTAGGATTGTTTATTGGTAAGCAGATAGGTGTATTCCTATTCTCTTATATTTCAATTAAATTAAAGTTTGCAGAACTGCCCTCGCATTCAAATTGGTACAATTTTTATGGTGTAGGAGTTTTAACCGGAATTGGTTTTACAATGAGTTTATTTGTTGGAAACCTTGCTTTTGTAGAGAATGCTCAGTATATGGATGGTGTTAAAATAGGAGTATTAACTGGCTCTTTACTATCTACATTATTTGGCTATTTTCTAATATTGCTTACACCGAATAAATAATTAAATGAGAGTAAACTTTTATATATTTTTAATACTACTTATGTTTTTTTTTAAAAATAATAACGCTATTGGATATGAAAAACTTTTTTATGATCATAAAATAAATGATATCTCTGGCAATCAATTAGATTTAAAAGACTTCAAAAATAAAATTGTATTATTAGTGAATACTGCAAGTTACTGTGGTTTTACAAACCAGTATGATGGATTACAAAATATTTGGGACAAATATAAAAAAAATAATTTAATAGTACTTGCAGTACCTTCGAATTCTTTTAATCAAGAAAAAAAGTCAAATAATGAAGTAAAAGATTTTTGTGAGTTTAATTTCAATATAACTTTTCCAATAACTGAAATAACAGAAGTTAAAGGTGAAAATGCTCATGCTATTTACAAATGGGCAAATAAAAATTACGGGTCTTCTGCCATACCAAAATGGAATTTTCATAAAATATTAATTAATAAAGAAGGTAAAATTGAAGATACCTACTCATCGTTAACTAAACCTACCTCTAACAAAATAATAAAAAAAATAGAACAATTAATTGATAATTAATTTCATTCCATCATAAGCTGGGTATACAAAATTAGGTAATTTTTTTTTAAGTTTTTTGTAATCTAAAGAGCAATGTAAATTTGTAAGAATTGTATATTTAGGTTCGATTTTCTTTATCAGTTCTAAAATCCTTTCAAGATTATAGTGTGAAGGATGGGGTTCTTCTCTTAGACAATCTATCACTAAATACTTTAACTTATAAATTTTTTTAAAATTTTTTTTATCAATAAGACTTACATCACTAGCATAAGCAAGTTTATTATTAATTATATAACAAACGCTGTTTATAGGACCGTGAGAAACTTCAAAAGATTTAATGTTAATTTTATTTTGATTAAAACTGTGTTTTGCTTTTAACTTATTTAATCTCATTATTGGAGGATAAAATCTGCTAGTTTTTTTGAAACAATACTTAAAAGAATTATATAAATATTTTGAGGTTTCTTTATTAGCAAATACTGGTATTTGTGCTTTAGATTTTAAAGAAAAATATCGTAGATCGTTAATACCATGAGTCTGATCAGCATGTTGATGTGTATAAAATACACAGTCCAAAGATCTTATTTTATTTTTAAGAAACTGATGTCTAATATCTGGAGATGAGTCTATCAGTAAATTATAGTTTTTTGAACTTAGTATTGCAGAACATCTTGTCCTAAAATTCTTTTTATTTTTTGGATCACATTTACCAAAATCACCATCAATTCTTGGAACTCCTAATGAACTGCCAGATCCTAAAATAGTAAAAGTTAACTTCATTTTTTTAAAAAAAGATAATTAAAATTATCAGTGGTAATTTGATCCATTTTTTCTGAAGTAATATTTTTTATTTCAGCCATTTTATCCAGTGTATATTTAATAAAGCTGGGTTCATTTTTTTTCCCCCTCATTGGCATTGGAGCTAGAAAAGGACTATCAGTTTCTATTATAATTTTTTCATTTGGTATATATGAAAAAGTATCTCTAAGGTCTGAGGAATTTTTAAATGTAATAATTCCACTTGCTGAAAAATAACTATTTAAGTTAAGTAACTTTTTAGCAAATTCTATAGATCCCGTAAAACAATGCATTAAAATTTTAAGATTACTATTCTTGTAATTATTTAAAATATTGAATGTTTCAGGTTCTGCACTTCGAGAATGAACTATCAAAGGTAAATTTAGTTCCAAACAAGCTTCTATATGGTTATTAAAACTATTTTCTTGATTTTTTTTATCACTATTATTATAGAAATAATCTAAACCAGTCTCTCCTATTCCTATTATTTTTTTTGAGTATTTGGCATTTTCAATTATTTTGGATTTTTGTATTAGGTATTTATCTGCATCGTGAGGATGAATACCAAAAGTACCAAATATAATCGGATCAATATTAATTATTTTCTTTATATTTTCAAAACTGTCAAGATTAGTGCAAATTGTAAGTAATTTTGTTATACCAACAGCTTTGGATCTAATAATAACATCATTAATATTTTCATATAATGGTTCATGATCTAAATGGCAATGTGAATCAATCATTATTATCAACTTTATTAAATAATATATTTATTTTTTTTAATTCTAAACCTGTCTGTAAAAAATCATTATCTTTAATTGTTTCAAACATTAAAGCATCTTCATTGATATTAAATATACTGAGTGCTTTTAATGAGCTGCTTGGTATTACAGGATATAATAGTATTGAAATTTTTCTTATAAGTTCCAATGAGGTATATATTATTGTGTTTAGTCTCTTGGGGTCATTCTTTTTTTTCCAAGGTTCTTGATCATTAAAATACTTATTCGAAAGAAACATTTGATCCACAATAAAAGCCATATAGGAATTAATATTTTGATCATCAATATAATTAATTAAATTTTGGTAATTATGTATAAAATTATTTAAAATATTTAAATCAGCATCATTAAATTCAAAAGAAATTGGTACTCTTAAAGAAAGATTTTTTTCAGTGAATGCAAGTACTCTTTGACATAAATTGCCATAGTTATTTGCTAAATCACTATTAATACAAGATATAAGTTTGTCTTTTGATATACTGCCATCATTTCCAAAGGATACTTCTTTTAGCAAGTAATATCTTAATTGGTCTAATCCATAGTCATTAATAATTTCTATTGGATCCAAAATATTACCTTTTGATTTTGACATTTTTTCATCACCAGAAAGAATCCACCCATGTCCATAAATTCTTTTAGGTGTTGGAAGTTCTGCTGCCAACAAAAAAGCTGGCCAATAAACTGCATGAAAACGAAGAATATCTTTGCCTATCATATGAAGATCGGCTGGCCAAAAATTTTTATATAGATCGTTACTAGTATCAGGATAATTCAACGCACTAATATAATTTGTAAGTGCATCTAACCATACATAAATAACATGTTCATCATTTGTTGGAACTTGTATTCCCCAAGTGAAAGATTTTCTACTAACAGATAAATCTTTGAGTCCTGATTTTACAAAACTAACAACTTCATTTCTTCTTGATTTAGGTAATATAAAACCTTTATTTTTTTCATATAATTCTAGAAGTTTATCTTGCCATTTTGATAATTTAAAAAAATATGACTCTTCTTCAACCCACTCCACTTGAGAACCCGATGCTTTTGATAGCTTAATTCCGTCTTTACTTTCAACTTCATCATCTGAATAAAATGCCTCATCAGAAATAGAATACCAACCTGAATATTTTGATAGATAAATTTCACCTTTATGTTCTAAGATATTCCATAAATTTTGAACTGACTTGTAATGTCTTTTTTCAGTAGTTCTAATAAAATCATTATTAGATAGATTTAATGTATTAGATAATTCTTTAAATGTATTACTTATTTCATCACAAAATTCTAAAGGATTTTTATTATTTTTTTCTGCTGCTCTTTGTATTTTTAAACCGTGCTCATCGGTGCCAGTAAGAAAAAAAACATTAAAGCCAGTAATTTTTTTAAATCTTGCAAAAAAATCGGAAATAATACTTGAATATGCATGACCCATATGTGGTTTAGCAGAAGGATAATATATTGGTGTCGTTATATAATAATTTTTTTTCATTTTAATGCTGTTTAAATTTTAAGATATTTATTTCTAAATTTAATAAAAAAGCTATCTAAATCTAAATTAAACTTGTTAACTAAATTATTTTCAAATACACTTTCTAATAAACTGTCATAATATCTATAATCATGCGTTTTCGAATACATTTTCATTAAAAAAATTTCAAGGTAACTTTGAAAATTATTAATTACAAAATCATCTTTTTTATATAATTTTTTATCTACTATATAATTAATAATACTAATTGCATCATTAGTGGCTAAATCTAGACCATTCTGTTGAATAAAAATGATATGATTTATTAAAAATTTTGGTGAAATAGAATATAATTTAAAATCATTATTTAACAAATCATATGTATTAGAGTCAAAAATATTATTAATAATACTTTTAGATTTAGCATAATTAAAATTTAACTTATAGTTTATACATCTAGACTTAATTGTGTCTAAAATTTTTAGGTTTATATTATGAGTTAATATAAAAATATTTTGTGCACTAGACTCTTCTAAACTTTTTAATAATGCATTAGACGAGCTGGAATTTAAATTCTCAGCACCATCAATAAGAATAATTTTTTTTTTTATCATTGAATGAAGATTTGTTTATAAAATTTATCATATTACGAATTTGCTCGATTTCGATATTTTTTTTTAAATTATTTTTGGAAATTAAAAATAAATTTGGATGAGACATATTTTTAACTAGACTGAATGAAATACTTTGAGAATTTATTATATTTTTTTCACTATTATATTTATAAATTTCATTTTTTGAAAATAGGTAATTTATAAAATGGAATGCAAAAGTAGTTTTTCCTATTCCTTCCTGTCCAGATATAAGAATTCTCGAAGGCAATTTATTTGCTTTGTCTAAATTAATTAAATGATTAAATATCTCATTGTATGCAAATAATTTTGTACATATATTTAACATTAGTTTACCAGTTTGCTTATTTTTTTTAAAAGCTTTTTTTTATTTTCTTTTAGATTTTTGTTGGAATCCATTATCTCATAATTTTTTTTGTTTTTAGATAATTTAATAAAGCCATTTTGTACCTTTTTGTAAAAATTAATTTTAAAATTATCATATCTATTTTTTTTTTTTCGTAAGGTTAATCTTTTTTTAAGATTTTTCATATTTACAATATTAAGAATTGTTAAACTAGGTTTAATATTTTTTAACAATATTTTATTTATTTTATAAATTAATTGCTTATTTATGCCCATTCCATAGTGCTGATAAGCCATTGTTGAGTCTGTAAATCTGTCTATTAATATAATTTTTTTTTGATAATTTTTTTTTATTATTTTTTCAATATTTTCACTTCTTGAAGCAAAATATAACATTAAATCGGTAAAAGAATTAAAGTCATTTTTTTTATTCAAAATAAGTTTTCTTATTAATTCAGAATTTTTATTACCTCCTGGTTCACGAATTTTTATATAAGGTTTTTTATATTTTTTTAAATAAAGTGATAAAAAATTAATTAATGTAGTTTTCCCAGATCCCTCTATTCCCTCAAATACGATAAGAGGTTTTTTATTAGACATCGCCCCATATTAAATAATTTACTGATCTAATTAGTTTTGTAAATTTATTTACTTCTTCTATATTTTCAGATGCTAACAAATCTAAAGTTTCTATTAAATCGTCTTTATAATAAATTTCTACTTTACCAACTTTCTGGTCTTTAGTAATAGGTGCTTTAATTGGCCCTTCGTAATCAAGGATTACTTTTAAATTTCTAAGTCTTGCTTTTTGTATTGTCTTATAAATATTTTCTTTAAAATGGGTTCTAACAAAACTTTTTTTTCCCAACCAAACTTCCATATCGTAGAATGAGTTATCTTTATTAAAAATTTCTATTGTATCAAAGTTAGTTAACCCGTATGTTAACAATCTTGCTGATTGTTTTGATCTTGCACTTTTAGAATTAAACCCGCTACCTACAGCAATTAATCTTCTTCCATTTCTATTTACAGATGATGCCAAAGAATATTTTTCTACAGCTAAATAACCAGTTTTAATTCCGTCTACACCCATATTTTTATATAATAAAGGATTTCTATTACCTTGTGTTATTGGATCCCCACCCGTTCTGTCCCAAGTAAATTCTTTGTCGGCAAAATAAATATAATAATCTGGAAAATTTCTAATTAAATAGTCTGACATTATTAAAATATCTCTTGCTGTTGAATAGTTATTCGGATCATTTATTCCAGAAGCATTAGAAAAATTTGTATTATCCATACCTATTTCTTTTGCTTTAGAGGTCATCATTACAGCAAATTCTTCTTCAGATCCTGCAATGCCTTCTGCTAGAGTTACACATGCATCGTTTCCAGATGCTACAATTATGCCTTTTAATAAATTCTCAACTGAAACTTCATCTCCTATCATTATAAACATTGATGAATAACCAGCGTTAGCCAATCGCCAAGCATTTTCAGAGACTAAAAATTTTTCATCTAAAGTTAATTGTCCCTTTTTTAACAAATCAAATGCAATAATAGATGTCATTATTTTAGTCATGGAAGCTGGATAAATGGACATATCAGCTTCTTTTTCGTAAAGAATTTCTCCAGATAAATAGTCTTGAAGTATGGCAGTTTTAGCTTCTATTTCAAATTCTGCAGCTTTTAAAATTGAAGTATACAAAATCAAGAATATTACAAATAATTTTTTCATAGTTTGATTAGCTCAAGATTTTCAAAATATAAACTTTCTATCTTATCAAAATCTTTTCTCAATTTATTAAGAGATTTATATGGACCTATAGACAGTCTAAAATCATTATTAGATATTTTCTTGATATTTACTTTTTTAATATTAGTTTGCGACATTATTCTTTCTTTTACCAGTTTTGCAGAATCTTCATAATAAAAATTTGCAATTTTAATTATATAATTAAAATTTTTTGTTATTTTAGTGATTTTTTTCTTATTTTGATCCGCAGATGATATATTTGTTATTTTAACACCTTCAACAGGTGCTTTGTCTGCTACCTTTTTTTCCTCATCAAATGTTTTCGCTTTACCAGCATAAAATACAGAATTTTGATCAATAGACTCTATCAAAATAAAAGGCTCATCAAAATTCAATTCTATTTCAGTTGCAATTCTAGATGTTATAACAGAATTAAAAAAACTTGGATATTTTGATTTACCTTTTACAGTAGCTATAATTGATTTATTATTTAGTAAATTTGTTATTTTAACACTCGTATTTTTTTTTAAATTTTTTTGAAAAACAAATAAATCTCTTTCATTTAATTTTTTGCTAACTATTTTTTTTTTTAATAAATTATCTGAAAAAACTAAAGCAAAACCTTTGTTAGAAAAATTTTGATATATTGGAGGATCAGAAAATGATTTATTATTTATTTGATTTGAACAAGAGGATAAAAATATAAAAAAAATGATTAAATATATATTAAAATTCATTATTAAATCTACTTTTCAAGGTACATACAGCAAGTGCAAAACGTAGTGATCTATTCCACTTAAGAATAATTTCATAATTATTATACACAACATATGCTGGAGAATACAGATTTGAGTTTTCAACTATTTCCTTATCAGGTGTAATAATAGCAACTAATATATTTTCATCACCTAACTCCTCGCTATAATTTTTTATGTATTTTTTATAGAAAGATAATTTTTTTTTATAATTCAGTTTCCTAGCTGAATAATTTAAATATTTAAGAGGAATTTTCTCATCTAGAACAATCTTGCGAAAGCATTTTCCATTAGAGTTCCACCCCATTTTTGATAAATAATTCGCCGCTGATGCAAAGGAGTCTTCTGCAGATTTTAAATCAATTTTATTATCGTTATTGTAATCTATGGCATTATTTAAAATTGTTGATGGCATAAATTGAAAATTTCCAAATGCCCCTGCCCAAGATCCATATAATTCATTATGTTTAATTTTTTTATCGTCAATTAATTTAAGCGCTATTATTAACTCTTTTGTAAAGAAATCACTTCTTCTCTTATCATAACTCAGTGTGGCTAAAGATGAAAGTATGTCCATTTTACCTAAGTATTTACCAAAATTTGTTTCTATTCCCATTAATGCTAGCAACAGTTCTTTTTCAACATTAAATTTTTTTTCAACCTGATTAATTAACTTTATATTCTTTTTATATGTGCTTAGTCCAATACTTACTTTTTTATTATTGGCTCTTTTCTCAATATAAGTTGATGTATCTTCATAAAATTCAGGCTGAAACCTGTCATATTCTATCACTTTAGGTAAAAACTTTAAATCTTCTATAACTAGAAATATTGTATCACGACTTACACCTTCATTTAAAGCATGTTTTGTAAAGTTCAATTTCCATTCATCAAAAGTTTCCGAATAAACACTAAAAGGTAAAAATATTAAATAAAGTAAAAAAAAAGAGAGTATTTTAATTTTTTTCATACAAATCAAATATATATATTATTACAGCAACCCAAATTAAAATGAAACCAATTAACCTTTTAGTATCAAATGGTTCGTTGTATAAAAATAGTCCTAAAATAAACTGAAAAGTTGGTGTTATAAAAAAAAGCATTCCTGAAGGGCCTAATCCTGATAATAAAACACCTTTGATGAAGAAAAATAATGGTATTACTGTCATCGGACCTGCTATTGTTAAAAGTAGTGATAAGTTTATTGATTTTATCCCAAAGTCTAAATTTCCAGATGAATAAACTAAATAAATAGCAATTAATGCAAATGGTAAAATCACCAAGGATTCTATCAACAAACCTAAATCAACATCCACATTAATTTTTTTTCTGAAAACATTATATAAAGACCATGAAAGTCCCACAATTAGTCCAATCCAAGGAAAATTTTTGTTAAAATAAAAAAGATAAACTACAGAAATAATAGTTAAAAATATTGAAAAGACTCTTCGTCTATTTAAAATTTCATTAAAAAATAAGTATCCAAATAAAACGCTTAAAATTGGCATAATAAAATAACCAAAACTTGCATCGATAATTTGATTTGTTGAAACTGCGTAAATCCAAACAGACCAATTAATGAAAATTAAGAAACCCGTTAAAATAAGATAGTAGATATTTTTTTTTATAGATAATATTTTTTTAACATTATTCCATTTTGAAAGATAAAATGTAGTAATAATTAACATAACAACTGTCCAAATAACTCTATGGAGAACCAGCTCTATGCTTCCGACAAAAGAAACAGATCTAAAATATATTACTCCAATTACCCCCCACCAAAATGAACCAATTAGTATATACAGAATTCCTTTGTTAAAAGATGACATAAATTAAAATACAATGTTTATATAGATTGATTTTCTTCTTGCATATTCATTTTTTAACAATAAAAGTTTATTCAAACGGAGAGATGGCTGAGCGGTTGAAAGCACCGGTCTTGAAAACCGGCAAAGGGGCAACTCTTTCCTGGGTTCGAATCCCAGTCTCTCCGCCATTAAA
>MDTD01195404.1_pt1 | contig 10877 bp, 9 predicted proteins | sample 811221 | NCBI WGS metagenome assembly MDTD01 (sample SAMN05326646, study PRJNA326480) | marine metagenome | isolation source: seawater | place: Pacific Ocean: South West | collected 2011
AATGATTTCATAAAATGCAAGTATAAAGCACCCCATGAAGACTTTTTTTTCAGCGTATTTTTTTCAAAAATAGATTCTAGTATTTCAAAGATCAAGTTTAAATATAATAGTACAATTTCAGTATTGGATAGTATAAAGATTAAGAATATAGATACAGAGAGCGATGCTTTGTATCCTAACTTTGAAAAAAGTTATATAATTGATTTAAGACCCTGATTTGTATAAAATAAATAGAAAGACCATATTAGGCTTTTTTTTGAGTATAGTTGGGCTTGCTTGGGCTTTTTATGATTTTAAATTTGATGAATTTTTATATGCGGTTAAAAATTCAAATGTATTTTTAATCATGTTAGCATGTATTACTATAATTTTCTCTGTTTGGTTGCGTGCTGTTCGTTGGAAACTATTGATACCTGCTAGTGACTTAATAGTGAAAAATCTATATGATATTGAAATGATTGGATTTTTTGGAAATAATATTTTGCCACTGAGAGCTGGTGAGATATATAGAAGTATTTTGTTATCAAAAAAAACTAATCTTTCCAAAAGTTATTGTTTTGGAACAATTGTGATAGAAAGAACATTAGATCTAATAGGAATTTTAATTGCATTCAGTATACTTACTTTTTTTTATCCAATACCAAAAGATTTTAAGAATTTGGTGATTATATTACTTTTAGTATTGGCAACGATAATTTTAATTTTTTTTACTATTGATAAATTATTTGATCTAAAACAAATAAAAAAAATTAACTTTTTAGACCAATTTTTTAGATCTTTTATAAATTTAAAAGCAAAAACTATATTTTTATCTATATTATGGACAATTTTAATTTGGTTCATTTATTTTTTGGATACTCATCTAATTCAATACGCACTTAATATTAATATGTCCTGGGAGCAAACAATGTTTGTTTTAGTGATGACATCTCTTGCAATGGCAGTTCCTTCAGCTCCAGGCACTATTGGGACATTTCATGCTACAGTTAAATTTGTTATGGTTTCAATATTAGGTTTTGAGGCAAATTTAGCAAATACATATGGCATAATTTTACATGCATACGGATTTATTACATTAACAATTATAGGAGCTTATTATTTTTTATTTTCCTTTAAAAAAGAAAATTTAATATGAATATATTGGTAATTGGAACGGGATACGTGGGACTTGTAACTGGTGCATGCTTAGCTGAGATGGGTAATCATGTTACATGTATTGATAATGACAAAATCAAAATAAAAGAATTAAAAAAAATAAAGTTACCTATTTACGAACCTGGTTTAGAAGAAATAGTTAAAACTAATATTCATTCCAATCGGTTAGAGTTTGCAGTTAAGATACCTTCATATATATCTGAAAATACAATTATATTTATTGCAGTTGGAACACCTTCAGATAATGAGGGGAATGCAGATATGAGTTATGTATATCAAGTCGCAAAAGATATTGGTAAAAAAATTGATAATTATTGTGTCGTTGTAAATAAATCTACTGTACCTGTCGGTACTGGTGAAAAAGTTGAAGCTCTAGTACTAGAAGAAATAAAAAAAAGAAATTTAAAGTTTGATTTCGATGTAGTTAGCAATCCAGAATTTTTAAAAGAAGGGGATGCAATAAAAGATTTTAATTTCCCCGATCGTATTATAGTTGGTTCAGAATCAAAAAAAGCCAATCAACTTTTAGATCATTTATATGCACCTTTTTCAAAGAAAAAATCTAAAATTATATTTATGTCACGAAGAGATTCTGAAATGACAAAATATGCGGCAAATTCAATGCTTGCTACAAAAATTTCTTTCATGAATGAAATATCTCAGATATGTGAATTAACTGGAGTCGACATTGAAAATGTTAGAAAAGGAATTGGTTCAGATTCACGAATTGGATATTCATTTATTTATCCAGGTTGTGGTTTTGGTGGATCATGTTTTCCGAAAGATTTAAAAGCTCTAATACAAACTGCAAAAAATAATAGTTTTAATCCAGTTTTGTTAGACTCCGTCCAAGATAGGAATATAAAACAGAAGAAAATATTATTTACAAAAATTACCAGTATATTTGGTCAAAATTTAACTGGTAAAACATTTTCAGTGTGGGGCTTGTCTTTTAAGCCAGGAACTGATGATGTTAGAGAAGCTACTTCAATTATAATAATTAAATCTATCATAGAAAAAGGAGGTTTTATCAACGCATATGATCCTTTTGCAACATCAAATGCAAAAAAAGAGTTTAATGCTAATCAATTGGAAAAAATAAAATTTTTCAACAATGAATATGAAGCTCTAATAAATTCAAATGCATTAGTCCTCATCACAGAATGGGCTCAATTTAGACAACCAAACTTTGAAATGATTATTGATCATTTAAAGGAACCTATTATCATAGACGGACGAAATCAATATGATCCAATATATTTAAAGTCAGTCGGAATAGATTATTTTGGTATCGGAAGATCAAATGTAAAAATTTTAAATAAAAATTGAAATAAGAGGATAATAGAAAATAGTATGGTTTTAAATTTATTAATTTCGATTTAACTACTTAGCTAATTTAGAAAAATTTTAAAAAAAGATGATTAACTAGTTTATGAAAGTTAGAATTGCCATTATTGGCCTTGGGTATGTTGGGTTACCATTGGCTATCGAATTTGCAAAAAAATATAAAGTCATTGGTTTTGACATTGACAAAAAACGAGTAAATGAATTAAAAAGAGGTTATGATAAAACCAATGAGGTAAATGCAATAGAATTAAATAAATTAAATTTAAAATTCACGCATGAACCGATTAAAATAAAAAAATGTAATTACTTCATTATTACTGTTCCAACTCCTGTTGATAAGTTCAATAAACCAAATTTAAAATCATTAAAAGATGCCTCATCATTAGTGGGGAAATTTCTAAAGAAAAATGATATTGTAATATATGAATCAACTGTTTACCCTGGCTGTACCGAAGAAGATTGTGTGCCACTATTAGAGATTAACTCAAAGTTAAAATATAATAAAGATTTTTATTGTGGTTATTCTCCTGAGAGAATAAATCCTGGTGATAAAGTTAATACATTAACTAAAATCAAAAAAGTAACGTCTGGTTCTACCCCTGAAATTAGCAAATTAGTTGATAATTTATATTCATCTATTATCTCGGCAGGAACTTATTTGGCATCTTCTATCAAAGTAGCTGAAGCTTCTAAAGTGATTGAAAATGCACAAAGAGATATAAATATTTCTTTTGTGAATGAGCTTGCACTTATTTTTGATAAGATTAATATAGATACTAAAGAAGTTTTAGACGCAGCTGAAACAAAATGGAATTTTTTAAAATATAAACCAGGATTAGTCGGTGGACATTGTATTAGTGTTGATCCATATTATTTAGCTTATAAAGCAGAGAGTTTGGGATATTACCCAGAAGTAATTTTATCTGGAAGAAGAGTGAATAGTTCTATTGATCGATTTGTTGCAAATAAAGTTGTAAAGCTAATGATTCAAAAAGGTATTCAAATTAAAGATGCCAGAGCTTTAATAATTGGTATTACATTTAAAGAAAATTGTCCAGATATTCGTAACACAAAAATTATTGGTATATACGAAGAGTTAAAAGAGTTTGGTTTAATTATTGATATTTATGATCCAATCGCAAATAAAGAGGATGTTAAGAAAGATTTAAAAATCGCAATGATAGATTTTCCAAATATATCTGATTATGATTCAATAATATTTGCAGTTCCACACGAAATAGTTTTAAATGAGTTTAAGACAAAATTAAGAAAAACAGAGAAAAAAGTTATATTTGATTTAAAATCTGTATTAGATAAAGATAAAAGTGATGCGAGGCTTTAATTGAATCATAAATATAAATTTCTTATTACCGGAGGTGCAGGTTTTATAGGTTATCACATTGCAAAAAAGTTAGCAGCAAATAATTTTGAAATTATTTTAATTGATGATTTGAATGATTATTATGATATTAATTTAAAATTAAATAGATTAGGTGACTTGGGTTTTGATATTACAAAAATATCAGAAAAGAAAACTATAATAAGTATTAAATATAAAAATTTAGCTTTTATTAAGTTAAATATAGCTCAAAAATTACTTCTTAATAACATTGTCAAAAAGAAAAAGATAAACTATGTGATAAATTTGGCCGCACAAGCTGGAGTGAGATTTTCATTGAATCAACCTCAAAGATATATAGATTCTAATATTACGGGTTTTTTGAATATTTTAGAAATTTGTAAAAAAAATCAAATTACAAAACTTGTATATGCTTCTAGTTCCTCTGTTTACGGGAATAATAACGAATATCCTTTATCTTTAAGTTCTAAGATTGATTCCCCTGCAAGCTTGTATGCTGTAACTAAAATAACCAACGAATTAATGGCGTCAACTTATAAACGACTTTATGATATAAACTCTATTGGTATAAGATTTTTTACTGTATATGGACCATGGGGGAGACCTGATATGGCTTACTATAAATTTACCGATGCTGCATATAAAGGCACTAAGATTCAAGTATTCAACTATGGAGAGTCATTTAGGGATTTTACATATATTGATGACGCAATTACTGGACTAGAGAGTATTATTAACCGGTTAATTTCTTCTGAAGATTCGCTAGAAATATTTAATATTGGATCAAACAAACCAATAAAATTATTAAATTTTATAAAGTTGATTGAAAAAGTGACAGGAAAGAAGCTTTTCAAAAATAATATATCATCACAAAAAGGCGATGCATTTAAAACACACGCTGATATTTCTAAATCAATCATAGAATTAGGTTTTCATCCAAAAACAAGCCTAGAGAGTGGGTTGAATAAATTTATCAATTGGTATAAAGCATATAATAAAATATGAAAAAGAAAAAAAATATATTAATTATCGGCGGTGCTGGATATATTGGTTCACATGTTGTTTTGGAATTTTGCAATCGAGGTCAAAATGTATATGTTTTTGATGATTTATCTCTTGGTAAGAAAATAAATATAGATAAACGTGCAGAATTAATTAAGGGATCTATTCTAAATAAAAGTGATTTGGATAAAGTCTTTTTGAAGGTAAAACCTAAAACAGTAATTCATTTAGCTGCATTAAAAGCTGCTGGCGAATCCATGAATAAGCCCCAAATTTATAGTGAGACAAATATAGTTGGATCATTAAATATACTAAGCGCAATGTTGAAATATAATATTAAAGATATTATATTTTCTTCCTCGGCTGCTGTTTATGGAGAACCGCAATATTTGCCAATAGATGAAAAACATGGTACAAATCCAATCAACTACTATGGATTTACTAAAAAATCGATTGAAGATTATATAATATGGTATTCTAAGTTGAAGGGAATTAATTATGCAATTTTACGTTATTTCAATGCTGCGGGGTTTGATTCAAACAAAAGAATCAAGGGTTTAGAGAATAATCCCCAAAACTTGTTACCAATAATTATGGAAGTCTTGATTGGTAAGAGAAAAAAGATGAAAGTATTTGGTAACAATTACAATACCAAGGATGGAACTTGTGAAAGAGATTATATTCATGTAACAGATCTAGCAAATGCTCATTATCTGTCTTTTAAAAAGCTTATTAAAGATAATGAAAATATAATATTGAATTTAGCAACAGGACATAAATATTCAGTTTTAGATATTATATTAGGATGTAAAAAATATCTAAATACTGATTTGAATTATGAGTTTGTTGATAGAAGAGAGGGTGATCCTGAAATATTATATGCAAAATCTTCATATGCTAACAATTTATTAGGTTGGCAACCTAAATATTCAAATTTAAAATATCTTTTAGAAACTACTTACAATATATATAAGGATTTAAAATAAAGTGCAGTTTATCGATTTAAAGTATCAGTACAGAAGAATGCAAGGTGAGATGAAGTCGGCAATAAACAAAGTATTAGATCATGGACAATATATTATGGGACCTGAGGTTTTTCATTTAGAGGATATTCTTGCTAATTATGTAGGTAAAAAGTATTGTATATCATGTTCTTCAGGTACCGATGCATTAATTATGCCATTGATGGCTTATAATATTGGACCTGGAGATGCAATTATAACAACTCCATTTACTTACATAGCGACAGCAGAGGTTATTCAGTTATTAGGGGCAACACCTATTTTTGTTGATATTGATGAAAAAACATTCAATATATCACCAGAAAAACTTGATAGAAAAATTAAACAAATAAATTTAGAGGGAAAGATTAATATAAAAGCAATTATATCTGTAGATTTGTTTGGATTACCTGCAGAGTTAGAAGTTATATCTAAAATAGCAAAAAAATATTCATTAAAACTAATAATAGATTCAGCTCAAGGTTTTGGTTCAACTATTAAAGGAAAAAAAACTTGTAGTTTTGGAGATGTTGGTGTTACTTCTTTTTTCCCTGCAAAACCTTTAGGTTGTTATGGAGATGGGGGGGCAATATTTACCAATGACGAAAATATGCGAGACATGCTTGTTTCTATTCGAACGCATGGTCAAGGGAAAGATAAATATAATAATGAAAGAATAGGTATTAACGGAAGATTAGACACAATCCAGGCTGCAGTTTTATCTGTGAAGTTTAAATATTTCAATGAAGAGATTGTTTTGAGAAACGAAGTTTCAAATTATTACATTAAAAAACTAAATAACAATTTTGTAAGCCAATTCGTTCCAAGAGAATATAAATCAGTTTGGGCTCAATTTACAGTTTTAGCTAAAAATAGTAAACATAGAAAATTATTAATGGAAAAATTGATGATGAACAAAATTCCAACAGCAATATATTATCCTAAACCATTACATTTACAAAATGCTTTTAAAAATTTAAAATATAAAAAAGGTGATTTTCCTAATTCAGAGAAAATTAGTAAAATAATTTTTAGTCCACCAATGCATCCATATTTAAAGAAAGATAGTATAGAAAAAATAACTTCAATTATTAATGAGCTCTAATTGAAAGTTATTTTAGTAACTGGGGGTGCAGGATTTATCGGATCGCATTTGTGTATAAAATTACTCAAACTGAATTATAAAGTTATCTGCTTAGATAACTTGATTACGGGATCAAAAAATAATATTATTAACTTATTTAATGAAGATAATTTTGAATTTATAGAGCACGATATTAATTTTAAAATAAATCTAAACGTTGATTATATTTTTAATCTTGCATGCCCTGCTAGTCCAATAAAATATAAAAAGAATCCTGTTGAAACAATTACAACAAATGTTTTGGGCTCATTAAATATTCTCGAAATAGCAAGAAAAAATAATGCAAGAATTTTGCAAGCATCTACATCTGAAATATATGGTGATCCAATGGTTCATCCACAATCAGAGGATTATTGGGGGAATGTAAATCCAATTGGTCCTAGGGCATGTTATGATGAAGGAAAAAGGGCTGCAGAAACGTTGTTTTATGATTATAATCGAGGGTTTGGAATAGAAATAAGAGTTGCTAGAATTTTTAATACTTATGGTCCAAAAATGGCTTTTGATGATGGTAGAGTTGTTTCAAATTTTATAACCCAAAGTTTGAGTAATAAAACTATTTCAATTTATGGTGATGGCAAACAAACAAGATCCTTTTGTTATATTGATGATTTAATTGATGCTTTAATTACATTGATGTTCCAATCTGATAGAATTTTACCAATAAATCTAGGTAATCCTCAAGAGGTAAGTATATTGGATTTAGCGAAGCTTGTATGTAAACTAGCAAATAGTAAATCAAAAGTAGTTTTCCTTGAGAAGCCTCTAGATGATCCAATTAGAAGAAAACCAAACATTACAATTGCAGAGAAAGAGTTAAATTGGTACCCTGAAATTTCCTTAGAAAAAGGCTTACTCAATTCAATTGATTACTTCAAAAAAGAGTTAATATAAATTGTTCAGTCATTCTTTTTGAAAAAATAAATATTTAAAAAAAAGATTAACATATAGTATTTTAGCGACTGTGTTTTAATGGTATAAAACAAAAAGTGAGTACTATATCACTGCAAGAATTTATTTTTAAGTTTAATAGCTGCATTTAATGTGGAGTGATAAAAACTAGTAATAGTTTATATACTTCAACATGATTTTTAAATTTTTATATTTTTTTCAAGTATCCATTAAGCAATTTATGGATAAAATAATAATATTGTTTTTAAAATTTGTTTAAATAGATAAAAAAAACACTAGTTCTAATTTTAAAATAAAAATTAAGATAAGTAATAATAAGGGAAATTTAATGTCTAATAAATTAATAACACCTCACGGCGGACAATTGCTGAACTTATATTCCAATCCAGCTGAAGTACAACAGCATAAAGATAGAGCTATTAATTATAAATCTCATACTTTAAGTGATCGACAGCTATGCGACATAGAGTTAATTTTAAACGGTGCTTTTTCTCCTTTGGATGGTTTTATGAGTCTTGAAGATTACAACTCAGTTTTAAATCAGAATAGACTGCAAAATGGAATAATTTGGCCAATACCAATTGTATTGGATATACCTTTAGATTTATCAAGTAATATAAGTAAAAATGACAAATTAGCTTTAAGAGATAAAGAAGGTTATTTAATTGCTATTTTAACAGTAAGAGACAAATGGAAGTATGATAAATTATTAGAGGCTAAAAAAGTCTATGGAACCACTGATAAAACTCATGTAGGTGTTAGGCATCTTTTTGAGAATACAAATGATTTTTGTGTTGGTGGAAGTATTGTTGGAATAGAGCCACCTCACCATCACGATTTTTTAGATATTAGAATGAATCCAAAAGAGGTTAGACAGTATTTTATAGAAAATAATTGGAATAAGGTCGTAGCATTCCAAACCAGAAATCCTATGCATCGTGCTCACAAAGAAATTATGCAAAGAGCTGCAAAAGAAATAGGTGGAAATAGCTTTCTACAACCAGTTGTTGGTATGACTAAAAATGGAGATGTAGATTATTTTACACGCGTAAGATGTTATAAGAAAATTATAAATAAGTTTCCTGAGAATACTACCTTGCTAGGCTTGCTTCCACTGTCTATGCGCATGGCAGGACCGAGAGAAGCGCTTTGGCATGCTATCATAAGAAAGAATTATGGGTGCACGCATTTTATCATTGGAAGAGATCATGCTGGTCCAGGTAATGACATAAATGGAAACCCATTCTATGGTGCTTATGATGCTCAAGATTTAGTAAAAAGTTTTGAAAATGAGCTTGATATAAAAATGGTAATGTTTAAAATGGTTGGCTTTCATAAAAAAGAAAAAAAATATGTATCTTTGGATGACCCTAGTGTAAATAAAAGTGATATTATGTTTATTTCTGGTACACAATTAAGAGATAAATTAAGTTCCGGAGAAGATATACCAGATTGGTTTACTTACCCAGAAATAACTAAAGAACTAAGAAAAACATATCCTCCAAAGTATAGTAGAGGGTTTACAATTTTTTTTACAGGTTTATCAGGTTCGGGAAAATCTACAATTGCAAAAAGTTTATTTTCAAAACTCATGGAAGAGGGATCAAGACCTGTCACCCTATTAGACGGTGATATCGTCAGGACACATTTATCTAGTGAACTAGGTTTTTCAAAGAAGCATAGAGATCTGAATATTAAAAGAATAGGTTTTGTTGCCAGTGAAATAACAAAGAATAAAGGCGCAGCAATATGTGCACCCATAGCACCTTATGAAGAATCTAGAAATTATGTCAAAGATATAATTTCCCAATATGGTGAATATATATTAATACATGTATCAACTTCTTTAAAAGTCTGTCAGAAAAGAGATACTAAGGGACTTTACAAAAAGGCTAAAGAGGGATTGATAAAGGGCCTAACTGGAGTTGATGATCCATATGAATCTCCCAATAATGCTGATATTGTCATCGATACTGATGGTATATCTGTTATGAGTGCAGTCAATAGTATTCTTTCATATCTTAAAAACAATAATTTGATTAAATAAGAATGTTAACAAAAGAAGACATCAATTATATTAATGGTTTAAGTTATATGGCTGGTGAGGCCATTATGAAAGTATATAATTCACCTTTTCAGGTTAAATCTAAGTTGGATAACTCTCCAATTACAATTGCTGACAAGAAATCTCATGAAATAATAGAGAGCGGTCTGAAAAAAAGGTTTCCTCATATACCAATTTTATCAGAGGAAGGTGAAAATATTTCTTATTCTGAAAGAAAAAAATGGGAAACATTTTGGCTTATTGATCCACTTGATGGTACAAAAGAGTTCATCAAAAAAAATGGTGAATTCACAACAAATATTGCACTTATTAACAACAGATTCCCAATTCACGGTTCTGTTTATGCTCCTTTTAAGAATGTATTATATTGGGCATGTAAAGGTTACGGGGCATGGAAAATTGAAGCAAAAAATAAAGAATATCAAATTAAAACTAATTTTAAAAAAGATAAAATAAGAATTGTTGTTAGTCGATCTCATTTAAATGATAAAGTTCTTAATTTTATAAAAAAATATGATCGATATGAGTTAATTCGAATGGGAAGTTCTTTGAAAATCTGTTGCATAGCTGAAGGAAAGGCTGATATTTATCCAAGATTGGGACCAACATCGGAGTGGGATATTGGTGCTGCTCAATGTATTGTTGAGGAAGCAGGCGGAAGTATTATAGGATACGAGAGTGATCAGCGCTTATCTTATAATAAAGAGAACATCTTAAATCCCTTTTTTATTGTTCGATATTAGAATATTATTATGATTGATTTCCATAATCATGTTATTCCTAAATTAGATGACGGATCAAAGTCATTAGAAATGACAATAAAAATGTTAAAAGAAGCCGAGCGTCAAGGAATAACGGATGTTGTAAATACTGTGCATTACCAACACCCAA
>MDTD01011456.1_pt1 | contig 10876 bp, 9 predicted proteins | sample 811221 | NCBI WGS metagenome assembly MDTD01 (sample SAMN05326646, study PRJNA326480) | marine metagenome | isolation source: seawater | place: Pacific Ocean: South West | collected 2011
AATTGAATAGAGCCTCAGTTTCATGAGTTGTGCTTAGCTTAAAAAAGAGCTAGATCGGTCAATTTACTTCAGTCTGTAGATTTCTCTATACTTAGTGCTCAGATAGTTAATGTATGCCTCACAGTTCAAGTCTGAACCTGTTACATGCAATAATAACTCATCCGCATCCATCAAACGTCCCATTTTGTGAATTTTCTGGTTGAGCCAATTTTTAAGCGTATGAAAATTACCTTTTGATATATCAGACTCTAGCAAAGGGTTTTCTTGGCGGCAGGTATGGTAGAACTGCGCAGCATACATAGCTCCTAATGTGTACATAGGGAAGTATCCAAAACATCCATCTGACCAATGCGCATCTTGTAAAACGCCCTGACTATCGGTTGGTGGTATGAAACCCATCAATTCGTGGCATTTAGCATTCCAGGCTTCTGGCAGTTCATCAATTTTGATTTCATCGTCAAACAATGCCTTTTCAATTTCATATCTTAGAATAATGTGCAAAGGGTATGTCAATTCATCGGCGTCGACTCGTATTAGGCCAAAGGAAACATGGTTACTGCGTCTATACATCTCTTCATTATTCAACTCTCCCAAGAGCTCAGGAAAGTGACTCCTAATTTCATCACCGAATGCGTTCCAGAAAGGTCTTCCTTGACTCACCATGCGTTCCATCAGCAGAGATTGAGACTCGTGAATTACAAGTCCAAGGGATTCTCCAACTGGTAAGCCATCATGTTGATCTACAGGAAGTCCTTGCTCATACATTCCATGACCTGTCTCATGAACGGTAGAACTTAAGGAGCTGAAAAAACTGGATTCTTCATAGCGAGTTGTGATTCTTACGTCTGTAGAATGTCCGCCCCCTGAAAAAGGGTGAGCACTTTCATCTATTCGAGCTTTAGAATAGTCTAGCCCAATAGCTTCAGAAATCTGACGATTTAATTGTCGTTGTTTATTGGTGCAATAATTTCCTTCCGTAAATTTTGATGGAGCATCACCATTAGTTTGTAGCTCTTTAACCAAAGGAACAAGCGAATGTCGGAGCTGTTCGAAGATAGGGTCAATTTTTTGACGGTTGAAGTTTCTTTCGAATCGATCGATACAGACGTCATAGGGATGTCTATCGGGATATAAAATTTCTGCAACTTGACGTCTGATTTGAACAAATTTTTTAAGTATTGGTGCAAAAGTTGGGAAATGATTTTTTTGTTTAGATTCTACCCATAGAGAATGGCCTGCTGAGGATAATTTAGTCATTTCGATGATGAGTTCTTCAGGTAGCTTTGTGGATTCCTCAAAACTCTTCTGACTTTCTTTCAAATTACGCCATTGATGAGAGTCGAATTTATCTTTGCCCTCCTCCATTAAGCTTTTGATTAATTGTCCCCACTGGGGGTCAGTACTTCTTTTATGTAAAATCGTCGATAAGGCAACCATTTGTTCTTGCCTATGAGCATGGCCCTCAATTGGAAGCATAACTTGCTGGTCCCATCCAAGATGAGCCAGAATACTTCCCAAGGTGGCCATTTCGCGACTTTGTTTTACATAGTTTTCGTATGAGTTTGATTTAAACATACCGACTCCCTCAAATTAGGGTCAGTTTACTTGAAGGCTTAGATTAACTGCAAATCCGTCAGCAAAATGGTCGATAAGTACTAAAATTGAAGATTAAGGGAAAATTTATGAAACTTGTAGTGGTAGGTGTAGGTTATTGGGGACCTAAGTTGGTCAGAAACTTTTTAGCCTCAGAAGAGATCGAAACAGTTATGGCTGTTGATCTAGAAGAAAAAAAGCTTTCCAAACTTAAGCGTGAATTTCCTTCCGTAGAGATAAGTAAAGATTTAGAAAGCTGTTTGCAAACCGCCGATCTAGCTGTCATTGCCACTCCAGTTAGCACCCATTTTGAACTGGCTAGTCGAGCAATTCAGTCGGGCTGTCATGTTCTTGTAGAGAAGCCTATGACCGCAACAGTAGAACAGGGCATAAAATTGGTTGATTTAGCATGTGAGAATAATGTTCTTCTTATGGTTGATCACACATTTTTATTTCATCCGGCAGTACAAAAAATGAAAGAGGTTGTAGATAGGGGAGATTTGGGTAAGGCTCTATATTTTGATTCAGTTCGAGTAAATCTAGGCTTGTATCAAAGTGATGTCAATGTTATTTGGGATCTGGCCCCTCACGATCTATCGATCATGCTACATTTAGTGCCGTATAAACCCATAGCGGTTCAAGCACATGGTATGCAGCATTTTCGAGAGGGAATGGCCGATATGGCTTACGTTACGGTGTTTTTTGAAGAGAATTATCTTGCGAATTTTCATTTAAGTTGGCTTTCACCCACAAAGGTAAGACGTATTACTTTGGCTGGTGATCGAAAAATGATGGTTTACGATGACATGGAAAGTAATGAAAAGATAAAAGTTTACGATAAGGGTGTGGAGATTATGAATAGTGAGGAGGATATGAATCAAACTCGCATTCAGTACCGTATAGGAGACATTCACATCCCTGCTTTGCCGAATCGAGAAGCATTAGCTGATGAGGCTAAGCACTTTATAGATTGTGCTAAAGGTATAGAAAGTCCTATTGCAGGTGGTGAGCAGGGTTTATGGGTCGTAAAAATTTTGGAAGCTGCTGATCGCTCAATGGTAACGGAGCAGAAGGTTAGTTTATGAGCCTGCAAAATATGAAGCTTTTAAACGAACAGGGTCCTGATAAAAAGATTCGTATGATTCGCGTAGGTGAAGACGTGAAAATTTACTCCTTTGTAAATTTATATGAGTGTTTTATTGGTTCTTACAGTCGGGTAGGAGCTTTCGTTGAGATTCAAAAGGGCGTTGTAATAGGTGAACGTTGCAAAATCTCTACCCATAGTTTTCTGTGTGAGGGTGTGACTCTAGAAGATGCTGTTTTTGTTGGTCATGGGGTTATGTTTACTAATGACAGGTGCCCTCGGGCTTGTAATTCAGATGGTAGTCTTAAGGGTGCGGATGATTATTTTATGGAAAAGACTCTCGTGAAAGAAGGTGCTAGTATTGGCTCAGGAGCAATTATTCTTCCTGGTATAATCCTAGGTAAGAGTTGCTTGGTCGGAGCAGGTGCGGTGGTTACTAAAAATGTACCCGATTATGCGATTGTAAAAGGTAATCCCGCAAAGATAATGGGAGATGTGCGCCATGCCTCAACTGGAAAAGACTTATCTTAAATCGATTCTTTACTCAGAATTGTTCGTAAACTATCACACACACATTTCACCAAACGGGGATTCATATGCTCTCCCATTGGCAAACTAAAAACTTGGGATGCAGCTTTTTCAGCCTCAGGACAAGCTGTGGGATTTAATTCGTTTGAGTAATGAGGGAGTTGTGTCAAGGCATGAGGATAATGAATTCCTGATTGTATTCCAAAATAGTCTAGTTTCTTTCGAATTAGATCTCGTTTGGGATGACGTACTACCATCAAATGGTAAACTCCCTCTGATAATTCTAGCTCTTCTGTCATTTGAAGGTCTGGAATGTCTGATAGAAATTCAAAATATAACTTAGCAGTTTTTTTTCGAATTTCATTCCACTCAGCTAGCTTTCTAAGCTTTTCATTAAGGACTAGAGCTTGCAAACTATCTAATCTTGAATTGCGACCATTGATCTCGTGCATATATTTTTGAGCTGCTCCATGCATAGATATCATTCTGCACTGCTTGGCTAGATTTTGATCATTGGTTGTGATAGCGCCTGCATCGCCGAAAGCACCGAGGTTTTTACCTGGATAAAAGCTGTAGGCTGCAATTGAGCCAAAGGAGCCAACGGGTTTACCTCCGTAGGTAGCTCCATGAGCTTGTGCGCAATCTTCTATAAGCAAGAGATTGTTATTTCTACAGAGTTCAACGAGTTCGTTTAAGGGTGCAGTTTGGCCATAGAGATGTACCACCATTACGGCTGAAGTTTTTGCATTGATCGCGTTTTCAACGGAAATGGGATCGAGATTTAAGTGGGTAGGATCACAATCTACGAAACGAGGAATCAATCCACTATTTATTATAGCTTCAGCGGATGCGACAAAAGTATTGGCAGGTACAATTACTTCACTGTTAGGTGGCAATTGGAGAGCTTCTAATGCAATTTCCAAAGCATCTGTACCATTACCGACTCCGATACAATATTTACTTTGCACAAATCTAGCAAAATTTTCTTCAAAATCTTCGACAGATGGGCCACCTACAAAAGCACACGAATCTACAAGCGATTTTATCTTATTATGTATATCAGGTAATTGTTCGACTTGATTTTTAAGATTTAAGAAAGGGACTTTTACTTCTGATTTCATTATATCCATATCGGCACCTCACTGGCTTTTTTGCAAAAAGAGTCTCTTTTAAACAGCTTTCAAATCCTCTGTGAACAATTTTGTAAAATGTTATCATGTAAGTAGTTCTATGCTCTGGGAGTAAGTTGGAATGAATTCCGTTAAGAAATATGTCATCGACTATTGTAGGGCTTCAAAATGTCCTGTTCAGGAAAGTATTGATCAGCATAGAATAAATGATGGTTCAGAAGGGGATATCCGTTTAATCAAACATGCTCATTGCGTACGTTGTGATATTTGGAGATTACGAAAATTTCTCGAGGCTCAGGGAGTTCGAATTGTGGCTCCAGATGATGAAGAACCTACGGGCTTATACTAGTATTTTTTAATACAGCGGATACTTACGATTTAGTAGATTAATAAGTGTTACGCTAATGTGATTATGGGCGTGTCTGCAAAAAAACCTTTCGTGTTTATTACTCTAGGTAGCTATGGCGATGTGTTACCCATGTTGAGTATAGCTCAACAACTTTCCGACAATGGTGAAAGGGTTGTGTTTTTAAGCAATGGTTACTTTAAGCATTTATTTGAGAGCATCGACATTGAGTTTATACAGCTAAGTTCCTCACAAGAATATGAACATCTTATTAGCACAGTTAATGTAAATAGTACTTACGATTTAACTGTGGCTTTAGTTAAACATTTACTATTAGAGCCAATAGATTCTGTTCTGACGTGTTTGGAGAACATTTCTAGAGAGGGCAATATTATTCTTATTGCAAATGGAACTAATTTGGGAGCTAGGCTATATCACGATAAAACTGGTTGTGATTTTGTAAGCGCCTATTTTGCTCCATGCGTGCTTCCTTCAGGTCAATTCTTCCCCAGATTGTTTAGGTGGCATTATGTAAACCTTCTGCCCTTTTCTTTGAGAAAAGTAGGTTTAAAGCTAATAAAGTTTTTTATAAACTTCTTACTATTGAATAGAGTTAATCGTTTAAGATTTGTATCAGGATTACCAAGGTCTCGTAATGTACTGGATTTGTTTCACTCCCCTCAGTCGATTATAGGCTTATACCCTCAAAAATTTTTAGGTATAACGCCTGAAGATTGGCCTACACAATTTCAAACAGTTGCTTTTCCAATATTTCAAGATAATTTAGATATAAGTGAATCTCTCGAGAAGTTTTTGTCTATGGGCACAGAGCCAATTTTAGTATGCAGAGGAACGCCCAATACAAGAGTAGAAAATTTCATGGAAAAGGCGTCTAGGGCTATATTAAATTTAAACGAGAGAGCGATTCTGGTTTCTGGACATTTTCAGAAGAAGTCTGATTCATATAATGGGGATGTTTTTTACGCGAATTTTTTACCATATTCTCGAGTAATACCAAGATGCAAGGCAGTTATACATCACGGTGGCATTGGAACCAGTGCTCAATGCTTGAAGTCCGGTGTTCCACAGTTGATAGCACCTTGGGGAGTTGATCAATGGGATAATTCAATGCGGCTAAAAGATTTAGGGGTGGCATTAGAGTTAGATGACCAGGAGGGTTCGAGTGTAAAAATTGAATCCAAATTGCGTCAACTTCTCAAAAATAGTCAAATTAAGCTTAGATCTAAACAAATGGCAGAATTCAAGGACGACTATTTGGGCGCTGAGGTAGCAGCTCAATACCTTTTAGAGTTTCGAGAATTGAATGAAAGTAGTTAATTTGGAAGATCCAATAACGTCACCTTTGATCTTCTAAATTAATTAACTCTTTTTTCTCATCTCCAGCATAGGAATACAACTTTCTTTTACCATCTACAAATGTTTCCAAATGTACAGGTCGCTGCCAAATATATGCAATATTAGCCAGAGTATCCCAAGCGTAATCTTGCCTCAGATCGCCCTCATGGTGATGCTTTAAGTAAAGCTCACCACGATTTTGGTAGTTACCGTCATAAACCAAAATATGTGGAATGCCAAAGTTCGCTAAATTCTCCAGAAGTTGATTTTTTATAGACTCAAAACTACGATCACTAATGAGCCATTGACCTGTTTGCTGATCAAAATTGTACTTAAACATCTTATGCTTGTCGCAGAAATCTTCCGTCAGATATTTATCAACTAGAGAATAATCGTTTTCTATGAGGCGGCACTCAAAGATTTTTTCACGTCCAAGACCGAGTTTCTTATCCCAAGCCAATTTTTCATTTCTGGAGGTACATTCATCCCATTCTCTTCCAAATTGGCCCTTATTCCAGCGGTCTTCAATGTCGTGCAATAAAGTAAAACCTAGCAAGTATGGATTAAGTTGATGGGGATGACGTGCGAGAGTCCCGGAGTGGTCCATGGCAAAATCTATAAAATCTCCTGACTCTAAAAAGCTTTCGGTCATTAGTTTGAAGTGCCAATAACTTGCCCAACCTTCGTTGATAATTTTTGTATAACCTTGTGGAATGAAGTAGTAACGCTCTTTACGGATTATATAGAGAATGTCTTCTTGCCATTTCTTTAATGGGGCATGCAATAATAAGAAATACAGAAGATCTTTCTGTGGGCGTGAGGGAAAGCATTGAGCTTTTTTGACAGTCTCTTCCAATTGTTTCTGCTTGAATTCTATGTACTCTTTGCTATTCAAGAAAATCTCCATGTAGTCTGGATTTTCTGGATTACTTTTACGTTTTAGAATTCTCAAAAGTGCTTCTTCTGTTTCCATTTCCTCGGAAGGAGTGGCACTCTGAGAGGGCATGGATAATGGTGAAATATGATCTTGTATTGAGATACAGGCATCTAGGAAGCGTTCAACTTCATCCAATCCAAATTGTCTGATATAGCGATCTACGCGACTTGCGTGATTTGCCATTTCATCCATCATGTTTTTATTGGTATTTTGAAAGTAAATATTATTTTTGAAGAAGTCACAGTGGCCGTATACATGTGCCATCACCAGTTTTTGCTGCATTAAGTTATTATTCTCTAGTAAGTAGGCATAGCAGGGGTCGTTGTTTATTACTAATTCGTATATCTTTCCCATACCCCATTCATAGGAGCGTTTCAGTTTTTCATGTTCCATTCCGAACGACCAATGTTGGTATCGTCTTGGAAAGCCTCCATGTGCAGCTATCTCAGTCAGGTATGAGTATGGCAACATGTAAAAAATTGTATCAAAGAAATCAAGTCCTTCCTCTCGGGCTCGCTTTAGAATATGCTGATTCCAGTCTTCAAGTTCCTTGGGTAAATCTAAGGCATTGATCATCATTTACCCTTTTTTAGAAAGTCTTTTATGGAATCTAAAATCTCATCTTTGTTTTTAACAAGAGAAATGACCAGTTTGTTACTGGTTTTGTCATCCATACCTTCCATCGCACGCTCTAGAACATCCTTAAACTTACCGCTACCCCATTTACTGGTAACCTGTGCATAAGAGAATTGATTGCTATTCGGTAGTAGATATTCTTTGAGTAGTTTTACACACAAGGCATCATCTTCGCTCGACCAATTATCGCCGTCACTAAAATGAAAAGGATATATATTCCACTCATTCGGAGGGTACTTTTGACGAATTACTTGCTCGCATAGGGCATACGCTGAGGAGATATTTGTCCCACCACCTTCACTGATCCTATAGAATATTTCATGATCTACAATCTTTGCTTGTGTGTCATGAATAATGTAAACAATTTCCAAATCGTCATATTGTCTTTTTAGGAACTGCTCGATCCAAAACATTTCTGTGCGCACGATATCTTTCTGTTCATCACCCATTGAGCCAGACACATCCATCATAGCTATGATTACGGCATTAGTGCGTCTCTCTAATATTTCATCCCACACTTTATGACGCTTATCATCACGATCAATCATTATGGGTGGACTGTCATCTTTTTGTGGATCGTAATGCCCTTCGATGATATTGCGGATGATGGAATTTTTAATTGTTCTTCGTATATCAAGCGTTGCTTCTGGGCCCACTTTACGTAAATTGGTCCACCTGATTTTTTTACTTTTTATTGAACTTTTTTTACCCTTTTCTTCAATATTGGGTAATTCAAGAACTTCACTAATAAGCTCTACCATTTCATCAAGGTTTACATCAATTTCGACTTGATGATCTCCGGGTTCGTTACCGGCCTTTTGGCCTTTCCCGCCTTTTTTACCTTGCTTAGGTGGGCCTTGTCCAGGTAGTGCATCCCCTACATCACCCTCTCCCTGTCCAACACCGCCGCCCTTTTTTCCATCTACTACGAAGCGTGGTAAGCGCAATCCATAAATTGGAACGCGAACGAACTTTTTGCCCTGACGACCAATGAAGCTCTCATCAGTAACATACTGCTTGAGATTCTTTTTGATCTTATCCTTGATCTTTTCGTTGAGCCTTTTTTTCTCGCGCTCACCGTTCCGGATCATGTCTGTGACTTGAATACTTGTCATTCTAAAAACTCCAGAAAAGGCCGACCCAAGTTCATATATCGTTTTCGATATCAGTCAAAATTAATGTCGCCTCGAGCCAATAATCCCCCGATGTAGTTCATCAAGTCTTTGGCTCCATGTTCACTCCAGCCATATTCCTCAATCAGTCGATTTTTAACGGCTTCTAGCTTCTTGAGATTTTCAGTGTCTGTTTGGGCAGAGGAAAAGGTTGTCAGTTTTATGTTGTTACGATTATCTTCAAATATTTTTTTCTCAATCGCACGACGCAAGCGGTTATCGGTTTTGTAACTGAACTTTTCTCCTCGTCGCATCAATGATCCAATTGATGCCATTAGACTCGCTCTGAACTGCTCTTTACGAGCTTCGGTAATTCCGCCAATTTTTTCTTCAATTGATCTAAGTAGAGTTTCGTCAGGATCCATGTCCTCACCGGTGATAGGATCCTTCACCTTTTCTTGATTGATATAAGCTTCAACATGGTCAAGATAATTGGCGCAGAGAGCTTCCATAGCGGGTTCATAGCTCGCTAAAAACGCTTTAAGTACTTCGTTTTTCGCTATATCCGTAAACTCTTTACGAACGATATCAATGATATCCAGATAACGCTCTTTATCTTCCACTGAGACCTTAGGAAATCGACTTAATTGGAGAGATGTGTGAATATTTGAAAGTATGGCAAAAGGATTTAAACTCGGTATTTCCTCATCGATTAAAGTTTCACTAATGATATTTACCATGGAGCGCGGAGATATACCATGTAGACCTTCTCGTTGAGTATCCTTACGTACCTCTTTGATATCTTGTTCCTTAAAGCCTTCTACATTTTGACCATCATATAGCTTCATTTTCTGTGCTAAAGTCATTTTCTTAGGCTCTTCCAAACGGGTAAGGACTCCAAACATGGCAGCGACTTGTATTGCATATGGTTCGATATGTTTGGTTATGCGTTTGGCTTCCATGGACAACAACTTGTCGTAGATCTTTTCCTCTTCTGAAACACTGAGATTGTACTTAACGTCAATTTTTATAATACGGTCCATGAGGGCTTCTTTAGATGGGTCTGATACGAAGTCTTTGTATTCGCTTTCATTGGTATGTGCGATGATCACTTCATCAGCAGAAATAAGCGGGAAGCGGGGAGTTTTGATTTGACGCTCTTGACTTAGTGTCAGGAGTATATACAGGAAACGTTCGTCAGCTTTTAACATTTCAATGAATTCCATCAAACCACGATTAGCTTTATTCAGTTCACCATCGAATTTCCAAGCATCGGGGTCTGATTCACTACCCACCTTGCCGATCATTGAATAGTTAATACTTCCATTTAATTCTGCCATATCCTGACTTTTGGGATCTGCCGGTTGGAATGTTCCAAGGCAAATACGATCCTGTTCACTGATCACAATGCGTCTGGCTCGTACGTGTTTCAAAATCTTTCCGAAATCGCCTTGATATTTATCTTCTAGATCTTTGAATATTTTCCTACTTTGAGGGGGAAGTTCACCCTCAACGTAAATCCCGTAATTTTCATATAGTTGAGTGCGCATGTTTGCTGGAATAACCAACAGTGGGTCAGAATTCATTTCACATCGTCTTACCTTACCATCGTCTAGTAACCATTCCAGCGCATAAATAGCACCTTCGCTAGTCTTGCTATAGGCTTCTAAGCCTCTTTTGAGTGCCGTTACTATAGTAGATTTTGCTCCCGATACTGGCCCATGCAGGAGAAGAATTCTCTTCCGCGTATCTAGTCGGTCTGCCGCGGATTTGAAGTAATTCATCATGGCATGAATTGAATCCTCAATTCCAAAGAGAGAGCTTTTGAAGAAATTGTAGACCGGTATTTTTTCTCCGTTTATTTCTCGTTCGTCTATACCATGAGACATAATCATATTAAAAACTCTCTCATGAGAAAGAGCCGCTATTTTGGGATTTTCTATAACCTTATTAAGATAATCATCAAAGCTGATACATTCGTTGAGAGTTTCAAAATTATCGCGATTAAACTCTTGGGCGATTGTGGTTAAAAATTGTGTAGCAGCAGATTTGGATTCGCCAGACTTTTCCTTTGCCATCTCTTCTCCTTAAATTCGGACAGAAATTAGGTAAAAACAGAGCTTTTGTCAGCACACTGGGGTCATACCACAAATT
>MDTD01102298.1_pt1 | contig 10876 bp, 10 predicted proteins | sample 811221 | NCBI WGS metagenome assembly MDTD01 (sample SAMN05326646, study PRJNA326480) | marine metagenome | isolation source: seawater | place: Pacific Ocean: South West | collected 2011
ATCGCCGACCGAAGGGGCCGCGCCACCAATGAAATCCGCGGACGACAAATGCGTATCGAGAATGGCCCATAGTTTTTCGGCGTCTGCAGTGGCAGCGATCACGGCATCCGGATCGCGTTTCTCTGGCGGATGACGAACAACATTCCAGAAGATGGTTGTCATAGGTGCGTGTAGTCGGCTTGCGTACCAATCCATCCACTGTCCCGCGTGAGCCCGTCCCGCGGGGTTGTTCGGCCACCAGTTTGTATCGGAACCGAATTTGTCTGCCAGATAACGCACGACAGAATGAGATTCCCAGACGATAACATCGCCGTCTTCGAGGGTCGGCACCAGTCCGTTTGGGTTTTTAGCCAGGTATTCCGGAGTATCGTTGAGGCCAAACTGCAGGCCCGCATCGACACGTTCATGTTCGAGCGCTAATTCGCCGATCATCCACATGGCCTTCTGGACGTTGATAGAATTAGCGCGGCCGAGTATGCGGACCATGGCGTTCTCCTTCGTTATTTTTGTTTCGATTGCACGGTTTTTGCCCCAAGTCAGTGGGGGTGAAGACTAACAGAAATTCACATAGCGCTTACACATAATTCAGCCTCTGGGGCGATTGCTGATGTAGACTGATAGCAAGTGGAGATTTAAACAAGAGATTGTCATTTTTAAAAAACCCGCGCACAGGGGTCGGGTGTGCTATGTGGCTGCTCTCTGGTCCGTATCTTTGAGATACTGTTCGTAGTTAAATATCAACTAAATTTAGAAGCCTTCTGACGTCTCTACAAAGATCTGGTGAACGCCGAACTTAGGTCGCGTCTTTTTCTTTTGGGTCGCGCCGCAGGCATAAAGGTGTGCCTTCACGCCTGAATAGTCTGAACAGTTTAAGGCCATATGGTCGATATGGCCACCACCGGTATCGCCCGGCGAATCCTTGCCTACCATATGGATCACCGGCTGTTCCCTGCAGGAGAGCCAGGCCGGAGGAAAGCCCACTCCCGGCGTATAGCCATCTGTGAACCCAAGCGCCGTTTTCAGGAATTTAGAGGTTTCCTACACGTCCTTTGTCAAGATCGTGAAGTGGCGCAGCAAGTCGACGGGCATGATGTATGTCTCAGAGCTTGTACCGTGAAGCTTCTGTATCGGGCACTCTCAATAAGTTTAAATCGCGCCGAAACATGTCCATTAAAACCAACGCTGCGATGGTCAGAGTTCCCTAAGAATGGGCGAGGTTTTGATGAAGCGTAAAAGCTCAGCGTAGCGCATGGGGGTGGAATCGGATCATCTCGGCCGAGGGTGAGCGCCGACGGATGCCAATGGCACGGGCGAGAGTTTTGATGATGGCCCGGAGAATTCCCATGGCGTTAGTGTTCCTCTAAAATAAAATTTCTAACGCCATTAGCTCATTTTGAACGCCTTGTAAACGAGATGTCGTGTATTTTTACGTAGCTTATACTACATATTGTAGTTATTTGGATTCATCTGGAGGCGTTGCTGTTCTCGGTCTAGAAAGTAGCCAATTAAACATATGGAGAACGGACATGACAGAATGCGGACGAAGGTTGGTTTACTTCGATGAATGGATGGACCCGAGTGGACCAGAGCGCGCCCGCACATTAAGCGGCGTAGAACTCATCGAGTTGGATAGTGCTGGGTCAACAGATAAAAATTGGCAGGCTTTGTCCGGAGCCCATGGCCATCAACTTCGCCCCAGTACGGAAACGCCTGAAATCTACTATCCCCGAGGTGATTTTTTTCAGCGCTGCCCGAACCTGCTGGCCATCGGATCCGCTGGCGCTGGATATGATATGGTTAACGTCGACGACTGTACGAAAGCTGGCGTCTTGTTGTTCAATCAGACAGGGGCGAACGCGGAGTCCGTTGCCCAGCATGTACTGGCGATGATGCTGACGTTGACAAAACAGCTCATTCAATCCGACAGGGCCATGCGGTCCAGCCGCCGAAATTGGACGCGCTGGGATTATGCGGGCCGGGAACTTACTGGCCGGACGCTGGGGATTGTCGGGCTCGGTAATATCGGACGCTGCGTGGCAAGGATCACTGGATCCGTGTTTCGAATGCGGGTCATTGCTTACGACCCTTATCTCGCAGACTCGGATTTCGCCAAACGCGGGGCTGATAAGTGCGACAACTTGGAAAACTTGTTTCGCGAGGCTGATTTCGTGTCCATCAACTGTCCGCTCACGGATGAAACCCGCGGTATGATCAATCAGGATCTTTTCAACGTCATGAAAGAAACAGCCTATTTTGTGATTACCGCACGGGGTGGCATATACGACGAACTGGCCCTGGAGGATGTATTGCGGGCGGGACGGATAGCCGGCGCCGGCCTGGATGTTTTTGAGCAGGAGCCACCGGCGGCGGAACACCCGCTGTTGAAATTCGACAACGTTTTGGTTAGCCCGCACAACGCAGGCATTACCGATGACGCCAACTTGAACATGGTCACGTCGGCGCTTGAACAATGGACCGATATTTTTGCCGGCAGACGGCCACGCAACTTAATCAACCCGTCGGCCTGGGACGCATTTCAAACCCGCTACCAATCGGTGTTCGGTTTAAATGCGGCGGAGTAGGATTATGGTCGATTTGGTCGATTGAAATAACCAACTTTACCTCTCAAACTTGAAGGCTCGCGCCAATGCTGACCGACAGGAGTTTGGAAAGAAGTCACGCGACATATCTATCAGCGGCTCGGCACTCGAACGCAACGACATCTATTAGAACAAAATCTAGTGTGACCTCCGAGTGGAAGGTTATGACCAACACAAAATCTGTTGAATTCCGAATTTGTCGGGCGGCGCGACGCTGATTTCCGAGTACACCGCTTCAAAATTTCACGCGATGGTTTACGCGATTAAAAAGTAAAAAAGCTGGCCGAGTTTGAGAGGTCGCTGCAGGCCTCGTCAGGCAACGCCGACTTGTTCCGCTACTTTATCGGCGATGGCTAACGATGAGGTTAGGCCAGGGCTTTCGATGCCGTATAAATTAATCAGGCCGGCTATGCCGTGTTTGGTCGGGCCCTGGATCATGAAGTCGGCGGCGTACTTGGCCTGGTCCGGTCCCCCGAGTTTTGGTCGAATGCCCACATACCCAGGTTGTAGGGCGCCGTCGCTGAGGCCCCGCCAGTAACGGCGGATAGCGTCGTAGAAGCTATCCGCTCGGGCTGTGTCGACCTCGTAGTCCGGTTCATCTACCCAGGAGACGTCGGGGCCGAACTTGGTCTGACCTCCAAGGTCCAAGGTTGAATGGGTGCCCAAACCGCCCGGTACCGGCACAGGATAGATGAGGTGGTTGAACGGGCTTTTCCCGGTCAGGGTGAAGTAAGTCCCCTTGGCGTAAAAGAGGGGTGGGATGGTGTTTTTTGGGATGCCTGAGATAGTGTGCGCCAGTGGTTGCGCGCCGAGCCCTGCCGAATTAATCATAGTCCGGCAATGCAGCGTCATGGCGTTGGTGCCGCCGGTCTCAATTGTGATGCCGCCATTCTCGACCCGACCGCCAACAACCGGACTCATGAACGCGATCATGCCACTATGGGCTTCCATGTCGCCTTGAAAGGCTAGCATCAGGCCGTGCGAGTCAATAATTCCGGTGGACGGTGATAGAAGCGCGCGAACAGCATGAAGATTTGGTTCTAAGTCTTGCAGTTCATCCGTGTCCACCCACGTCAGGTCGGTTACGCCGTTGGCGGCGGCCTTCTGCTTAGTGGCTTCAAGGGCGGAGATTTCCTGCTCCGTTGTGGCCACAACGAGTTTACCAAGGCGCTTGTGCGCGACCCCGTGGCTTTCACAGTATTTATATAGATTAGTTTTGCCGGCGACGCAGCAGGTGGCCTTTAGGCTGCCTTTGGCGTAATAGATTCCGGCGTGAATTACTTCGGAATTTCTGGATGAGGTTCCCGTGCCGATATCATTGGCCGCTTCCAGGACTATTACTTCACGCCCAGCTATGGCCAAGCGGCGCGCGATGGCTAGACCGACGACGCCGGCGCCTACTACAATGCAATCTACAGTTTCGGTCATGATAGGAAGATGACGCTGTGGTCCGGAGCTGTCCAGTAGTTATCGTTTGACCTATTCGCAAAACCTATGCTCCACCTGCTAGAGTAACGTCATTGAAGCAAGATAGGCTAGAGAAAATACAATCTTGATTCTTTAATATCGTATATCTTTCTTGCGCAATTGTCCCGGGTTTGACTCGCAATCGAGCTCTTTGTGGAATACTATCTCCCGATGGACGTTTGGCGTATTACGACGTGCCAAGTACCAGCGAAATAGTCTCACAATCGATAGCGAGGCTATGACAAAAGAAAGAGCCTCGAGTAGTTCGTGATGACTGGTTTTTTGTCAGCTATAGACTTAGTGTCGCGTTGTTCAGCGGTGGACTTAAACTTGTCGCAATAGTGATCAGGCATGGATGGAGAAAGTGATAATGGTCTATCGCGCGCCCAAATCGTCTTTCGAGGCTCGCGCATCTGCTGAGATGAGCGAGCATCTAAGCGAACGCCCGGCGTGGTCAACACAACAGAAACTTGCGCTAACGGCTCGTATCCTCGCAGCTGATGGACATGGTTCCGGCGTCGCTGGTCAGATCACCGCGCGTGGCAAAGCCCCTGACACCATGTGGACAGCGCGGTTTGGGTTAGGGCTTGATGAAATCCGCGCCAGCGATTTTTTACTGGTCGATAACGATTTAAATGTTATTGAGGGTGCGGGTATGCCAAACCCGTCAAACCGGTTTCATCTTTGGGTATACAGGGTGCGTCCCGATGTCATAAGTATCGTCCATACCCATCCGCCAAACGTGTCGGCGCTCTCCATGCTCGGTGTGCCGCTGATCGTGTCGCATATGGATACGGCCATGTTTTACGAGGATTGCGCGTGGCTTTCCGAGTGGCCAGGGCCGCCAATCGGGGACGAAGAAGGTGAACTGATCTCAAACGCACTTGGTGACAAGCGCGCTATCCTCTTGGCCCACCATGGGCAATTGTCTGCGGGCAGTACCGTTGAGCAGGCGGCAATCCTTGCATATCATTTTGAGCATGCGGCAAAAATGCAGTTGCGTGCCATGGCGGCTGGCGAGATCAAGCCATTGCCGCCGGACGCTGGTCGCCATGCCCACGACTACCGGCTCAAACCCGAACCCTTGAACGCTACTTTTGATTGCTATGCTCGAGCTGTATTGCGTGCAGGACAAGATATCTTGGATTGACACACGGAGGGAGGGGATCCAGCTGGAGTTTACGAATGGGTACGCTATCGCCGTGCCGAGATCATTAATCTATCAGTAGAAGTCAGTAATGCTGATCAAGAGCTCTTTTGAATTTTAGTTGTGAATCATCGCAAACTGAGAGTAATTATGCGTCCGATTTTTTGATCGTTTCTTTCTTCACTTGGATGCCTAAAAATCGTCGTGTGGGGAGTAGGGTCAATAAACCGCATCTTGGTTTTCATCGGTCGAAACGCCATGGTCGCCATGGTGATTGGCGTATTTATTGGGCTCTTGATACCGCCGCTCGCGACACTTATGCAGCCGTTACTGGCGCCATCGGTTTGGTTGCTGTTGGTAATCAGTCTGCTCCGGGTCAACACCCGAGAGGGGTTGGCTCACCTCAGTAAACCGAGGCGTTTGGTGCTGCTGATGTTCAGTTTTCTGGTGATCCTTCCGATCGGCATGCAGGGCCTGTTGAGCCTTACGCCGTTGCCGTCCGGCCTCATCGGCGCAATGGTTCTGACTGCCGGATCGTCCGTATTGATCTCTACCTCGACCCTCGCGCTGCTGATGGGTTTGGATGGCGCGATGATTTTATTGATAATGCTGGGCACCACGTTGCTTATGCCCGTGACCTTGCCGATAGTGGCTTTGGGCTTGTTGGGCCTGGAGTTGGAGATGAGCTCATGGGAGCTCATGGGGCGGCTTGTATTTCTGGTGGGGTCTGCGGTCATATTGGCCACCCTCGGCCGCAGGGTTATCGGCGAGGCGAGGCTGAAGACGCAGGCTGAGGTATTGGACGGCGCGGCGGTGGTGACCCTTGTAATCTTTGCGATCGCCATTATGGACGGTCTTGCCGCGCGTTTGATGGCAGAGCCGGGGTACGTGCTATTCGTCATTGGCGTAAGCTTTATGGTCTATACCGGATTAATAATATTAATGACGGCGACTCTGGCAACAATAGTGCCGCAATGGGGACGCAGGTTACAACTTAGCGTCGGCCTGGCCTCTGGGGCGCGAAATCTGGGTGTAATATTGGCGGTGATGCCTGCTAACGCGGATCCGGATATGTTGTTGTATTTCGCTGCTGGGCAGTTTCCTATCTATATCATGCCGGCGGTTCTGAAGCCTATAATGTTGAGGCTGGTTGGGCGAGAGACGACATGAAGGCCCGATATTTTTAGCAGGCTTAGAATGACGCCGTATTTTCGAAGGCTTTAGTTAGAACCGACTATGAGTTCTCTGTCGTCGGGCTGCGTGGCCTCATGGCGAGGTTCCAAGAAGGTGTGAAATTGGATATGCTTAGACTAAATTTCGGCATTGACCCCCCGGCGCCGGCGATCAAACTGTCCACCGTCGGGCGTATCGGCGGGGTCTAACGGTATAGAGAGACGATCATGAGCATTTGGGGGAAGGTCATAGGAGGTGTCGCGGGGTTCGCCCTGGGCGGACCTTTGGGCGCGATAATGGGTGCCGTCGCAGGCCATGCTGTGGACAAGGTCAAGGCGGAAGAATTAGGCGCGGGACCGTCGACCTTTGCGGGCCACGGCCCGGATGCCCGTCAGGTCGCATTTACTACCGCGATCATCGTACTGTCGGCGAAGATCGCAAAAGCCGATGGCCAGGTGACCGCTGACGAAATTGCTACTTTTAAACGCATCTTCCAAATTCCCGACGATGAACAGCAGATCGTGGCTAAGATTTGGGGCGAGGCAAAAAGCGACGCCACTGGATATGAGCCCTACGCGCATCAGATTGCTAGCTTATTTGCGAACGATCCTCAGGTATTGGAGGAGCTGCTGGGTGCACTATTCCACATCGCAAAGGCCGACGGTGTCATGCACTCTGAGGAGACGAAGATGCTCGAGAACATCGCCATGATTTTCGGCTTTGACCAGCACGCCTTCGAGCGTATCAAGCATATCCACTTGGGCGCTGAAGGGGCGGAAGAAAATGATCCTTATGAGATTCTGGGTATTGCCCGCTCGGCCAGTGATGACGAGATCAAGGCTAAGTATCGCGCTCTGACTCGCGAGAACCACCCGGATATCCTCATGGCCAAGGGTGTGCCTCAGGAATTCATCGACCTCGCCAACGAGAAGATGGCCGTCATCAACGCCGCCTACGACAAAATCGAGAAGGAGCGGGGCTGAAGTGAGCAGCCAAGTCACGGATCATCTCTCACCTAATTTTGGCTCGCGGCCCGAAGGTATCGTCATCGATATGCTGGTGATCCACTATACCGGGATGCCTACAGGCGCGGCAGCGCTGAGACGGTTGTGTGACCCTTCTGCGAAGGTAAGTGCCCACTACCTCATTGAGGAAGATGGTCGATTGTTTCGTTTAGTGAGAGAAGCGGAGCGGGCTTGGCACTCCGGCGTTGCGTCATGGCGGGGCGACAGCAATATCAACGACCGCTCCATCGGAATTGAGCTAGTCAACCCAGGACACGAGTATGGCTATCGGCCTTTCCCGGCCGTCCAGATGGCGGCGTTGATTGAGTTAGCAAGCGATATCCTGGCTCGCCATCCCATTCTATCGCGAAATGTGGTCGGGCATTCGGACGTGGCGCCGACGCGGAAGCAGGATCCAGGGGAGCTGTTCGATTGGCGTGCGCTAGCCGCAGCGGGGATCGGCGCTTGGCCGGATGAATTCGGTGACAGTTGCGGCTGCGACGCTGGCACGTTGTTGGCGGACATTGGTTATGACACGAGCGACTTTGAGCTAGCCCTAATTGCGTTCCAGCGGCGCTATCTGCCAGCGCGGGTGGATGGGCAGTTGGACGTAAATGTTCTAAACCAACTTGCCGCCGTCGCGGCCTTGAATTAGTCTTCGCTTCGCCAGATGGTCGGATGACCGCTTTCGTCCTCGTACGGGAGAGGAAAGTCCGGGCTCCACGGGAACACGGTGCCGGGTAACGCCCGGCGGGGGCGACCCCAGGGAAAGTGCCACAGAAAGCAAACCGCCCATATAGCTTCGGCAATGCGGGTAAGGGTGAAAGGGTGCGGTAAGAGCGCACCGCGCTGCTGGCAACGGTAGCGGCAAGGTAAACCCCACCGGGAGCAAGACCAAATAGGGGTGGTCAGCTGGTTCGGCCAGCAGGGGTGTTCCCGCCTCACCGTCCGGGTAGGTTGCGCGAGGCGCTTGGTAACAGGCGTCCCAGATGAATGGTCATCCCGGCCTCCGTTTCGGCGGCGGCTTGGACAGAACCCGGCTTACAGACCGTCTGGCATCTTTCTTTTCCATTGCGAGTTGCGTGCGGATTAAACCACCGTCCAATGCCGTCGAATTGTCATCTTTCCACCGCTGGGTCGCCCTAATGCCGGTCTAAGCTTTGTCTCAAGAAATACCTTATGTACGTTCTTGGTACGCCACGGGTTTTCGGTTCTATCGACCGAAAACAGTTTGTTAACCCATAAAATGCAACTTTAAACCCGTTGACGCCCATAATAACCCATGATATCCCATTATATCCCAAATATTATCTTGGTGATATTCGGGTCAGGTCTGTATTCGGAGATTGGCGCCGACATCATCGAGTGCGGTCTTTGGTAACGGGAGGTTAGGGGTATGCCAGCCTCCTTCACGTCAGAAGAATCTGGCGAAACGTACGTTGAATGGGGTCTCTGATGGCAATGTTCGTCGGTCGCCATATAAACAAAATTGACAAGAAGGGGCGTGTATCTGTCCCGAAATCCTTCCGCGCGGCCTTACAATCCGTCGGTAGCAATATTCTGTATCTATACCCGCTTTTCAAGGTGTCCGCCGTAGAGGCCTGTGATGAGGCATTTATGGCACGCCTTAGCGCTAGCCTTGACGACTTGGATATGTTCTCAGACGAACAAGACGATCTGGCCGCTATCGTTATGGAGAGCGCACACGCATTGAATTTTGACACGGAAGGTCGTGTCCAGTTGCCAAGAGAGATCGTGGAGCACGCTGGTATCTCGTCAGAAGCTGTCTTCGTCGGACGCGGTGCAAGGTTTCAAATTTGGACGCCGGCGGCTTATGAGGCAAATCGGGCCCAAGCCTTCGAGCGCGCTCGGGCCCGTGACGCGACACTACGGCTGCTGCCTGACGATGATCGGGAGAGTGGTAAATGACCGCCACTCCGCACATTCCCGTCATGTTAGACGAGGTCATTGAGGTCTTGGCGCCCTGTTCGGGCGCTGTTTACGTCGACGCTACTTTCGGTGCTGGTGGATATTCCCGCGCACTCTTGGAAACGGCCGACTGCTCGGTCTGGGGCATCGATCGCGACCCCTTGGCCGTGAAAAATGGTGCGCGCATGGCGGCGGATTTTCCGGGCCGCCTTACCGTACTGCAAGGTCGTTACGGAGAAATGACGGACCTACTGGCCAATGTAGGGGTCGCGCAAATCGATGGATTGGCGTTGGACATTGGGGTGTCATCGATGCAGATCGACGATCCGTCGCGTGGGTTTTCTTTCCGCGCGGATGGCCCCTTGGACATGCGTATGGGTGACGACGGTCAGACCGCCGCCGACGTGGTCAACGAATTAGCGGAGCGCGATCTGGCCGATATCATTTATAAGTACGGTGAGGAGCGAGCTTCGCGACGGATCGCGCGGGCGATCGTCGAGCTTCGTGGACGTACCGCGATCACACGCTCGGCGCAATTAGCGAATTTGGTGCGCGGCGTTGTCGCCAAGTCCCGAGATGGCATCGACCCCGCGACGCGAACTTTTCAGGCGCTGCGCATCTATGTGAATGACGAACTTGCCGAATTAGACCGAGGACTGGAGGCGGCGGAGGCGCTGTTGGGGCCTTGCGGGCGTCTAGTGGTAGTGTCCTTCCATTCCCTTGAAGACCGACGCGTCAAAACCTTCCTTAAGGCCCGCAGCGGTAATGCGGCTCGTCCGTCTCGGCACATGCCCGTCGACGATATTGTCGCCGGCGCTCCCACCTTCCGCTTGATCAAGCAGGGTGCCGTTAAACCTAAAGCGGCGGAAACGCGAGCTAACCCCCGGGCTCGTTCGGCGCGCCTGCGTTGGGCCGTTCGGACGAGGGTGGCGGTATGAGACAGTCGACTCTCGCGCTTGTCTTAATAACCGTTGCGGTTGGTGTCGGCCTGTTCCTGATTAAATATCGGGTGCAAGGCCTCGAGGCGCAGTTGCAGACCCTAAATCGCAATATCGTTCAGGATCGCGAGCGAATTCACGTGCTGCGCGCAGAGTGGAGCCATTTCAACGAGCCCGATCGCCTTCGGGCGCTGGCCGGCAAACATCTAGATATGATACCCGTACATTCGGAACAGGTCGTCGAGCGCGGCCGCATTGAAGAGAAACTCCCTGAACGTCCCGATATTCCATTCGATCAACCGGCCGCAGAAAGCGGCGACAACGCTGGAAAGGAGTTCTGGCCATGACGATCACCGCACATAGGATCGTGGCGAAACGCCGCCATATGGAAGGTGTCCGTAAACACGCTTTGGAAACGGGGCGAAGCCGATTGCTGCTTACCGGTATGGTTTTTGCCGTGGCGTTTGCCGGGATCGCTGGACGATTGGTTAGCCTGACTGTATTGAACGGCGGAACTGAACCTCGGGTTGCCAGCGTCTCCTCTTATGAGAGCCAAGCCACGGGTCGAGGCAATATTGTGGATCGCAACGGCATCATCCTGGCCGCCAGCCTGCCCAC
>MDTD01143467.1_pt1 | contig 10876 bp, 13 predicted proteins | sample 811221 | NCBI WGS metagenome assembly MDTD01 (sample SAMN05326646, study PRJNA326480) | marine metagenome | isolation source: seawater | place: Pacific Ocean: South West | collected 2011
GAGATGTTATCTGGAATTAGTCATGATTTAAGAACTCCTCTAACTAGAATGAAATTACAAATTACATTTATTAATGATAAAAAAATCGCTGAAAAATTAGCAGAAGATGTCGATGAAATGGAGAAAATGCTTAATGAATATCTTCAGTTTACAAGTTCGTCTTTTCAAGAAAAAAATGAAGACTTTAATCTAAGTATTTTGATAAAAGAAATAATTCAAAAATATAACAATACTAATATCACTTCAAACATACCTCATAATATTCATATTTATGGAAGAAAAAACTTGATTAAAAGGTGTATTAATAATTTGATTGATAATGGAATAAAGTATGGGAATAAAGTGAACGTGGTACTTAGTAAAAGCACAAATAATCTATTCATTAAAATTGAGGATGATGGTCCTGGAATACCAAAAAAAGAATATGATAATGTGTTTAAACCATTCTACAAAATTGACAAAGGACGAGCAGACTCAAAATCAAGTGTAGGATTGGGTCTTTCGATAGCATCAGATATAATTAGATCTCACGGAGGAAATATTAAATTAGAAAAATCTCCTATGAATGGTTTGGAAGTTAAGATTTTCTTACCCGTTTAGATTTCTTAATTTTCTTATTATTTAATTGGTAAATAGTTTTTTCTAAATTTTCTACTCTTTTTGATAAAACATCAAATTCATCTTTACTTGTTAATTTCATTCTAAAAACTATTTCGTCTCTTTTAGATTTTAATATAGTCATTATTTCATTTGCAAGATCTTTTGATGATACTAGACCTTGTTCAAAAATTTTTGCTAGTTTATCTAGAACAAATTTTGAATTTTTCATATATTTATATAATAACTTATTATATTAGATTATAATTATAATTTAAGATGTTCATTAATAATTTTGACCCAGTAGCTATACAAATTTTTTCCTTTGAAATAAGATGGTACTCTCTTGCCTATATTACTGGCATTTTGATTGGTTGGGTTTTGGGTAAAAAAGTTTTTATATCTGATGAAGCTATCAAGGAAAAATTTGATGATTTTTTGGCATATCTGATTATTGGTATAATTGTAGGAGGTCGATTAGGTTATGCGCTATTTTATAATTTTAATTATTTTTCAAATAATTTTTTTGATATTTTTAAAATTTGGCAAGGGGGTATGTCATTTCATGGCGGCTTAATAGGAATCATTATTGCAAGTATTTTATTCTCCAAAAAAAATAATCATAATGTTTATAATTATTTAGATGTTGTTTCTATTGTTGCACCGATTGGGATTTTTTTTGGAAGAGTTGCAAATTTTATAAATTCTGAGTTATATGGGATTGAAACAAATCTTCCGTGGGGAGTAAAATTTATTAAGGTCGACAATATTTTTCGTCACCCTTCACAATTATATGAGGCATTATTTGAGGGGATAATTTTATTTATAATTTTAGTTTATTTTAAAAATAAAGGGTTTATGAAAAAATCTGGATTAATCTCAAGTTTATTTTTAATATTTTACTCAGTTTTTAGATTTATTATTGAGTTTTATAGAGTTCCTGATGAACATTTAGGCTACTTGTTTTTCAGCTTTACAATGGGACAAATAATTAGTTTGATATTTTTTCTAATAGGAATTTATTTATTTATTGAAAAATATGAAGACAAAAAAGAAATATAATTTGCCTTTAGATAAATTTATAAATTTTTCTCTTTATAATAAAAAAATTGGTTATTACATGAAAAAAAAACAATTTGGAAAAGAAGGTGACTTTATCACCGCTCCGAATATTTCAAGACTTTTTTCTGAAATGATTGCATTATGGATAATAAGTTTTTGGCAAAGTTTAGGTTCTCCAAAAAAAATAAATTTAGTTGAACTTGGGGCTGGAAATGGTGAAATGATGAAAATAATAATTGAAAGTATTCAAAATTTTCCTTTTTTTTTCAAATCATGTAATTTTTTTATTCATGAAAAAAGTCCATCATTAATTGAAGTTCAGAAAAAAAAACTTATGAATAATAAAATTGTCTGGGTATCAAAATTAAGTAAAATTAAAAAAAACCCTTGTATATTTTTCGCTAACGAATTTTTTGACTCATTGGCAATTAAACAGTTTGAAAAAAAAAATAATTTATGGTTTGAAAAATTTGTAAATTTTAACGACTCCAAAAAAGCATTTTTCTACAGGAAAAGAGTGGATATTGAAAAAATTGAGAATAAGATTAAATTTGAAATATCAAAGAATCAGAAATTTATAGAATTTTCAGAACTAGGATTTAATTATTTGAAAGAAATTTCAAAAATAATAAAAAAAAATAATGGAGGATTATTGTTAATTGACTACGGATATACTGATAAAAAAATGAAAAATACCTTACAAGGTATTCACAAACATAAATTTGCCAATATTTTAAATAACATAGGTAACGTAGATATTACTCATAATATAAGTTTTAATTTGTTTAAAAAATATACAAAAAAATTAGGTGGACTAAAAAATAGTTTAACAACCCAAAAAAATTTTTTAGTAAAAATGGGAATTAAAAATAGAGCAGAAATACTATCAAATAATAAAAATTTTCTTGAAAAGGCAAACATTTTTTATCGTCTTAAAAGACTTACCGATGACAAGCACATGGGAAATTTGTTCAAAGTAATGTTTGTTAGAGCACAAAAAAATAGGTTTAATCTAGGATTTAATAATTGATTACTTCACAAAAATTATCTAGAGAAAAAAAAATTAGTCATGGATTTTTTAATAGATATGGTGGAAAATCTAAAGGTATTTATAAAAGTTTAAATTGCGGATTGGGTTCAAAAGATAAAAAAAGTTATGTTTTAAAAAATTTAAAAATTGTTAAAAATAAAATTGGTAAAACAAGTAAAAATATTTTTTTGTTACAACAAATTCATAGTAAAAAATTTGTGTACATCGATAATAAGTTAAAACATAAAAAAAAGATAAAAGCTGATGCAGTGATTACCAACCAAAAAAAGCTTCCTATTGGTATACTTACTGCAGATTGCGTTCCAGTTTTATTATTTGATAACAAAAAAAACATGATAGCTGCAATCCATGCAGGATGGAAAGGTGCTTTCAAAGGGATAATAGGTAACGTTATAAATTTCTTAACACAGAAAGGTTGTCGCTCAAATAATATAATAGCCGCGATCGGCCCATGTATTGGAAAATTCAATTATAATGTAAAAGGGAACTTTAAGAAAAAATTCTTGAGACAAGATAAAAAAAATAAAAAATTCTTTAGTACAAAAAAAAATATTATATATTTCGATTTATCTAATTACGTTAAATCTCAGCTCATAATTAATAAAGTTACAAAAATTGACATGAGAAATACAGATACTTTTGATAAAAAAAATAATTACTTTAGTGCGAGACAAGCTTTAAGATCAAATCACGATGATTATGGTAGAAATATTTCAATAATTATGATTAATTAAACTTTTCAATGAAACTATTAACTGGAAATAGCAATAAAGTTCTAAGCAAAAATATTGCAAAATATTTAAAATCAAAACTTGTTAATTCAAGTATTAGAAAATTTGCAGATGGGGAAATTTATGTTGAAATAAATGAGAACATACGAGGTAATAGTATTTTTATAATTCAATCAATTTCATCGCCTGCAAATGATAATTTAATGGAATTACTATTATGTATAGATGCTCTTAAAAGATCATCGGCAAAAAATATTACAGCTGTAATTCCATACTTTGGTTACGCTAGGCAAGATAGAAAAGTTGTACCACGAACATCTATATCTGCAAAACTTGTTTCTAATTTAATTACAAAAGCTGGAGCTGACCGTGTTGTTACAGTTGATTTACATGCTGGTCAAATCCAAGGTTTCTTTGATATTCCTGTAGATAACCTTTTTGCAACTCCAATATTTGCAAGGCATGCTAAAAAAAATATTAAAAGTAAAAAAATTGTTTGTGTTGCGCCAGATGTGGGTGGAACAGAAAGAGCTAGAGCGTTAGGTAAATTACTGGGTGTTGGTTTAGCTATAGTTGATAAACGTAGACCTAAGCCTGGTCAATCTAAAGTCATGAATGTAATTGGAGATGTTAAAGATCAAACTTGTATAATTGTCGATGACATTATTGACTCTGGGGGTACTATAGTAAATGCTGCAAAAGCTTTAAAAGAAAGAGGAGCAAAACAAGTTTATGTCTATATTACGCATGGCGTTCTTAGTGGCGATGCTGTCAAAAAAATAAAAAATTCTGTAATACAAAATTTAGTAATTACTGATACAATAGATAATGGTGAAAAAACTAAAAACGTTAAAAATATAGAAGTTTTACCAATTTCTGGACTAATGGGTGAGGCAATAAAAAGAATTTCAAACTCAACATCGGTCTCAGATTTATTTAAATAATTACCTTGATTATTTATAAACATGGGGTAAAAAACCACTCCTATGAATTCTTTAGAAGCAATAATTCGTGAAAATATCACAAAGGGACAACTAAATGAAATAAGAAAAAATGGTAATGTCCCTGCAATAATTTATGGTGGTAAAGAAGAAAATCAAAAAATATCTATTTCAAAAAAAGTACTTAAATCTCTAATTGATAAAGAAAATTTTTTATCAAATATTTTAGCCCTTAATGTAAATGGTAAAACTCAAAATGTTCTTCCAAGAGAAGTAAAATATCATATCATAAGTGATGAACCTGTTCATGTTGATTTCTTAAGAGTCTTACCAGGTGTAAAAATAAAAATTGAAGTCCCAGTCAATTTCATAAATCACGAAAAATCACCAGGTTTAAAAAGAGGTGGTGTTCTTAACATAGTTAGAAGAAAAGTAGAATTAAAATGTCCAAGTGAAAAAATTCCTGAAAACCTTACTTTAGATCTGGATGGTATTGACATAGGAGAAAGTTTCAAAATTTCATCAGTCAATTTAGATTCTGATGTTGTTCCAACAATTCAAGGACGAGATTTTGTTATTGCTACGCTAGCTGCTCCTACGGTGATGAAGGAGCCTGAAAAACCTGCAGAAGCAGAAGCTGCAGAGGGTGAGGAAGGAGCTGAAGGAGCTGAAACTGCAGCAGCATCAGAAGGTGAAAAACCAGCAGGAGATGGGGCTAAAGGTGATAAGAAAGAGGGTGAAGATAAGAAGTCTTCAGAAAAAAAACCTGCTGAAGAAAAAAAATAATCTTTTAAACTTGAAAATTTAATTTCGTAAATTTATGTTATTATTTGTAGGATTAGGAAATCCAACTCCTGACAGTGAAAACAACAGACATAATGTTGGTTTTAAAATAATAGATTCAATTAATAAAAAATATAGCCTATCAAAGCAAAAACCTAAATTTAAGGGTCTTTTAACGACGGGAAATATTGGTAATGAAAAGGTATATGCTATTAAACCACTAACTTTTATGAATAATTCAGGAATATGTATTAGAGAATTAATTGAATATTTTAAAATTGATGCAAAAGATGTAATTGTTTTTCATGATGATCTTGATGTAGAGTTTGGAAAAATTAAAGCAAAATTTGGTGGATCTAGTGCTGGTCATAATGGAATTAAGTCGATAGATAAATTCATTGGTCAAGACTATTCTAGAGTAAGAATTGGTATAGGAAAACCAAAGAATAATATTGAAATTGAAGACTATGTTTTACAAAACTTTGATGAAGATGAGACAATAGGCATTGATAAAATATCAAAAAATATCACAGACTCGATTTCCATTCTTGTTGAAAAAAAATTAGACTTATTTTCAACCACAGTAAATAATAATTAATGAGTTTTAAATGTGGAATTGTTGGATTGCCTAACGTTGGTAAATCTACCTTATTTAATGCTTTGACAAATTCAAGTAAAGCCCAAGCAGCAAATTTTCCATTCTGTACAATTGATCCCAATATTGGTGTTGTTCCGGTACCAGACGCAAGACTTGAAAATTTAGCTAAAATATCAAAATCAAAAAAAATTATAAATACAACAATTTCATTTGTTGATATCGCTGGCCTAGTTAAGGGTGCCTCTAAAGGAGAAGGTCTGGGGAATAAATTTCTTTCCCATATACGTGAAGTAGATGCAATAATACATATGATTAGATGTTTTGATTCAGCCGATATTCAGAATGTAAATCCGGATGTAAATCCAGTAAGAGATCTTGAAATAATTGAAACTGAAATGATGCTAGCAGATATTGAGTCTATTCAAAAAAGATTAGAAAAAAATAATAAAAAAAATATTGATGAAGATCAAATAAAAATTTTAGAAAATACTTTAGATTTTATTAATAATAATAAAGATATTTCTATTTTAAAAAAAAGTTTTGATAATAAACAGCTTACTAAGAGCGGATTACTATCTTTAAAGCCAAAAATATTTGTTTGTAATGTTGATGAACAAAGTGTTAATAATGGAAATAATTACACAAAGTCTTTTATCGATAAATTTGGTCAAGAAAATACTCTTATCATATCTGCTGATATAGAGAATCAAATAAATGAAATTGATATAAAAGAAAAAAAAAATTATATGGAAATGATTGGTTTAAAAGAAACTGGTTTGAATATGCTAATTCAGAAAGGTTATGAACTTTTGGAACTAGATACTTATTTTACCTCAGGGCCTGAGGAAACTAGAGCTTGGACCATTCAAAAAAATTGTCTAGCTCCAAAAGCTGCTGGTGAAATACATAGTGATTTTGAGAAAGGATTTATAAGAGCCGAAACTATTTCCTATAATGATTTTATTGAAAATGATGGTTGGTCTAATTCAAAAACTAACGGTAAAATGAGATTAGAGGGCAAAGATTACATTGTAAAAGATGGTGACGTACTAAACTTCCGTTTCAATACGTGACCAAATTCTCTTCATGCTGAAATAAACTAATATTGTAAGAATTATTAAATAAACAATCGCTTTAAAGCCCATCTGATGTCTCGCCTCTAGATGTGGTTCAGCAGCCCAAGTTAAAAATGTAGTTACATCCTTAGACATTTGCTGAACTGAAGCTTCAGTTCCATCACCATACTCAACTAATCCATCAGATAATGGATTGGCCATTTTTATTTTATTTCCATACATATACTTATTGTAATGCACCCCATCATCTAAAGAAATACCAGCTGGTGGATCTTCATAACCCTGAAGTAAAGAGTAGATGTAGTTGGCTCCTCCACCTCTAGCTTTTACTAAGACTGACATATCTGGAGGGTAAGCTCCTCCATTAGCTGCTTGAGCTGCTTTAACATTTTCATAGGGCATTACAAATTTATCGGATAATTTACCTGGTCTTGTAAACATTTCACCATCAGCGTTTGGGCCATCAGTTACTTCAAATGAGGCAGCTATAGCTTTTGCCTGCTCTACACTAAACTCTGGCCCACCTTTTTCTGCTAAATTTCTATAACTGAGATATTTCATTGAATGACAAGAAGAGCAGACTTCTGTATAAACTTGATACCCTCTTTGTAATGATCCACGATCAAATTTTCCAAAAAGTCCTTTAAAGCTCCAATCTGTTTTCAAATATTCTACTTTTTCTGCTGCAATAGTGTTAGCCGATATTCCGAAAACAAATATAATTAGATATAAAATTTTTAAAAATTTATTCACTTATTTATTAAGACTTTCTTTATTTTTTGCCATAGCTAAATTTGGTGATCCACCAAGAACAGGTTCTGTAATACTTAAAGGCACAGGTAAAGTTTTTTCTCTAAAACCTAGAACTGGAAGTATTACCAAGAAGTGTAAAAAATAATATGCTGTCGCTACTCTTGCAATTAACAAATAAAGTCCCTCAGCAGGCATTGCACCCACATAACCTAAAATTAAAACATCAGCTACCAAAATCCAATAAAATTGTTTATACAAAGGTCTAAAAACTGCAGATCTGATTTTTGATGTATCAAGCCAAGGCAATGCTGCTAATATTAATATAGCAGATAACATTGCAACAACTCCCAAAAGCTTATCAGGAACTGATCTTAAAATTGCATAAAATGGTAATAGGTACCATTCTGGAACGATATGCGCAGGTGTAACTAGTGGATCAGCTTCAATGTAATTGTCAGCATGGCCAAGAATATTTGGTGTATAGAAAACGAAAAAAGCAAACACAATCATAAACATTAACAAAGCGAAACCATCCTTAATAACAATATAAGGGTGAAATGGCACAGTATCTTTTGATGGTTTTTTTATATCTATTCCTACAGGGTTATTATTTCCTGGAACGTGTAATGCCCATATATGCAAAACTACTAAACCTAAAATTAAAAACGGGATTAAATAATGTAATGTAAAAAATCTAGTTAATGTTGGATTATCAACTGAGTAACCACCCCATAGCCAAGTAACAATGCCCTCTCCTACCAGAGGAATCGCGCTAAATAAATTTGTAATAACAGTTGCACCCCAAAAACTCATTTGGCCCCACGGCAAAACATATCCCATAAAAGCAGCTGCCATCATTAATAGATAAATTATAATACCAATAATCCATATAATTTCTCGAGGGGATTTATAAGAACCATAAAATAAAGATCTAAAAATATGAATATAAACCGCAAGGAAAAACATTGATGCGCCATTGGCATGTATATATCTTATTAACCATCCATAATTTACATCTCTCATAATATGCTCAACACTCTCGAAAGCCATATCTGCATGTGCGATGTAATGCATAGCTAAAGTTAATCCGGTAACAATTTGAGTTATAAGACAAAAAGTTAAGATACCTCCAAATGTCCACCAATAATTTAAATTTTTTGGTGTAGGATAGTCAGTTAAATGATTAGCTAGCGTTAAAAGGGGCAATCGATCATTGAACCATTTTCCAACTTTTGACTTTGGTGTGTAATCGTGGTCACTCATTTCAATTACCCAATCTTGATTGTGTTAGCATTAACAAATTCATATTTTGGAACTTCCATGTTAGTTGGTGCTGGGCCTTTTCTAATTCTACCAGATATATCATAATGTGAACCATGGCATGGACAAAACCAACCATTATAATCACCCTTTTGATCCAAGGGTACGCAGCCCAAATGAGTACAAACTCCAAGCATAACAAGCCATTCTGGATTCATAGCTCTATCTTCATCTTTTTGGGGATCTTTTAAATCTTCCAACTTAACAGATCTTGCCTCAGCTATTTCCTCTTGAGTTCTTCTTCTAATGAAAACTGGTTTTCCTCTCCACAAAACAGTTATTGTTTTCCCTGGGTTGACAGCACTCAAATCGACTTCTGTACTTGCTAAAGCTTTTACAGATGCATCTGGGTTCATCTGATCAATCATAGGCCACACAACAGCCCCTACACCTACTGCCCCAACAGCATAAGTGGCCGTAAATAAGAAGTCTCTTCTATTGGTTTTTTTTTCCGCCATTAGTTATTACAATTAAATATACTCAATATTGATTTTTTCTACTTAAATATATGAATTCATATAATATAAAATAGTAAATATGCTACTGAAAGAATGACACATAATTCACCAAATCATGGCCCAAAAATTGCATTATTTGAACCAGATATACCTCAAAATACAGCTGCGATAATCAGAACCTGTGCATGTCTAGGCGCTAAATTAGAAATTATCGAGCCTTGTGGATTTTTGCCTGGTGATAAGAGATTCAAGCGAGTCGTAATGGATTATATGGATGAAAAAGAAATTAGATTTTATCAAAGTTTTAACCATTTTTTTGAGTCAAAAAAAAATCAAAGAATCGTATTGATGACAACAAAAGCATCAGTATCTTACACAAAATTTAAATTTAGTAAAAATGATACAATCTTATTTGGAAGAGAAAGTGCTGGTGTACCTGAAAATATTCATAAAATAATTGAAAATAAATTAAAAATTCCAATGAAAAATAATTCTCGTTCACTTAATATAGCTTCATCTGTGGCAATAATATTGGCAGAAAGTTTAAAACAAACTAAATTAATTTGATATGGACTTAAAAATTAAAAAAGATCTCTCTAGTAATTGGTTTCAAACATTACAAAATTCTATCTGTAATAAGATAATTGAACTTGAGAATAATAAGAAAAAATTCAAAATTACAAATTGGAAAAGAAGTAAAAATAAAGATGAAGGTGGTGGCGAATATAGAATTTTAAAAGATGGTAAAATTTTTGAAAAGGTAGGAGTAAACTTTTCAAAAGTATATGGAAAATTTCCAAAAAAATTTCAGAATAAAATTCCTGGAGCTGAAAAAAATCCGAGTTTTTGGGCTTCAGGAGTCTCTGTCGTTATGCATATGAAAAACCCACATATCCCAGCAATGCATTTCAATACAAGGTATATCTGCACAACCTATCAGTGGTTTGGAGGTGGAATGGATGTAACACCTTCGAAAGTTGATGAGAATGAAAAAAGAGAATTTCATCAAATTTTAAAAAATATGTGTCATCGTCATAACAAAAGTTATTATAAAAAATATAAAAAATGGTGTGATGAGTATTTTTATTTACCTCATAGAAAAGAACCTAGAGGTATTGGGGGTATTTTTTTTGATTATAAAAAAGATAATTTTGAAAAAGACTTTAAATTTGTTAGAGATGTAGGAATTACATTTGAGCAGATTTTTCAAAAAATTATAGAAAAAAAAATAAAAAAAAGATGGACTTTAAAAGATAAGGAAAAACAATATATTAAAAGAGGAAGATACATAGAATTTAATCTTTTATATGATAGGGGAACAAAATTTGGGTTACAAACGGGTGGTAACGTTGAGGGTATCTTAATGTCATTACCTCCTTTAGCAAAATGGAAGTAATATGGATAAAGAACCAATCACACAAAATGGTCTTAAAAAACTCAAAGATGAATTAGTTTTTTTAAAAGAAAAAAAAAGACCTGAGATAGTAGCTGCAATTGCAGAAGCAA
>MDTD01164224.1_pt1 | contig 10876 bp, 13 predicted proteins | sample 811221 | NCBI WGS metagenome assembly MDTD01 (sample SAMN05326646, study PRJNA326480) | marine metagenome | isolation source: seawater | place: Pacific Ocean: South West | collected 2011
ACTGTCTGATAAATCTAAAAAAGAAAATTATGATAATTTTGGTCATGCCGCTTTTGAAAATGGTGGTGGTGGTCAAGGTGGTTTTGGTGGATTTGGTGGTTTTAGTGGAGCTGATTTTTCAGATATATTTGAGGATTTTTTTGGCGATTTTGGTGGTGGAAGACGAAGTTCAAGGGGAAGAAATTCTAATAATAGAGGTTCCGATTTAAGATATGATTTATCAATAACGTTAGAGGAAGCTTATTCAGGAAAAAAACAAAATATTCAATTTTCAACTTCAGAAAAATGTAATACTTGTAAAGGCAATGGTTCAAAACCAGGTTCTAGTCCAGATAGATGTAGTTATTGTGGGGGTAATGGCAGGGTTAGATCAAATCAAGGTTTTTTTACAGTTCAACAAACTTGCCCACAATGTTCTGGAAGTGGAGAGGAAATTACTAATCCATGTTCAGATTGTAGTGGTCAAGGAAATAAACGAATTTCAAAGAAAATATCAGTTACAATACCTAAAGGAGTTGATGATGGAACTAGAATAAGACTTGCTGGAAAAGGTGAGGCTGGTGTTAGAGGTGGAGGTACAGGAGATTTATATTTATTCATAAATGTGAAGTCCCATGATCTTTTTAAAAGATCTGATGTGAATTTATTCTTTGAATTTCCGATTTCAATAGCTGATGCTGCACTGGGGACTACAATTGAAATACCTACTATCGATGGAAAAAAAGCTAAAATAAAAATACCAGATGGAACTCAAGATGGCAAACAATTTAGACTAAAAGGAAAGGGTATGCCCTTTATGAGAAGAGGAGATTTTGGAGATTTGTATGTCCAGGTCAAAACTGAAGTTCCAGTATTTTTAAATAAGGAACAAAAAGAATTGTTAGAAAGATTTAGAAAAATAGAAAATGAAAAATCAAATCCAAGTATCAAAAAATTTTTTCAAAAAGCTAAAGATTTTTGGAATAGTTAATTAATGGGATTAGAACAATTAGTTCCAGCAATTTTTTTAATTGCAGTCTTATTTTTAATTCTTCCAAGCTTTTTAAGATCCAACTCTAGATTAACACAATTTTTGAAAAATTTATTCATTTGGTCTGTAATTGTTGTAATTGTTGTGATAGTTATTTCTTTAATCTTTAAATGAAAAAAATAAATTTAGCGGTTACAGGATGTTTGGGTAAAATGGGAAAACAGATTTTGAAATCTGTTAAAAGCGATAAAAATTTTAAACTTATTGCTGTCACTGAAAATATAGAAATAAAAAAAAAAATAGAAGGCTTAAAAGTTGGTCGTAATACTGAGTCAGCTTTCAAAAAAGCTGATCTAATCATAGACTTTACGATCCCAAAATGCACTTTTCAAGTTTTAAGAATAGCCTCAAAATTAAATAAGAAAGTTGTGATTGGAACAACTGGTTTTTCGAAAAAGGAAGAAAATCTCATAAAAAATTATTCTAAAAAAATTCCAATTTTAAAAGCAGGAAATATGAGTCTTGGTATCAATCTTTTAATGTACTTAACAGAGATTACTTCTAGTTCATTAGGAAAAAACTTTCTGAGCAAGATAAACGAAACTCATCATAAATATAAAAAAGACTATCCATCAGGCACTGCACTAATGTTAGGAAAGGGAATAGCAACAGGAAAAAATAAAAATTTTTATAATCTAATTGGAAAAAAATATCTTAATAAAAAAAATTTTCCTTATGGAAAAAAAATTAATTTTAATTCAATAAGAAAAGGTAAAATAATTGGAGAACATGAAGTTAAATTTTCGAGTGGTAAAGAAATTATAACTTTAAACCATGAAGCCTTTGATAGAGCGTTATATTCTGAAGGGGCCCTGTCAGCTGCAAAATGGTTAATGAAAAAAAAACCAGGTCTTTACTCTATGAGAGATTTAATGAATTTCAAATAATGACTGAAATTCAAAGAGCCAAAATTATTCTTAAAATATTAAATAAAATTTATCCAAAAATTAAGGTTCCTCTTAAAAGTAGGAATGTTTTTACATTACTAATTTCTGTCTTACTTTCTGCACAATGCACTGATGTAAATGTAAATAATGTTACACAAAATATTTATCCCAAATATCATAAACCAGAACATTTCGTTAAGCTAGGTAGAAAAAAAATTGAAAATTTAATAAAAAAAATTGGAATTTTTAGAATTAAAGCAAAAAGTATCTATAACTTATCAAAAATATTATTAGATAAATATAATGGTAAAGTGCCAAAAACATTTGAACAATTAGAAAAACTTCCTGGAGTAGGACATAAAACAGCTAGCGTTGTAATGTCTCAAGGGTTTGGCTATCCAGCTTTTGCAATAGATACTCATATACATCGATTAGCACAAAGATGGGGTCTTACAAATGGTAAAAATGTAATTCAAACTGAAAAAGATTTAAAAAGACTATTTCCAAAAAAATCATGGAATAAACTTCATCTTCAAATAATTTACTATGGAAGAGAATATTGCAAAGCTAGAGACTGCTATGGATTAACTTGTAAAATTTGTACTACTTGCTATCCTAAAAGAAAAAAACCAGTTAAAACAAAAAAAGCATAATATGAAAATTATAGGAATTGGAAATGCAATTATTGATGTAATTTGCAAAGTAGATAACGAATTTATTTCTGCAAATAGTTTAACTAAAGGTAATATGAAACTAACATTTGATGAAAATGAGTTTAAAGGATTGCTATCTAATCTTAAAATTGAAAAAACAATTTCTGGTGGATCTGTCGCAAACTCTATAGTTGGATTATCACAATTAGGAAATAAGGTAGGATTTATAGGTAAAATTTCAGATGATACTTTCGGGCAAAAGTACGAAGCTGGATTAAAAACAGAAAAAGTTGAGTATATATACACAAAAAAAAAGGAAAATCTTCCGACAGGAACTTGTTTAATTTTAATTACACCTGACTCTGAGAGAACAATGTTTACATTTTTAGGCACAGCAGGAAAAATAAATGACAACGATGTAAATGCGAACGCTATTAAAAATAGTGAAATGACTTTTTTAGAGGGATATTTATGGGATGAAGGAGAACCAAAAAAAGCTTTTGATAAAGCTATAGAAAATTCAAATAAAGTTGCAATGACTTTATCAGATAAATTTTGTGTAGATCGTCATAAAAACCATTTCTTAGAATTAGTAAAAAACAAATTAGATATTACATTTTCAAATGAAGAGGAAATAATGTCTTTAATCGATGCTAAAAACTTTAATGAGGTTGTAGCATTTGCCAAAGAAATTGACAGACTTCTTGTAATCACTAGAGGTGAAAAAGGAGCTATTTCTATAAAAGGAAATGACGTCGTAGAAGTTGAAGCAAAAAAAAATTTAAATATAGTTGATTTAACTGGGGCTGGAGATCTTTTTGCGGCTGGGTATCTTCATGGTTTTGTTAACAATTTTGCACAAAAAGAATGTTTAGAAAAAGGTACTGAGATGTCTTCGAAAATAATTCAACAAATTGGAGCTAGATTTACATAAATGCAATTAGAGGAGATGAAATACCTTGGAATAGAAGCTTTAAAAAATAAACAGTTTCAAACAGCTCAAAAAATTTTTGAAAAATTATTAAATGAGTCACCAATGGATGCTGAAGTAAACCACTTTTTAGGAATTTCGTTTCAATTGCTTAACAATATAGATAAAGCTATAGTCTATTATAAAAAGTCAATAAATATTAAACCAGATTTTGCAGAAGCACATAAAAACTTAGGAAATATGTTTTATAGACTTGGAGAAATCTATGAGGCTGAAAATTCATATAAAGAATCTTTAAAAATTAATCCTGAAATGAATGAAGCTAAAGTTAATTTGGATGTAATATCTGGACAGAAAAAAGTTGATAAATGGATTTCTCAAAACGTAAAAATATTAAAAGAGACACAAAAAAAAAATAAATTAAATCCATTTATTACTCAAAGAGATATTGAATCAGATCTTTTAGATCAACTATATAAAATTCATACGATGGAATTAAATGAGACTAAAGATGTTAGATTCGGTAATGGTAAGTGTTCTTCTGATATGAAATTATTTGATACTGATAATAAGATAATCAAATCAATGGCTAATGATATTATAAGTTTTATTGAAAAAACAATAGGATCAAAAGTATATATTATAGATTCCTTTTTTAATATTCTTCGAGCAGGTAGTGGTACAAAACCCCATAAACATCTAGCTCCATTCGACAAAAAAACTGGTTACGACAAAAAGAAATATAGTATGACTTATTATGTTTCTGTGGGAGATCAAACGGGTAAAGAGCCTGGTAAATTAAAACTTTATGATCCAGATGAAGAAATTTTACCTTTAAACGGAACATTAATAATTATACCTTCGGGAAGGACACATTCATCTTCTTATGATGGAAAAAAAGATAGAGTTATGATTGGAGCTAATTTTTACAGTTTGATCTAACTAAACTAAAATTTTTTAATTTTTTTTCTAACAAAACTTCCTTTACCTTTTTTAGGCTTAATTATTTTTGATTTAAATTTTTTTGTAAAAAGTTCTTTAGCAATTTTATTTCTTTTTTTCATTAATTATATAACCTTTTTTAGAACTTATGATAAATTCATCATCATCAAAATTTTCTTTAATTTTTTTTCTTAGTCGATAAATATGTGTTTCAACCGTATGAGTTTCTAATTCTGGATTATATTCCCAAACATTTTTTTGAAGATCATTTATTTTTACAGCTACATCTGAATTTTTTAAAAAAATAATCAAATTTATTTCTCTCTCAGTAAGACCTAATATTTTATTATCTTTACTTATTTTTCTTGAGTTCAAGTTTATTTTATAACTTCCAATCGATATATCTGATTGATAATTAAACTTTTCCTTTAGTAATTTAAGATTAATTTCTTCTAATAATTTATCAATTTTAATTGGTAAATCTTTCAAAATTAACTGATTTTTGAAAGTATTTTTTTCATCATTTGTTATAACCAAAAAATCCTTTTTTTCTTCACTATGTTTTTTTTGATCAAATTTCGCTAATCTGAAATTAAATTCATCTTTAATTTCATCTAAAATATTAAATAGAGTATCATTTTTATAAACAATTATTTTTTTTAAATTCATATATAATAAAAATATGACAATATTTGTTAAAAATAAAGGTACTCTTGTTTACGATGATTTCATATTTAAATGTTCTATAGGAAAAAAAGGTTTTACTAAAAAAAAGAGGGAGGGTGATAAAAAAACACCAGTAGGAACGTTCGAGATAGGCAGTTTATATTATAGGGGAGACAAGCATCCAAAACCTTTCACAAAAATTAAATGTATACCAATTTTAAAAAATATGGGATGGTGTGACAACCCATTTGACAAAAAGAACTACAATAAATTAATAAATATTAAAAAAGAAAATACAAAACATGAAAAACTTTTTAGAAAAGATAACAAATATGATTTTTTGATACCAATTAAGTATAATACAAAAAAAATAATACCTGGCAAAGGAAGTGCTATTTTTTTACATTTAACAAATAATTATAATTTTACACACGGCTGCATTGCTCTCCAAAAAAAAGATTTTTTAATTTTATTAAAATTAATTAATAAAAAAACCAAAATAAAAATTCTCTAGTTTCGTTGACCAAAAATTTTTGATCCAATTCTTACAAAGCTTGATTTGTATTTTACAGCATTTAAATAGTCTGATGACATTCCCATACTTAATTCTTTTGTTGCCAAATTTTCTGAGGCTTTCATCATTTTTTCAAAATATAACGTAGAATCCTTATTATTAGGAGGTAAACACATAAGTCCAACTATATCTAAATTTAAATCTTTAACACAAGTTTGATAAAAAGATTGTAAATCATCTATTGCAATACCACTTTTCTGCTCCTCACTTCCAATATTAATTTGAATAAAAATTTTTAAATTTTTGCCTATCTTTTTTTGTTCCTCTGAAATTTTTTTTGCCAATTTAAAAGAATCTAATGAATGTATATAATCAAATATTTTTACAGCTTGTTTAACTTTATTTGTTTGTAATTTTCCAATCATATGTAAATTTAAATTTTTATTTTTCTTAATGATTGACCATTTCTCTACGGCCTCTTGAACTTTATTCTCTCCAAAATCAATATGACCATAATCAATTAAAGGCATTATTTCACCAATAGGAAAAGTCTTGGTTACAGCAATAATCTTTACTTCTTTTTTTGAATTTAAATTTATTTCCTCTTTAATTTCGATTAAATTATTAATACTTTTATGCATAAAAAAACTCCTTATATATTTACTTTTATTTCAGAATTTAAAAAGAAGAAAATTTTAGAACTTAATAAAGATGTTGGAATAATTTTTAGAAATTACAAAAAAACTTATGAAATGCATGAAATTTTAGAAATTAAAAAATTTTGCAAATTAAACAAAAGAAAATTATATTTAGCAAATAACATTAGATTAGCAAATTACCTTGATTTGGATGGGGCGTATATACCAGCCTTTAATAAAAATTTGATGGTTAATAAATTCAAATTAAAAAAAAATTTTTTAATGTTGGGTTCAGCACATAACGCCATTGATATTAAATATAAAGAAAAACAAGGTGTAGATTTTATATTCGTTTCACCTCTATTCAAAACCAAAAACTATAAAAGAGGTCTTGGAATTGTAAAATTCAACATTTTAACTAGATTGACTAAAAAAAAAATAATTGCCTTAGGAGGAATTAATAAAAAAAATATAAAGAGTATAAAAATTGCTAACGTATATGGTTTTTCTGGGATATCTTATTTTGAATAACAACAAAAAAAATGAGCAATAAAGATATATCAAATCAAATTCAGACTTTAATAAATCAATTTAATATAAAAAATTTTGATAATGTAATTTCTAAAGGTAAAATAATTCTCAAGAAATATCCTGAATATGTAGTTTTATATAATCTAATTGGTTCATCTCTACAGAGTCTTGGAGAGTATGAGGAGGCTTCAAATTACTTTAAAAAGGGGCTACAGCTAGACTCAAATAATTTAGCATTGATGAATAATCTTGCGATGTCGTACAAGAATCTTTTACATTATAAAGAGGCTCAAAACTTATATCTCAAAATAATAGATATTAACAACAAGTATATTAATGCCTACGTAAATCTTGGTAATTTAAAAAGAGATTTAAATCAATTTGATGAATCAATTAAACTTTATGAAAAAGCATTATCAATTTCTAACAATTATCCTATCGTATACTATTCACTAGCTTTAGCACATCAAGGAATAGGTAATTTTGAAAAAGCAATTGAATATTCAAAAAAAACCTTAAATTTAAATCCAAATTTTACACAAGCCGATCACTTAATAAGTCAGTCAGCAAAATACACCGAAAAAAACCCTCATTACGAAAATTTGAAAAAAAAGATTAGTGAAATAAATCCTAAATCTTTTGAGATGGTAGACTTGTGTTTTTCATTGTCTAAAGCCGAGGAGGATCTTAAAAATATTGATAAAGCCTCAAATTACATGATTAGAGGAAATAAACTAAAAAAAGAACTTATTCAATTTAATATTATAAATGATCTCAATTTAATTAAGAATGTGAAAAATAAATTTAAAAACATTAATATAGAAATTAAAGATAATAAAAAAAATAATAAAATTATATTTATTCTTGGAATGCCTAGATCAGGAACATCACTAGTAGAACAAATTATTAGCTCACATAGTAAAGTATTTGGATGTGGAGAATTGCCCATATTATCTAAAATAGTAAAAGATAACTTCATAATAAATGAAAATGATATTAGTGATAATTTAAAAAATGTATGTGATGATGAAATTTTTTTAGAAAAACTAAATTTAGATTATTTTAGTTTTCTTAAAAACTTTGAAATTGAAGAGGAATATATTACTGATAAAGCACCACTTAATTTTAGATGGATAGGATTTATAAAACTTATTCTACCTGGTGCCAAAATAATTCATTGTCAACGAGACCCAAAAAACAATTGTCTTTCAATTTTCAAAAATTTGTTTGAGGGCGGCCTTAATTTCTCTTACGATCAGGAAGATCTGGTTAAATATTACAGACAATACGTAGATTTAATGGAATTTTGGCAATCCAAGTATAAAAACTCTATTTTGGATATAAAATATGAAAATTTAGTATCTAACAATGAGGAAGAAATTAAAAAAATTATTAAATTTTGTGGTTTGGACTTTGAAAAAAATTGTCTCTCATTTTATAAAAATAAAACACCAATTAAAACCATGAGCACTGCTCAAGCTAGACAACCAATTTATAGAACCTCTCTTAATTCATTTGAAAAATACAAAGGATATCTAAAAATAATTGAAAATATGGAGTAAAAAAAAAGCCCCAACAAAGTTGGGGCTTTTTTAAATCTTAAACGTTCTATAATTTAGAATGCAAATGAAAGAGCGATCTCAGTCATAGAGTCGTCACTTCCTGCTGTTCCATTATTGTTAGCAACTTCGTTTCTGTTACCAGCAATTTTCATAGAACCCATAGTGTAAGCTACAGCTATACCATCACCATCTTCAGTAACATTTGTTCCGCTTGCTTTATCGAACTCAACATCTCTTTCACCATATGATACTGAAAGATTTTCGTTGATGTTCACTGCGATACCAAATGCATCTGTTATCTCGTCAGTAGCACCGTTGCCACCATTTGAGATGTTAGAGTGTTGGTAACCTATTGTTACTGGACCTGCTGAGTAGTTAGCAAAAACAGTCATGTGCTCATTTTTATCTTTAGCACCTGACGCATTTCCTTCTGCACCAGCTTCTGCTTCACCGTAACCAATACCCCATGATAGACCATCTACACCTAACATGCTTCCTGGACCAGTTAGAGCAAAGTCCATAGCACCTTGACCAGCACCTGATGATGAACCATCAGAGTTAGCAGCGCCTGAACCTTTTCTAGCAGCAGCGTTTAATGTCATATCACCGAATGATTTTACATAGTTAAATACACCTGTGTTACCAGCTGCACCAACTAAACCACCGACTGCTACGCCATCTAAACCATCCCAGATTTCTTCTGCAGCTGTCGGTGTTTTATCATCGATAGTTGCAAGACCTGAACCTGAACCTTGGTCGTACGCGATTACTCCCATATCACCCATGTCAATTGACAATCTAGCTGATGACATACCAGCAAATTGGTCTTTTGAAGCTTGCATGTATGATACAGTCATACCATTTACGTCGCCTGAAGCTGTAAATGATAGGTTAGTTTTCATACCAAAAGGGTTACCTGTAACCTCAGTTGAGTCTTCTGAAGTGTAAGTTAACAACGTTGCACCGCTTACTGACATTTCAGCTGCATTAGCTGAAACTGCAGCAAGTGATCCAGCTAAAGCTGTTAGACCTACTGTTTTTAATTTATTCATAATATTCTCCTTAAGTTATTATTTTCATATATGAATAACGATAAACTATTAATAAATTGGTTTTTTTAAACAATATTGGCTTTAAAATGCCAATTTTTTACATAGTGTTGCTTATTTATCACACCAATAAATACATCTTTTAATTACCTAATTTAGCCATTAATACAATAAATCATATAATTTTATGAAAAAGCTTATATTTTTAATCACTATTGTATTATTTACAAGTTCCTGTGGAATTTATAGATACACAGATGCAAGAAAAAACCCTGTAAATGCAAATGAGAGAGTAAAAAAGAACATGGAGGAAGGCCGTGGTTTTAGGCTTGGATCGTTAACAAATAAGAGAGGGGGAGATTTTTTATTTTCATCCGCAAATCCTATGTGGAGAGCCTCATTAGATAAGCTAAGCTTTGCTCCTTTAAGCGTTGTTGATTACGGAGGTGGTGTAATTATCACTGACTGGTTTAGTGACGAAGGAAGCAATGAAGAGATTAAGATAGCTGTTAGATTTTTAACAAACGAAATAAGATCTGATGCTTTAAAAGTTTTAATTCACAAAAAAATTTGTAGTTCTTATAATGATTGTAAAATCACTAGTATAGATAACTCAACTAACAATGAAATTAAGTTTTCAATACTAAAAAAAGCAGCTGAACTACAAAAACTAGATTTGGAAAAAACCAAAGAAGAAAACTCAGACGTTAGATTACCAAAAAATTTCTAATTAAATTTAATTTTATTTGAATGCAGAATTTATCAAGATATAATTTTAAGGAAGTAGAGACGGAGTGGCAAAAATTTTGGGAGAAAAATAATTCATTTAAAGCAGAAGTCGATACAAAAAAGAAAAAATTTTATTGTCTTGAAATGTTTCCATATCCCTCAGGAAAAATTCACATGGGTCATGTAAGAAACTATACCATTGGAGATGTCCTAGCGAGGTACAAAATTGCAAAAGGATTTAATGTTTTACACCCAATGGGCTGGGATTCTTTTGGGATGCCAGCTGAAAATGCTGCTAAGCAAAATAATCTAAACCCCAAAGATTGGACAGAGCAGAATATTAAAACGATGAAAGATCAATTAAAAAGGTTAGGTCTTTCAATAGATTGGGACAGAGAAATTTCAACTTGCTCACCGGATTATTATAAACACCAACAGAAAATTTTTTTAGAATTATACGATAAAGGCTTAGTTTACAGAAAAGAAAGTTATGTAAACTGGGACCCTGTTGACAAAACTGTATTAGCTAATGAGCAAGTTATAGATGGTAAAGGTTGGAGATCAGGCGCTATTGTTCAAAGAAAAAAATTAAATCAATGGTTCTTCAAAATATCTGAATTTTCAGAAAATTTATTAGATGGTCTTAACAATCTTGATGAATGGCCATCGAAAGTAAAAATAATGCAAAAAAATTGGATTGGAAAATCTTATGGATGTGAAATAGACTTTAAAATTGAAGGTTCA
>MDTD01179718.1_pt1 | contig 10876 bp, 7 predicted proteins | sample 811221 | NCBI WGS metagenome assembly MDTD01 (sample SAMN05326646, study PRJNA326480) | marine metagenome | isolation source: seawater | place: Pacific Ocean: South West | collected 2011
TCCAGCAGTAAGTCCAATTTCGAAAGGCAAACATACCGCCCTCTACCTTTAGCAAGCGCCACAGAAAAATCGAGTTCAGATCCACTCAGTAATTCCGGGATATCTTTGAAAATAACCTGCTCTTGTAGGGCAACAGTTGCGGTTGAAATGATTACTTTAAGATTTAGTGACTGAGCAAGGGGTATTGTTGCAAGCAGATAAGCGAGAGTTTTACCGGTTCCGGTTCCTGCCTCAATCACGCAGACTGGCGCGATCCGCGCTTCTACCGTTTTATCCGGGAGACCTAGATTACTGGACGAGACCTCAGTAGCATCAGAAGTCTCTTTATCTTTACTGAAAGCCGACGCATCGCCGATAACTGCAAGTTGCTTTGTAATCTCAGCTATCATCAATCGCTGGCCAAACCGAGGAGTAAACTCCTTTGATTTCAAAAGTTTACGGTAGCTTTCCTGGATAAGACTCTTAATTTCATCCGCCAACATGCAGCTTTTCCTGGTGCTAGCGTTTAATGTTAAAGGAGAACCATTATAACCCATGAGGAGTAGGTAATTACGCCCGCGCCTTCTTCAAGCGTAAAAATAAATACGTTTCCCTGAACACCCAGCCAGCGAAGGTAAAACTCTGCTGCGCTTAGGCCTCAGTTTTTCCATGTAGGAAGGCTTGTCATCATTTCATTATCAAAGGTTCTGAGTAATGACCTCAAAACTACCCACCAAAGATTTAAGTGGGTCTATACTTATAGAAACACGGTCAAAAGGTCCCTCCTCTGCGAAGGAGTTCCCTCCTACCTAGGACGCACTGCAATTCCGTACTGATCAAACAAATTCTGACCCCTCGTTTTCATTGGAAACGCCATATCAGCGGACATCTTCGGCAGGTCATGAGGGCAAATATCGCAGCAACCATAGGAATTTACAAAAGGTAAGGCAAACCGCGAAAAACAAGATTCGTAGGGAGCCGAGCCGGCTTTTGCGAACAGGCGAACTAAACACATATCGCATAATTAGGTTCGCGCACGAAAGCCGCATGCATAGCCTATGCGCGGGGCCAATTGGGTCTCGTACTTCCGGTCGATTGCATGAAAGGATGAATGAGGGCTTCTCTCGCTTGCTTCGCCAATAGAGATCTTTCTACTCGGCGACTCCAAGCTTATTCAAGATAGGATTGGCATAACTGAGCAACCAATGTTTTCGGAGTTCGACATCAACAGATTCGAGGCGTTTTTCAAATTTCAGCCTTGCTTGTGTCGAAATACCCTCCTCCGACATTAAACTTCGAGTCCGATGCAATGGCAAGAGGCCCTCTTTATTCAGATGCTCGATTGCGAGATAGTTCGTTTCACTGAGCTCATAATTTTCGATGATTTGCCCATCCACTATTGCAGCAATTTCGTTTGGATCATTGGTTTCTAAGGTCAACTCCTCCCCAAATGCCACATGGACATCACCTTTGAACCCAAGCATGCCGGTCACAATACTGGTGATGTCAGATTCATCTGTCTTGGTGAAGCTGCCACGCTTTTCTATTTCGCACAATTCTTGGGCTTTTAACACATCGCAGGCATCGTACTCATAGGAGATAGATACCGGGACAATGTGCAGTGCATTCAAACTTCCGGACAATTTGAGCTCCCTCTTTGCCATACCAAGCATCTTTAACAAAGCTGGGTCTGTTCGATCAATTCCGTTCTTTGCTCTGCCCTCTCGCTGCGCTATCCAGACATTTTCGCCGCTTTCTATACAGTAGTGGATGTATTCAGATAAGGTTTTCAAAGATTGTAATAATTCTCTCCCTCTGGCCGACCGCGCAACGATGAAGCTCTTGTTCAAACGCATTAAGTCGGAGACGAAAGGTTTTTTCAAAAGGTTGTCCCCTATTGCTATCTGTAAGGTGTCAAAGCCACCATGGTAGAGCATGTAGTTAACAAAAGCTGGATCCATCGTGATATCGCGATGATTACAAATAAAGAGGTAGCTGCGGCCCTTTTTAAGCCTTTCCATGCCGGAATGCGACAGTTTTGTCGTGGTGTCGAGGATCATCTTGTCCATATAGGTTGCAATGACATCCTGCATGGATTTCACATCCGTAACACCTTTGACCTGGCGCTTGAGCTTGCGACTAGCAGCTAGCTTTACTATTCCCGGAAAAAGACGCGACAGCTTTGGAAAATAAAAGCTACCTATACTCCGTAGGAGCTCTGGATCAGTAATAAGTCCGTCTATAACAGGACGAATCTCACTGTCAAGATAGGGACGAATATCTTTAAATTTTTCCAAAAAGTTACCCTATTAAACAGTGTTTTGCAGAGGTTTTATTGTACGGATTATGTTGTGAAAAACGATGTGCATTGTAGCGTTTTAGTTTGCACTTGGATACGAGCAGTTGCCTTGAGACCAGCCTAATCCCGCAAAGCAAACTGTATGAGAAGCACGCGCAAGTCGAAGTGTGAAACTAGAACAATTTGACTCAGAATACTTAGGATGGACAAATCGCGCCAGAGAGAGTTCACTGAAAATTTCGTAAAACAGCGAGTTAAATAATCAAATTGCCAGCTGCTTGCGCAACTCTGAAACATAGCGCTGCAACTGCGACAGTGCCTCAACCTGTGAGGAATTAGCGAGGGTTTTGGCTTTCTCAAGATCAATTGAATACTTCTCACGTGTGTCAGTGCTTTCAATTCGCTGCCGACAGAAGGACCTCCAACGCTCAGACTCCTCCGTCCGAAGGGTCTCGGGGAAGTTACGCGCCCGGTATCGGAAAAGCATCTCCTTTAAACGACCATCTTTAAATGGCAGATCAAGGCGTGCCAGTTCTTCTGAACTTGTCTTTCGCACTAATCTCATCAGTTCTTTATCACCTTCATTAAAAAATCCGCCATTGTAAATCATGAAATCAGGATCATCAGAATTATAGGATTCTTCGCGTCTAAAGACATTCCCTATCTTCTGCTCAAGACCTCGTGTATTCATGATCTTCTCCCAGTGCAATTTGGTGAGCTTTTCATCAACTCCATAAAGGGCTGCGCGATCTGGTGACAAGACCTTTGGTGAGGCCAGAATCTCACATCGGTTGTAGTGAATCGTTCTGAATGGTCTCAGGGAAAGCCCTGCTGGTAGTCGATCTTTGGACGTGTATACACGCATTCTAATTTCATCTTCAGAGAGATGAATCCAGGTATCAGGATCGAGCCGCAAATCATAAACAATCAAGCCATTGCCGTTGGTGGGATGCGGACAAATTGGTACTACCACTGCCACGCATCCCTGGGTGGCAGGATACGTCACAGAAACGTGCAACAACGGCCTACGGGATTTGAGGTCAATTTGCCGGCGAACTGCCTCTTTATTCCTTAATTTATAGACATAGTCAAACAATCTCGGCTGAGCGTACTTGACGAGCCGGGCCATTTCGATAGTTGCCATAACATCGCTCATAGCGTCATGGGCATCTGTGTGCTCAATACCGTTGGCGTTGGTTAACGCCTCAAGTTGAAAGCTGTTAGACCCATCTTGTTTCTTCGGCCAAGCAATTCCTTCAGGTCGCGTTGCCGCAGCGAGCCGAACCATATTGATGATGTCCCAACGCGTGTTGCCATTTTTCCATTCACGCTCGTAAGGGTCATAGAAATTTCTATAAAGTAGTTGCCGGGCCATCTCATCGTCAAAACGGATGCTATTAAAGCCTGCGACACAGGTGCCCGCTCTAGAAAATTCCTCGTGAACCAGATGGGTGAATTCCGCTTCGCACACGCCTTCAGACATCGCTTTCTGCGGCGTGATGCCGGTAATAAGGCATGCCATGGGGCTTGGGAGGAAGTCCATTGAGGGCCGACAGAAGATGACCAAAGGGTCGCCGATAATATTAAGATCCTCATCCGTACGAATGCCAGCAAATTGACTCGCTCGGTCTCGGCGCGGATCATTCCCAAAGGTCTCAAAGTCGTACCAATAAATGCTTCCTGCAGCCACTGAATGCTTCTCCGATCTGTTAACCTACCAACATCAGCATAACATGATCGTAGTCTCGGCTATCTGCACACCAGCGCATCTCCACCAGGTCATGCTTTCCTCAACCCTCTTGAATCTGTCGTTCCGTGTCTGTAAATGGTGTAGACTGCACAGGCCTGCGTCGGGCAGCTAAATGCAAGAGATGTCAAAACGGAGAACCCATGGATTTTCGCGGCGCCCACATCCTAAGTGTCAATCAATTCCAAAGAGATGACGTCGAGCTGGTTTTCCAGGTGGCCGACAGAATGGAACCCTGCGCCCAGCGCCTGCGAGTAACCAAGGTCCTTGATGGTGCAATCCTAGGAAACATGTTTTTTGAACCAAGCACGCGAACTCGAGTGAGCTTCGGCTGCGCCTTCAATCTACTCGGCGGACATGTGAGAGAAACCACCGATGTCGAGTCGTCTTCGATCACCAAGGGAGAATCTTTATACGACACTGCCAGAGTGATCTCGGGCTATAGCGACGTGATTGTGATGCGTCATCCGACACCAGGTTCAGTGTCAGAATTTGCTGAGGCCTCCAGAGTACCGGTCATTAACGGCGGGGATGGCACCAATGAACATCCGTCGCAGGCGCTGCTGGATCTGTATACGATAAAAAAAGAACTTCAGGCAAATGGACTTGATGTAGACGGGATGCGCATTGCTCTGGTTGGGGATCTTAAACACGGCCGGACCGTCCACTCCCTTTCACAACTTTTAAAAACCTACCAAAACATTCATCTGACTTTTATATCACCGCACGAATTAAGAATGCCTGCCCAGATTATCAGCGATCTTAGGGCTGCCGGCCATAATGTTACCGAAACTGACGATATGGAATGTGGACTGCGAGAAAACGATACCGTCTACCTAACCCGTCTTCAGGAAGAACGTTTCGATTCAAAGCTTGAGGCGGATATCTATCGAGGTCGCTTTCGACTAAATCAGGCAATCTATACACGACATTGCAAACCGAATACAGTCATAATGCACCCTCTTCCACGAGATTCCAGAGCTGAAGCCAATGAACTTGACGCTGACCTTAATCAGCATCCCAATCTTGCCATCTTCCGCCAGGCAGATAACGGGTTGCTTATCCGTATGGCGCTGTTCGCCCTCATACTGGACGTGACCGAAAAAATTGAAGAGTCTACTAATGAAATCACCTGGTACACTGGGGGTAGCGTTCGGCAATAGATGTCCGCATACTCAAGTGCTGAAAACTTTGCAAAAAGCACGTTCAGTGGTTCAAGGACCATCCCTACAGTCGCCGTCAGAGTCACGGCTCTCTCGACAAGAGGTTTGTCAATGCTTTCACGACAGGAATATTTGGCAATGGACGCCACCGCTATGTCGCATGGACTTAAAAGAGGCGATTTCACACCCATTGAGCTGATTGCGCCGGCGATTGCACAGGCGAAAAGATTAAATCCGCGCCTCAATGCCATAACGTCAGAATGTTATAAACAAGCGAGGAAAAATGCAGCTGAACTGGATCGAGCCAAGCGCGGCTCAAGTCGAGTTGCCGGCCTACCCTTCCTAATCAAGGATCTCAGCCCTTTGGCCGGCCAGCTCCAAAGCAATGGGAGTCGGCTTTATCACGGGTTTACAGCTAGTCGCAGTGCCGCCATCGTACAAGATTATCTTGATGCAGGACTGATCATTCTCGGGAAAACAAACACACCAGAGTTTGGTCTTACTATTACAACCGAGCCAGTTGCAAACGGCGCAACGCGTAATCCTTGGAACACAGATTTTTCGACGGGTGGCTCCAGCGGCGGCGCAGCAGCGGCGGTCGCCGCTGGCATAGTACCGGTGGCGCATGCCACCGATGGTGGAGGATCGATTCGTATTCCAGCTTCATGCTGTGGGTTGTTTGGACTGAAACCGAGCCGCGGCCTCACCTCTATCGAGAATGATCTTGGCGACTGCTGGAGCGGTATGAGTGTTGGCCACGTTCTCAGTCGCAGCGTCCGCGACAGCGCCATGTTTCTCGATCTGGTTACTCTACCGGAGGCCAAATTGTTTCCGAAACCGGACACGCCATTGCAATTTGAGGCGGGCCTTAGCATGACCCCCAGCAACTTGAAAATCGCTGTACAGGACCAGCACCCCTTTGGCGAATCTATTGACTCTGAGTGCATGAAATCACTCGAGAAGGCCGCGCAGCTTTGCGAATCACTTGGGCATCACGTCGAACCAATTGAGCATCCAGTTGACTATAAAGCGGCAACTGCCGCGATGAACACTCTAGTTTGTATACATACTTATCAAAACATAAAGAAACGGCTTGACGAATTGAATACTGATCTGGCGAAAGCGAAACTTGAGACCTCAACGCGCCAAATGGCGCAAATGGGGACTCGCTTTTCGGCGACGGATTATTTGCGAGCGCGGGACACACTCAGAGCCGAAGAAATTAAAATGTTAGCGTTTCACAAGCGCTATGACTTGCTACTTTCTCCTGTACTCACAAAAACAACTGCCAAGCTGGGCTGGCTCGACATGAATTCCAGCGAGTTGAGTGAATACGGCGCTCGGTATCGAAGCTATGGTGGATTTACGGCTCTGTACAACGGCACCGGCCAGCCAAGCGCCTCGCTCCCGCTACACAGCGACGCAAATGGTCTTCCAGTAGGCGTTATGGCGACCGCTGCCTGGGGAAGCGACCTCTTATTATTACAATTCGCCAGACAACTTGAGGAAGCACAACCCTGGCCATTGCTGGCTCCGGTGGCGACTGGGGAATGACGTCTTAAAAATAGAAAATCGACGTATCTGAGAACCGCCAGTTCAGTTCCACTGCAGTCTTTCCACACTTTCGCACTTTGCGCTTAGTCCCGCTAGCCCTGCTCCAGCGTCTGCTGGCCTTGCCGCCGATCGTCAGATTCTGCCAATCCTGGGCTAATCTCAGAAAGAACCTATTTCTTTACAGGCCCACTGATTCATTGACAGAGTGAACGAAGCAACGGCCAACCCGCCTGCACAGAGCGGCTGTATAGAAAGGTTAAGTCTCGCGGAGCGTTGTATGCTTGGTTTCGGAAAAAACTCTGGCCCAGTCATGCCGTCATTGGTTTATGCCTCACTTTGGCAGATAGTGCTTTCAACAGGCTAAGTCTAAATGATGGTATGGATGGTTCAAGGCTCTAGAATCACACGGATTGCGGATACTCAACAAGCGAGATCTGTCTCTCTTGAGAAACAGCTGGGCAATCCAATCGACCACCCGGTAGGCGACATATTGATTATTGAAAAAACGCTAAGCTGCGCAAGCTTATATAAAGGCACTCATACCAAAAATCTGAACTTGATTGGAACATTCCACCGCGGAGGGCTTAACAAGATCATCCATGGTTTAAAGATGGAAGACCCAAACGCCTTAATTGCCCAGTGGTAAAGCGAATACTCTTTACCACGGATGGAGTGACCAGAATATGACTACTCATGCTATGAGGATAAATGCGACATATTAAGGATCTTGAAAGGTGCATACGTGCTCTAGCTCATGCAAGAAATTGAAATCAATCGAGCGGTTGCCCGGTAATCTGTGAGCCACTGAGGAACGTATGTTTCACGACGCAACAGACAAAGAAAAACCGCACTAGAGGCTCCTACGCAAGACGTCGGTTCTTCCAAGGCTGCGGACGACGTGATCAGGCCCATCTATTCAGTTTTTCATTTGACTAACATCTATGCTCACTCTTCACCACCTGGAATACTCCCAGTCTTTTCGGATACTTTGGTTACTCGAGGAACTTGGCGCCGACTATGAGCTAAAAATCTACGAGCGTGACGCCACGACATATCAGGCGCCGCCGGAGCTCAAAAAACTATCGCCCTTGGGTTCAGCGCCAGTTATTACCGATGACGAGATCGTACTCGCGGAGAGTAGCGCCATCATCGACTACATACTCGACAAGCATCCCAACTCCAATTTGCGAGTAAGCCCAGGCAGCAAGGACCGAGTGCGGTACCTATTCTGGATGCATGCCTCACAAGGTTCAATGATGTCACTGATACTGATGGAGGCAGTGTTTCGAATAATCATCACTCGAGTTCCATTCTTTATCCGACCCATTATCAAAATGGTTCTGGAACAAGCGACCCAAATTCTGATCAAACCACGCATAGCGTCAATGTTGCAAATTGCTGAAACAGACCTAAAATTTTCCGATTACTTTGGAGGAGACAGGATCACGGCTGCTGATATAACGATGATTTACCCGATGGCAGCAGCAAAAGACAGATTCTACCTAGATGACGACTATCCCGAATGCAATGCTTGGTTGGATAGATTACAACAGAGCAAGAGTTTCAAATCAGCGACACAGAAAGATGGGCGTGACTCGATCGTGCTGAGAGTGTAAATATACGCACAACATGCTCAACTATAACGCAGGATTATGGGTACTACGCCTGTTTGCAGTAATCCCAGCCATGATTGAAATCGCAATCTTTGCAGGCGTCTTTCTACCGATCTGAAAATCGATGGGCGTATGCAAAAGCTCTATTTCTCATGCCTAGCCCCAATTCCAACAGGCGCTCACGCCGTGCCGAAGAAGTGCGCTCAGAGCCCATCGCGCCCACATAAAAAGCATCAGTTTTCAGAGCTTCCATCAGCGCCAAATCATCCACGCGCGCATCATGAGCAAGAGCTATAACCCCACTGTATGGGTTACTGAAGCGCTCACGAACGACGTCGTCTGGTAGACCTGATGTTTTTTCTACGCCTTCGATTTTTCAGTTATCGCGGTAATTTGCCCTCGGATCACGAAGCGTGACGTCGTACCCCAATCCCGTCGCCAATTCGGCAACAAACTTCGCCACTTCATCTGCCCTAAGCAGAAGCAAGCGATACATCGGACTCAGGCTATGATTCATCCGGTTTCGCTCAACGACTACCGCTTTCTCTCGACTCTCGTCTGCAGCTGAAATCGATCCAGACTGCAGGTTCACAATCCTGTTGATACTGGAGTGTTGCTCTTAAGCATCATGAAGCCGAGCAAAAATCCACTTATTCAGCCCAGTAGGCTCGATAAACTCCAGCAAGACATGGAGCTGCCCACCGCATGGGAGCTTAAGCCTTGCCTGCTCTTCCGCAATGATGCCGTATTTCACCATAAAAGGAGTATTCCCCTCATCATGAAACCGTCGCTTTGATTGATCGTTCTGCAACTGCTGAAGAAAGTCTTCCTCGATGCAACCTCCAGAAATCGAGCCCAACAGTTGGCCATTGAGCGTACAGGCCATCATGGCGCCGACAGGACGAGGAGACGAAGCCTGTCTTGGCAATTGTGCACAACCACACCGAACTCTCTGCTGCAAGTCAGTGCAGAACACGGCCAATAGTTTGGTGCTGACTGCTAAGCATACTCAATCTTCCCTACCGTTATTTGGCCGCTTTCCCGAGAAAGCGGCATGCTAATTTGACACAAGCCGATTTAAGAGACATTAAGCGCCAAGAGGCTTTAGCCCAGCTCGCAGGAGGGCGAGTATACCTGAAATGCGAAAAAGATTATCCGCGAGGAAACGATCAATCACTAAAGGGTAAGGCAGCAAGCTAGCCGCCACTGTAATCCAAAAGATACGTCCTCCAATCACGCCGAACAGTTCAAAAAGCTCTGTTTAAATACGTTCAATAATGACCCCAGAAACTAATCAGCGCCGGCGACGATTGATCCTTATTGGGGTAACAGTTTTGGATCTGTTGCATTCACCTCCTCCATCTGCTCTTTCGAGTTTCTTCTAGCCGAAGTTCAGGCCGAATGACAGTTGTGAAGCCTCCAAGTTAAGCAGAAAAGCCTTGGTCTCCAGTCCTCCTCCAAAGCCCGTGAGTTTGTTGTTACTGCCAATAACCCGATGACAGGGGATAATTACCGGAATCGGATTCATGCCATTGGCCGCCCCCACTGCTCGGAAAGCATTCGGCTTACCGATGTGCATCGCTAATTCACCGTAACTCCAGGTTCCGCCATATGGTATCTGCTGTAACGCCTGCCAGACCTGGCGCTGAAATTCGGTGCCGGCCGGCCGCAACGGCAAATCAAAATCCTGACGTTTGCCATCAAAATACTCATCGAGCTGCTTGATGGTTGTTCTAAATGGTTTCTCATCCTTCATCCAGCTGCCGTCGTGGCGTTTTTTCATGGAGCCAGAGGGAAACCCCAGCAATTCTAGGTGCTCGTTATCACCCGCCAGCAGCAGCTTACCGATGGGAGTCTCGTGATAGCAGTAGATTCTCATGATAGTAGATCTCGTAAATTTTTCTTCAAGAGCAAGATATATTTTTACCCAGGATTATTAATGAGTTTTTTGTCTAATGACGCGTAATTTCGCCACAACAACGTGACACAATAAGCACGCCATGGCTGCCAAGGCTCAGCGCGCTGCAGCAATGCTTTTGGCGTCATCGTTACACCAGGTTTCGAAACTGCCCGCCGAAGAATCAGATCAGAATATGGAAAAGCGTTCGGATCATTGAGCGCTCGCATTGCGATATACTGCGCTGTCCACTCACCGATGCCCTTGATGCTGCAAATAGCAGGCACAAATGTGCCAGTGTCCATGCCGCCATCAACATCCAGCTCGCCGCACTCGATCTGGCCCGCCACCGCCTGGATAGCTGCAATGCGCTGACCGACGATTCCCATGCCGTTCAGGTCAGCCACGGCAAGCTGTGCAGGCTCTGGAAACGTCAAGTGCAGCCCTTGCGCACCGCACTCATAGGTCCTGCCATATCGTTCGGCAATTCGCGCCACCAGAGTAGACGCCGCCTTCACTGTAACTTGCTGACCGAGAATCGCTCGTACCGCCAACTCGAAACCGCTCCAGCAACCGGGCACCCTCAGCCCAGGAAACCGCTGGACAATGGGCGCGAGCTGCGCA
>MDTD01179729.1_pt1 | contig 10876 bp, 8 predicted proteins | sample 811221 | NCBI WGS metagenome assembly MDTD01 (sample SAMN05326646, study PRJNA326480) | marine metagenome | isolation source: seawater | place: Pacific Ocean: South West | collected 2011
AATTGCTGGGAATAATTTAAAGCGTTTTGAGGAATGGAGAAATGGGCTTTTAAACATTTTATCAAATATTGAAGCTAAAATAGATTTTCCAGATGAGGATTTACCTGCAGACATTTTAAATAAGATTAAAATTAAATCTCAAAAAATTACTGATGAGATTAGAGCATGTTTAAAAGATAACCGTGTTGGTGAAATTATCAGGGAAGGCTATAAAATATCTATAATTGGGCCTCCTAATGTCGGCAAATCCTCTCTATTAAATTATCTTTCTAATAGAGATGTAGCAATAGTCTCTTCCTTAGCAGGAACCACAAGAGATGTTATTGAAACACATTTAAATATTGAAGGTTTTCCAGTTATTATTTCAGATACAGCTGGCATAAGAGAGGCTCGAAATGAAATTGAAAAAAAAGGTATTAAACTTTCGCTTAAAAAAGCTAAAGAGGCAGATCTAAATGTAATCATTATAGAGCCAAAAAGTAAGCAAAATCAAGCTTTTTTGGATAAATTTATGAATAAAAGGTCTGTATTAATAGTTAACAAAGTAGATAATAGTAAAATAAGGCTATCCTCAAAGATTAAAAAATTAAAACCAATTTTAATTTCTATTAAGAAGAAAAAAAATATCAAAAAAGTTATCACGTTAATAAAACACAAAATTAAAAATCAGTTTAAGGGCAATGAAAATATTTTGATAACAAGAATGAGACATCGACAAAATTTAGAAGATTGTTTTAGTAGTTTACAGAATTTTAATAATAAAAGGGATATAAATGATTTCGATAAAGCTGCTGAAGATTTAAGGCTTGCTTATAGAAGCTTAGGAAAAATAACAGGAAAATTTGACGTAGAGGACATATTAGATAGTATTTTCAATGATTTTTGTATAGGTAAATAATTAGCAAAAAACTTGGATTTTATACATTTTTCGTATCGTTTTTGTTGGTATTAGCGGTTTATTTGACATTCTTTAGCCATTTCTTGTAAATATTTTATTCAGATATAAATTCATATTATGAAAAAAGATTTATCATTTGATGTTGCAGTTATAGGGGGAGGTCATGCTGGTTGTGAGGCAGCAGCAGCTTCTTCTAGGCTAGGTGCCAACACGGCATTGTTTACGCATGATATAAATACTATTGGTGAGATGTCTTGTAATCCAGCTATTGGAGGTTTAGGGAAGGGTCACTTAGTAAGAGAGATAGATGCCTTAGATGGTCTTATGGGAAAAGTTGCTGACAAATCAGGCATACAATTCAGGTTATTAAACAGAAGTAGAGGACCAGCTGTTCGAGGACCCAGAACACAATCTGACAGATCATTATATAAAAAATATATGAAAGAAATACTTGTAAACTATTGTAATTTAAGCATTATTTCTGACCCTGTAATTGGATTTATTTTTAATAAAAGTGCTGTAAATGGTTTTTATACTAAATCTGGATCTAAAGTTATGGCTAACAAAATTATCCTTACTACAGGTACATTTTTAAATGGTTTGATACATATTGGAGAAAAAAAAATACCGGCTGGTCGTTACGACGAAAAACCTTCTACAGGTCTCAGTGAAGAATTAAAAAAATATATGTTCTCTTTAGGAAGATTAAAAACTGGTACCCCACCAAGACTAGATAGTCGTACTATAAATTTTAATATTCTTGAGGAACAACATGCTGATAAAGACCCTTATTTTTTTTCTTTTTTAACAAAAAAAAATAATAACAAACAAGTATCTTGTCGTATGACTTATACAAATAAAAAAGTGCATAATATTATTTCCAAAAATATTGGAAAGAGTGCGATGTACTCTGGTAGTATTCAAGGTGTAGGTCCTAGATATTGTCCATCTATAGAGGATAAAGTAATTAAATTTAGTGACAAGGAGAGACATCAGATATTTCTAGAGCCTGAGGGTTTAAATGATGTAACTGTATATCCAAATGGTATATCAAATTCACTACCTGAAGATATTCAAAAAGAAATACTTAATAATATCAAGGGTTTAGAAAATGTTAAAATTTTAAGACCTGGATACGCAATAGAGTATGATTATGTCGACCCTAGAGAACTATTTTTAACATTGGAAACAAAAAAAATTCAAAATCTGTATCTCGCGGGCCAGATAAATGGAACAACTGGATACGAGGAAGCAGCAGCTCAAGGACTGGTAGCAGGTACAAATGCTGCATTAGCTTTTAAAAAAAAGGAACCTTTTATACTGGATAGGTCAGAAGCTTATATAGGAGTTATGATAGATGATTTGGTTACTAAGGGTGTAGCTGAGCCTTATAGAATGTTCACATCGCGAGCAGAATACAGGTTGACTTTAAGGGTTGATAATGCTGATGCAAGATTAACAGAAAAGGGTATAAAAATTGGCCTAATTAGCGATGAAAGAAAATCAATTTTTCGTGATAAAACTTCTAAATTACTTAAATTAAGTAGAAAAATGGCTAACCTTAAAATTTCTCCCTCAAAAATCCAAGTATTTGGTATTAAACTTGCAAAAGACGGCATCTACAGATCAGCCAAAGATATTCTTAGCCAAAGAGGAGTAGATATGTATAAAATTAGGGAAATTTGGCCTGAAATCCCCAATATATCAAAAGAAATAGACGAGTCCCTTGAGATAGAGGCACATTATAGGGGTTATTTAACAAAGCAAAGCGCAGATATTTTAGCGTTTAAAAGGGACGAAAATCTAAAAATACCAGAAAATATCGATTATGAAGCCTTATCTGGCTTATCTAACGAGGTTAAATCAAAATTTAAGAAGATTAGGCCACAAACTATGGGTCAAGCGCTCAGAATAGACGGGATAACTCCTGCTGCTGTATATATTTTGTTGTCACACGTCAAAAGAAAGTCTATTAAGCATACAGCTTGATAGATTCTAATATATTAAAATATTCTGTACTAGAAAGTCTAGATGTTTCACGTGAAACATTTCATGACTTTGAGGAGTTTAGATCACTTATTTTAGAGAGAAACAAGACAATTAATCTTATAGGCCGTAGTACAATTGAAAATTCAAGAGAAAGGCATATAATAGATAGTGCACAAATTATTGATTTTATTGAACAAAATGAGACGGTCTGTACAGATGTAGGATCTGGATCAGGATTACCTGGGATTGTGCTCGCAATAATTTCAAAGCATAAAAATTTAAAGATGAAATTTAATTTATACGAAAAAAGTTTTAAAAAAAGTCAGTTTCTAAATGAAGCTATTAAAAAATTTAAACTCGATGCAAAAGTTTTTCAAAAAAATATATTTGAGGAAAAAAACTTAGTAACAGACTTGGTAGTAGCAAGAGCCTTTAAGCCCTTACCAATTGTTCTCGAAATGGTTAATAATAAATTTAAAAAATTTAAAAGCATAATAATGTATCTAGGTAGAAAAGATAAAAGTTTGATAAAAGAATGTTTGACCATTTGGAATTTCGAACACAAAGAAAAAAAAAGTATAACGAGCGATGACTCCATAATAGTTAAAATATGGAACTTGAAAAAAAATGACCAAAAATAAAATTATATCTATTATTAATCAAAAGGGCGGTGTAGGCAAAACTACAACAGTTATAAATTTAGCAGCAGGACTTTCCGAAAAAAATAAAAAAATTCTAGTAATAGATTTAGATCCACAGGGAAATGCAACTACAGGTCTTGGATTGTCAAATACAGAAGTTACTGAAAAAACTATATATAATGTTTTGAATGGGCAAAAAAAAATATATGACGTAATACAAAAAACACAATTTGAAAATTTAGATATTATTACATCTAACGTTGACTTGTCTGGTCTAGAAGTGGAAACTGCAGGAGATAGTAGAAGAGCATTCAAATTGAAGGATGAATTAGCCGCATATTTAAACGATTCTGGGGCATTATACACTCATATATTAATAGATTGTCCTCCATCTTTAAGTTTGCTTACAATTATGGCCCTTGTAGCATCAAACTCGCTCGTGGTGCCACTTCAAACTGAGTTTTTTGCTTTGGAAGGTCTCACTCAATTAATGAAAACTATAGAAAGAATAAAAAATAATTTAAATCCTGACTTGCTGGTGCGCGGAATATTACTAACAATGTATGACAAAAGAAATAAACTTTCAGGGCAAGTTGAACAAGAAGCAAGAAACTATTTTAAAGAAAAAGTTTATAAATCAGTAGTCCCAAGAAATGTGAGATTGTCTGAAGCACCATCACATGGAGTCCCCGTGCTTATATATGATAAATCTTGTCCAGGTAGTAAAGCTTATTTCGAATTCACTGATGAATTTTTAAACCAAGAAAATAAATTTGAAAGTGCTGCATAATGAGTCTATTTAAACCAAAGAAAGGTCTTGGAAGAGGTCTCTCTTCATTGATAGGTGATACAAAAACATCGTCTAGTAAAACTAAGATCAACATAAGTGATATTGTTAGAAGTAATCTTCAGCCTAGAAAATATTTTGATAGTAAATATCTTGAGGATTTAACTAATTCAATTAAAGAGAGAGGTGTAGTTCAACCAATAATCGTCAGAAACTCAAAAGAATACAAGGACAAGTTTGAAATAGTTGCTGGTGAAAGAAGGTGGCTTGCCTCACAAAATGCTGGATTAAATGAAATCCCTGCTGTCGTAATTGAAGCTGATGATTTAAAATCTTTAGAGTTTGCTATAGTAGAAAATGTTCAAAGACATGACTTAAATCCGATCGAGGAAGCTCAAGGTTATAAAAGATTAATGGATCAGTTTGGATACGATCAAGATAAAGTAGCAAAATTCATCGGAAAAAGTAGAGCGCACGTAGCTAATTGCATAAGACTTTTATCACTACCAAAAAAAATACTTGAGATGGTTGAAAAAAATAGTCTTTCGCAAGGCCATGCTAAGGTTTTAGTTGGTTTAGATAACTCTGAGCTAATAGCCAAGAAAATAATAGAAAAAGATTTATCTGTGCGTCAAGCTGAAGCTTTAGTAAGGTTATTTAAAAAACCAAAAAAGGGAAGTATTGCTAGAAATTCTTCTAATATTAAAGACTTAGAAGAGTCTTTAAAATCAAAACTTGGTTTAAGAGTTATGATCAAAAATAAAAAAAATAATACAGGACTTATTACTTTTGAGTATAAGGATTTAGATCAATTAAATAGACTTATAAGTGTATTAAAGTCTAATTATTAGTCTTAGTTGAATTTAAAATAAAGTCGAAAAGAATATTTACAGAATTGTCGTTATTTTTCTTAACAACTAGCTCTAAATCGTTTAAATCACATAAAAACTTCTTTATAGCTTTTATGTCCCATCTTTCTATCTGTCTCTTTACTAATTCTTTTTCTTTCCAAAACACTGGAGGCTTAGCTTTAAAAAATACAGTATCGAAATTCTTTTCTAAGATATAATCCTCTTTTAGTTTAATAAGTCTTTTTGATTTAAAAATTAATATTCTTATTATGGCTATACAATCTTCAGAGCTAAAATTATTTTCATTTAAAATATTTAACGTTTTTTTCTGGTTTTTTGCTAGGCAATGATCACACAATTCGGTGTAGCTATAATTTTCAGCTAAATTAGTTAATTTTAAAATATCTTCGATTTTTATATTTTTTTTATTTTTCGAATAACTCTCTATTTTAGATAATTCATTATTTAAATTCTCTCGGTTGCCTCTACACCTATCAACTAACAAATTTATGGTTTCTTGAGAAATTGAAATTTTGTTTCTTTTAAAAAACAACAAGGCTATATTATTTAATGTCTTATTGTCATCTGAATATACTGGTATGCAAACCAAGTTTTTTTTCTTTTCAAAGTTGCTTCTCAATTTTGATCTTTTGTCAAGTAATCCAGCATTAACAATGACCCTTACATCATCAAATCTTTTATCGAGATAGTCTTCCAATATTTTATTTGCTTTCTCAGTTGCTCTAGAAATTATAATAACTTTTTTGTTGTCAAAAAAAGATTTATTTGTAATTTCTGTTGAAAAAATTTCTATTTTTTGGACAATTTCACTTTCATCATATCTAATAATATTCCCATCAAAATCTTTTGTTAATAAATTTTTAATTATTTGATTTTTGAAACCTTCATTTTCTCCATATAATAAAAAAAAATTTAAATTGGTTTTTTTTATTTTATCCTCTTCAAAGCTTTTTATTATCATTTTATTGCATATTTTGGGTGTATATTATGATGTCTTCAACAATATTATTTAACAACTTTTTTTCCAGTCTTTGTTCATATCTCTTTAAATCAAATTTGTTTTCCATATTATTGTAAGTGCTACTCTCGTAAAAAGTATTTGTTTTATGTAATTCATCTTCTTTAAAAAAATCAATTTTTGTAGAAATAGATAAACTATAGATTGATGGATTGCCTTTTTTATCTTTAGAAATAGCATTTACAGAATTATCGACATTAACTATTAAATTGTAACTATTTTCAGTGTCATTTTGAAATCTTTTCATTTGATCACCAAAAAACTTTACAAGATCTTTGTCCCCGTAAATCTCAATTTTGCCAAAAGAAAATTCTTGTGATTTAGATGAGTAAAGTGGTTGATATCCACAATTACTTAATAAAAATAAGTATAGAATAGAATTTAAAATAAAATTTAGTTTAATTTTCATTTAATAAAATATTTATAAGTCTATTTTTAACGTAAATAACTTTCTCAATTTTCTTATCTTTTAAATTTTTTTCTGTCTTCTTATTTTTTTTAACAATTTGCATAAGATCATTTTCGCTCAAATCTTTTTTAACATCAATTAAATCTTTTTTTTTGCCATTAATTTGTATAACTATCTTAACATTTTTACTCTCTATCAACTTCTTATCAACTACGGGCCACTTTTGAAAACCATTTAAATTAAGTGACTTCAGACATTCGAACATTATGTGAGGTATAACAGGTGTCATTAATATTAATATCTTTGTATAGTTTTCAAGAAGTATTTTTTTATTTAATTTTTTATCAATTATTTTTATCAAAAAATTATAAGTTTCATGCATGTTAGCTATAATTACGTTATAATTAAATTGTTTTAAATTGTTATCTATTTTGTCAATTAATATATTAGTCATTCTCTCAAATTCTATGTCATCATCATATTTATACTTATCATCAGAACTAGAAATTTTTTCTAAAAATCTTTTATGTAGTAACCAAAATTTTTGAATAAATTTATAAGAAGCTACCATTCCTTGATCAGACCATTGCACATCTTTTTCTGGGGGACTGTCTGATAATATAAATAATCTGACTGCATCAGCTCCATAGTTTTCAATCATTTCCTCAGGGTCAATAGTGTTCCTTTTGGATTTTGACATAGACTCAGATGGACCAACAATTATTCTGACATTAGGTTGATTTTTTTTTGTAAAATTTTTTCCATCAATACTTTCAACTTCATTTGGAGCTAACCAGTTATTTTCTTGATCTTTATATGTTTCGTGACAAACCATTCCTTGAGTAAATAAACTTTGAAACGGTTCTTTAATCAAAAAACTTTTATTCTTAAAATTAATCGCTCTCATAAAAAATCTTGAATATAATAAATGTAATATTGCATGCTCGACTCCACCTATGTATTGATCAACTGGCATCCAGTATTTTATTTCTTCATCATCGAAACCATAATCATTATTATTTGGTGAGCAAAATCTGAGAAAATACCAAGATGAATCTACAAAGGTATCTAATGTATCTGTTTCTCTCGAGTATTTTTTTCCATCTATCTCAATATTTTTCCAGCTTAATTTTGCGTCTAATGGGTTACCTTTTGTTTTAAGATCTATTTCTTCTGGGAGCTTTACTGGAAGCTGATTTTTTTCAAGAATTTTTGCTTCACCTTTTTCATCATAAACTATTGGAATTGGACAACCCCAATATCTTTGTCTAGAAATTCCCCAATCTTTAAGCCTAAAATTTATTTTTTTTTTACCTATTTTTTTATCTTCTAAAATCTTAATTGTTTCTATCACAGACTCTTCCGGAGCTTTCAATCCATTAAGAATATCTGAATTAAAAATTAATCCTGGGCCAGTATAGGCAACCAAGTCAACAGAAAAGTCATCATTTTCTCCTACAGGTTTTACAACAGTCTTTACTTTCAGTTTGTACTTAATAGCAAAATCCAAATCTCTTTGGTCGTGCGCTGGACAACCAAAAACTGCACCAAAGCCATAATCCATTAAAACAAAATTTGCAAAATAAACTGGAACTTTTTGGCTTGGATTGAGAGGGTTTATTGCTAATAGATTTGTTTTAAAACCAACCTTCTCACCCTGCGCTATGGATTCTTCGGTGGTACCTGTTTTTGAGCATTCTTCTTTAAATTTTAGAAAATTTTTATCTTTTAAAAAAAATTCAGATATAGGGTGATCTGCTGATAATGCTATAAAAGAAAATCCATATAGTGTGTCTGGTCTAGTAGTAAAACATTTAATCGACTCAACTGGTAAATCCCCGACTATTTTAAAATCTATTTCACAACCAAAGGATTTACCAATCCAATTTTTTTGCATTATTTTGACTTTGTTTGGCCAATCTTTAAGTTCATCTAAACCTTCCAAAAGATCGTCTGAGAATTTCGATATATTAAAAAACCATTGGTTTAACTTTTTTCTTTCAACAATAGCACCAGATCTCCAACCCTTACCGTCAATAACTTGTTCATTTGCCAAAACCGTATTGTCTACTGGATCCCAGTTTACATAATTCTCTTTTCTATAAACCAATCCTTTTTTGTACAATTCTATAAAAAATTCTTGTTGATGTTTGTAATATTGCTCTGAACATGTGGAGATTTCTCTGTCCCAATCAATAGATAATCCCAACTTTAAAAGCTGGTTTTTCATTGTCTTAATATTTTTTTCAGTCCATTCTTTTGGATGTAAATTATTTTGTCTCGCTGCATTTTCGGCTGGCATTCCAAATGAGTCCCAACCCATTGGATGTAAAACGTTGTAGCCTTGCATCTTTTTATACCTTGAGAGCACATCACCAATAGTGTAATTTCTTACATGCCCCATATGAATTTTACCTGACGGATATGGAAACATTTCTAAACAATAAAATTTTTTTACACCTTTTTTGATAACTGATTTAAAAGATTTATTTCTTTTCCAATTTTCCTGCCATTCACTTTCAATTTTTTTAAAGTTATATCTTTCCATTTCGGTAAAAAATAATTAAAAATATTTATTTTTTTAATTCGTTTTGGTTTTAAGTTTATTTTTGTCTTTATTTTTTTTAACAGATTCTTTCTTTAAAATTGCTGCTTTTTTTAAAATGGCTAATTTAATTTCCATAGAGATTTCCGAATTTATTTTTTCTATTTTACATTTTCTTTCTATATCTAATGAACAAATTCTTTCGTGAATTGCTACATCAATTCCGTCTGCCCTTATTTCATTGCTTAAAAATTTAACTGTTATTTTTAACTCTCGTGATTTTGATTTATCATCAGGTTTATTACCGGAGAACCAGTCAGTTATAATTATACCTCCAGAATAACTTGCATTTGTAAGACTAACGAAATCTAAAATTTCTATTGATGCCCTCCAAAGCTCGTTTGACGAAGCAAAATCAAATACTCCACCTTTCGACGATTTCCCGAGTCCAAAACTAATTCCTCTTCCTTCCTCTAAATTTTTTTGAACTCTTTCTTTAGCGTTTACTGGTACCTCTCTAGCGTCTGTATATCTAAAAGGATTTTGGCATGCTGAAACTGTCAAAACACTAAAAATCAGAATTAGGTTTATTAATTTATTGAATTTCATTAGATTATCCATTTATTTAACTTGAAAAATGCCAAAATTCACCTGAAAGTTAAGAATTTATAATGATCAAAAATAAATGACAATTTCTTCACTAAAAAGAGGTAAAATAATGTGATATTTATGCAACAAATTCAAAAAAAAACACCATTTTATTAGCTTTAATCACAAAATACGGACTTTTTTAATTATAAAGCTCTCATTCATATGAATATTAAAACAAAGGAGTTTTATTATGAATAACTTAAAAAAACTAGGACTTACAGCTTTAGGAACAACTTTAGTTGCGAGTTCAGCTTACGCTGGAGAGATATCAGTATCAGGTGATGCTGGTTACACATACTCTTCTGAGGCGATAGGCGGAGCAGCTGCTGCATCAGCTTCTGGTGCTGGCACAAATGATGGTATTGGTTACAACCACGACATAACTTTATCTGGATCAGGTGAGTTAGACAATGGTTGGTCAGTATCTACTTCTATGATTTTAGTAGAAGATAGTTCACTATCATCATCAAACGTAAAACTAACAATGGGTGGTTTAGGTTCACTTACAGTTGGAAATGGTACTGGCGGTATCGGTGCAAATTTCGACAACGTGTTACCAACTGCTTATGAAGAAGCTCACGACGGTGAAAAAGACAGTACTGCAATAGACAATATTGGTGCTGATCACGGTAATGGTGGTATTGATTATGTATCTCCAGCTATCGACGTAATGGGTGCTTCAATCACTTTAATGTACAACTACATACCAGAAATGGGAGCTGCAGTTGGAGAAGGTGGTGTTTCAGCAGGTGATGCAACTTTCGGATCAGGTTCAGCTATCGGTGCAACAATTGCATACGGTGGATTTACTATCGGTGGTTACTCTTCTGAGAAAAACGCTGACGGTGGAAACACAAAAACTGACAGAGATGCAAGTGATGTGACTGCATATGTAAAATATACAGCAGGTCCATTCTCAATCGGTTACCAAGAAGGTTACATTGAAAAAGGTCTATCAGGATCAACTGAAGGCGGCGGAACTACTGCTAAAAAAGTAACAACAGCTGTTGGTGCTTTTGATATTGAAGCATTAGGTGTTGCATTCAACGTGAACGAAAACTTTTCA
>MDTD01105103.1_pt1 | contig 10875 bp, 9 predicted proteins | sample 811221 | NCBI WGS metagenome assembly MDTD01 (sample SAMN05326646, study PRJNA326480) | marine metagenome | isolation source: seawater | place: Pacific Ocean: South West | collected 2011
GCATATTCAAATCCATGGATTTCAGGAGACCATATATCATTTGGATCTGATATAGTAAAAAATAAGTACGATCATCCATTCTTAAATTACAATATTGAAATTAAAAGTTTCGAAATTAACGTTGGGAGGTATTTTGGATATCAAAGAAAAACCTCCATAGGGTTTGAATTAGAAGAGTTTCATTTCATTACTGATACTGAATTTTCAAAATACCAGTATATTGCCCCTCAAGGATCTTTTGCTTATGATACCCGCGATTTATACGATAACCCAAGAAAAGGTGTTCTGCTTAGAGAAATGTTTTTTAGTCGATTTGATATTAATGGTGAAATTGAAAGAAACATTACTTGGATTCAATCGCTAAGTATATATAAGCAATTAAATAATTTTAAAACGGACAAACCATTAATATTAGCATGGGGCGCTACATCGCAAATGAATATTGGAATTAAAGATCAACGATTCCTTTCTGCGATGGGTAGCGGCAACACAGTAAGAGGTTTTTCCTATCCAAATCGACTCGTATTTAGTGACACTAACCAGAAATATCGATTCGGATTTAACAATTTTTATACCTCTATTGAGATTAGAAAAATTTTTATCCCAAGAAAGGTTATTGCAGATCGTTATGAGTTTGGATTAACAGTTGCGTCTTTTATCGATTATGGTGCTACTACATCCGATCATTTTACAAAATTATTAAAAACTGAAGGGATCGGAAGCACAGGTTTTTCTCTTCAATTCCAGGGGCCATGGCCCAGCATCATTCGCATAGATTATGGTTGGGGTTTCTATAGGAATAATTTAGCGCAAAGAGCCATACATCTTGAGATAGGACATAAAATATAAATATGATAAAAAATAAATTTAGAAATATTGCAATTATCGCGCACGTTGACCATGGAAAAACTACTCTTGTTGATGGAATGTTGAAACAGAGTGGAACCTTTAAAGAGCATCAGTCGGTTGAGGATAGAGTCATGGATTCAATGGACCTTGAAAAAGAGAGAGGCATAACAATTACGGCAAAGAATACCGCAATTTATTATAATGACATTAAGATAAATATCCTTGATACACCTGGTCATGCTGATTTTGGAGGTGAAGTTGAAAGAAGTTTGAATTTAGTGGATGGAGCGTTGCTTTTAGTTGATTCTAGTGAAGGTCCTCTCCCTCAAACTAGATTTGTTTTAAGAAAAGCAATGGAAAAATCCTTACCTATTATTGTTATCATTAATAAAATCGATAGACCTGATGCGCGTATAGATGAGGTGATAAATGAGGTTTACGATTTATTTATTGATCTTGATGCTTCCGATGACCAGATTGAATTTCCTATTTTATTTACTGATGCGAAGTCAGGAATTGCGCATTTAGAATTAGGAGATGCTTCAAAAAATCTAACTCCACTTTTTGAAACAATCATTTCAAAGATTGAGGGTCCGAATGTTTCAGATGAAGGTGTTTCGCAGTTTTTAGTTACAAGCTTAGATTATGATTCCTATGTAGGTCAAATTGCTGTTGGACGTTTAAATAATGGCATACTTTCTCTAAATTCAAATTATGCACTTTGCAAAAAAGATGAGGTAAACTCAAATCAAAAATTTTCAGCTCTTTATACTTTCAGAGGTTTACATAAGGTACCTGTTGATAAGGTGGAGTCAGGAGATATTATAGCTTTTTCTGGTATCGAAAACATTAGTATTGGAGATACTGTATCAGATAACGATAATCCTGAGCCGTTACCTAGGATTGAGGTAGATGAACCTACAGTTTCAATGTTATTTTACGTAAATGACAGTCCCTTTGCTGGGCAAGATGGAAAATATTTAACCTCAAGGCATATATCTGAAAGATTGAATAAAGAAACCTTAAGCAATGTATCACTGCAAGTAATCCCAACTAAAAGACCTGATGTTTTTGAAGTACGGGGTAGAGGGGAATTGCAAATGGCTGTTCTCATAGAGACAATGCGTAGAGAGGGATATGAATTCATGGTATCGAAACCAAAAGTAATTACAAAAGAGGAAGATGGTAAGATATTAGAGCCAATGGAAAGAGTCTATTTAGATATCCCAGAGGACAAGGTAGGTGTAATCACTGAAAAGCTCTCGACTAGAAAAGGTAAAATGTCAAATCTTCAGAACCATGGCAGTGGTAGAGTTAATTTAGAATTTCTTATACCTTCAAGAGGTTTAATTGGTTTTAGGTCTCAATTTATGACTGATACGCAAGGAGCAGGGATCATGAACACCTTAGTTGAGGGATTTCAGCCATGGTTTGGATTAATTCCGCAACGCATTACAGGTGCATTAGTAGCCGATCGCTTTGGAAAAGTAACCACATATGCATGCGTTGGGATGTCTGACCGAGGTGAGCTTTTCACTTCTGTTGGTACAGATGTTTACGATGGGATGGTCATTGGAGAGAGAAATAGAGAAGGTGATTTAAATGTGAATATTTGTCGTGAAAAAAAGTTAACGAATATGAGAGCTGCAGGGTCCGATAATACAGTTACCATTAGACCGCCACGACGTCTATCATTAGATCAATTTATAGAGTTTATAGCAGAGGATGAGCTAGTTGAGGTTACTCCAAACAACATCAGACTCAGAAAAATGGAGCTTGATCAAAACAAAAGAATCACCATGAAGAGAAAAGAAAAATACTCTTCAGAATAAATTAATGATATAATTTATTATTCTTTATAAATTTGTTATTATGAAATATTTAAAATTTTTCATTTCTCCAGCTACAATAATTGTTGCCCTTCTTTTTATATCAAATGGCACACATTATCCTACAGTTTTTCTGATTGGATTCTCTCTTTTTATTATACTTGGCGACTTATTTGTTCCCCAAAACAATTCTGAAGAAATTTTTAAATACCCGTTTTTATTAAATTTACCTATTTATATAAATCTTCCTTTATTATTCATATTTATATTTCTGTCTATTTTTTCTTTGACAAAAGAATCATTTTCACTATTAAGTCTAATTTTAAATGACTCTTACTATTTCAATCTCATAACAATCAGAAACTCTTTCAGTTTTATTGATAAGGTTTCACTTGTTTTTCTTTCCGGTTTATTCATAGGTATTATGGGAACTGTAACCGGACATGAGCTTGTCCATCGAACAAAAAGCAGACTGGATATGTTTTTTGGCAATTGGCTGCTTGCGTTTTCTTGGGATTGCACATTTGCTGTTGAACACGTCTATGGCCATCATAAAAATGTGGCAACGTCAATTGATCCAGCAACTGGAAAAAGAGGTGAGAACATTTATAGATTTATTCTTCGTGCTATGTTCAGAGAGCACAGAGACGCTTGGGTAATTGAGATAAATCGTTTGAGGCTGGCAAAGAAATTACCTTTTAGTTATAATAATAGAATGTTAATAGGATATACCAGAAGCTTGTTTTTGACATTTTTTGCATTTCTTATTGGGGGTACTTCAGGGGCAGTAAGTTTTCTTCTAATCGCTTTTATTGCAAAATCTCTTTTAGAGCTTATTAACTTTGCTGAACACTATGGATTAGTGAGAGTTGTAGGTACACCTGTACAACCTAAACATTCGTGGAATTCTAATGCTACTCTTAGCAGTTTGTATTTATTTAATGTCACCAGACATTCATCTCATCATGAGAAATCACACCTCAAATACTGGGAGTTAAAACCCTATTCAAATTCTCCAACAATGCCTCAAGGCTATCTATCTATGATCTATTTAGGTTTATTTGCACCTTATTTATTTCATAGAATTATGGCCAAGAAATTAATTGATTGGGATCAAAGATTTGCTAATGATGAAGAGCGTGAATTAGCAAATAAACAAAATATGAAGAGCGGCATACCTCTATTAGTTGAAAGCACATAGAAAGATAGTTGCTTATAGTATTTCCTAATTAGTACTTAAAGTGCTTTATTTGCTCGCCCTCGTCACCGATTCTTGTCATTGCCTCAATACCCATGTCGATATGCATATCAACATACTTTCTGGTAACCTCCTGATCTTTCTCTTGAGTTTTGATGCCCTCTGGAACCATAGGAGTATCGCTAACAAGTAATAAAGCGCCTCGATTGATTTCATTAGAAAAACCAGTAATAAAAATAGTCGCTGTTTCCATATCAATACCCATTACACGTACTCTGCGGAGGTATTTTTTAAATTTTTCATCATGCTCCCATACTCGTCTATTTGTTGAATAGACTACTCCTGTTCTATATTCAATCTTTTTATCAACAAGAATATCGGAGACATATTTATGCACCTTAAATGAAGGCATCGCAGGGACTTCTTTGGGAAAATAATCATTACTTGTTCCCTCTCCTCTTATGGCAGCAGTTGGAAGAATAAAATGTCCAATATCAGTAGTTTTTTTAAGGCCACCGCATTTTCCTAAAAATAGAACCCCTTTTGGGTTTATGCATGAAAGTAGATCCATAATAGTTGCAGCGTTTGCACTTCCAATTCCAAAGTTTATTATACTTAAACCCTCAGAGTTAATTGCTGAGGTCATAGGACCTCCTAATCCATTTATCTCAACATTGAATCGTGTTGCGAACTTATCAACGTAATTTTGAAAATTTGTGAGAAGAATCCAATCTCCATAGCTATCGGGGTCTGTTCCAGTGTATCTTTTGAGCCAATCAAATGCAATTTCTTTTTTATTTTTCATCACTCTTCTCCTTTATTAAAAATCATAGCTTTTTTGAATTGACTTTCAGAGCCATCTCTTAGTCGTTGAATATTACTTCGGTGCGTAAAAATTATAAACCATGGAACTAAAAGACTAAAAATCATAATTGATAGTGGTGCAGGGCTTGAATCAAGAAAAGGGGGAAGCAAAATAAGCAAAACGGGTAATGAGCATGAAGCAATAATAGATGCTAGAGATACATACCCTGTAAAAATAATCGTAATAATCGCAATGCCTAAGCAAAACGGAAAAACTGACGGGAATAAAGCGATCATCATTCCTCCTAACGTTCCAACACCTTTCCCCCCCTTAAATCCAGCAAAAATGGTATAAGTATGCCCTAAAACTGCTGAAAATCCACAAAGAATTTGAACTACTCCAAAATCTGGTACAGGTTGAATTTCAAAAAAAATTCGCGCTAAGACTGCAGCAGGAAACCATCCTTTAAAAATATCAACAAAAATAACAAAAATCGCAGGTTTCCAGCCCAATACTCTATAGACGTTTGTTCCTCCTGCATTACCACTCCCATGCTCCCTTATATCAATACCTCTAACATATTTTCCTGTTATTATGCTTGTGGGTATAGATCCCGTCGCATAGCTAATAATTATCAATATTAATAAATAAAATTGTTCAATCACAGATTATGTTTCTTAAAAAGTTTGAATTGAAAAAACTTATCCACCGCAACTATATTAAATCCCTAGATGAGGATCAATCTATCCATCTATTTTAGGAAGCTTATCACTAATTGACACTTTGTCATTTATTATTCCACCCGAAACGATGGTTTTTAAACCAGATTCCACTGAAATATCTGGATGGATAGCATCACTTTTAGGCACAATGATAAACACTCCTGATGTTGGATTAGGTGTAGTTGGAACAAATAAGTGATAAAATATATCGCCATGTTCATTTTTTGATTCATTTGTCACAAATGCCATAGTCCAAAGAAATTTTCGTGGATATTCAATTAAAACTACGCGTTGAAAAGATTTTGCTGTTGAACCAGAAAAAGCACCTGTAATTTGCTTAATTGAATTATAAATCGTACTTACAATAGGAACTTTTGCTACAACAATTTCACTCCATCGTAGAACAGTTCTGCCAAGTACATTTGTTACGAATAGACCAATTATAAATATAAATAAAATAGTAAGAATTATTCCTAGCCCAGGAATTTCAATACCTATTGTTTTTAAGAGGGGTCCAGAAAACCGATCCAGGAAATCGAACAAGAGTCTTATAATCCAATAAGTAGCCATAATTGGCATTAGAGCTATAAGCCCTGCAAAAATACGTCTTTTAATGGTTTGCCACATGTTAATACTTATCTAAAAGTTAAATGACACCTTCCATCTTCAGAAGATATTTTTTTATTTTTAATCCGCCACCATATCCACCTAAATCACCATTTTTTCCAATGACCCTATGGCATGGAATAATTATAGGTATTATGTTTTTAGAATTTGCTGTTCCTGTAGCTCTATACGCATTTGGACTACCCACTTTACTGGCTATGTCTTTATATGTACGTACTTCGCCATATGGAATATTCCTTACTACTTTCAATACTTTACTATAAAAGGGGGGCATAGGCATTTCAAGCTTTATATCAAAAGTCCTTCTTTGATTAGTAAAGTATTCTCTGATTTGATTAATTGAGCTAGTTAAGCATTTATCTAGATGATCGTTGGAAATTCTCTTTTTTCTCAATTCAGCATTTTTGAGATATGTTGATATTTTATTTTCAAAAACTATTTGGCAAAGTTTATTGTTTTTAGATATAAATAATAGTTCACCAATAGGGGTATTTATTAAAGCATGTTTATATTCGATTAGTTCACTTCCTTTCAATGCCGCGCAGGTGAGCTTACAAGGTATCCACCGAGAATGATAAACGTTGACCCTAAGATCGCAAGAAATGGCAAAGCTTCATCTAAAAAAACCCAACCTACAAACGTAGCAATTATAGGAGGGTAGAATGCCGTATAGCTTATCTGTGTAACTGGAAGATGATTAAAAAGCCAAATATAAATACCCCACGTTACTACTGTTCCAGGGACGGTAAGAAAAAAAATTGCAAAAATATTTTTAACATCTAATGGAATAGTTGCTTGGTTTTCAAAAATCATAGCAAAGACCAAAAATATCAGACCCGAAATACTCATCCCTACCGCATTTAAATGGTACGGATTTATTTTATTTTTTTGCATTTTTAGATGAACATTTGGCCATGCTGCAAGCACGACAGAAAGCAGGATCGCAAGAATACCGATCGAGGTTTGCCCTTGTCCTAGCATGTCTTTATTATAAAAAAGCAGTATGGTTCCCATAAGTCCAATAACCATTCCGGCTGATTTTCTGTTTGTTAGCTTGTCATCTGGTAAATAAAAATGAGCCATAAATGCTACACATAGTGGCAATAGGCCCCAAAGAATAGCGCCCAGGTTCGAAAAAACAAACTTAGTGCCCCAGTAAGTCAGATAATAGCATAATGAAAAATTAAATAGAGTAAACAAAGCGTAAACACGCTTTAGATCTTTTGAAAGCTTAACCTTTTCTCGATTTATGAAATAAACTATCCAAAAAATAACACCAGCAAAAATAAACCGAATAGAAAGTCCTTTGTAAATTGGCATATCTTGAAGGCTTATTTTGAGATACATCCATGTAAATCCCCACAAAATACACATCAATACATAGAAAAAATATATTTTAGTCTTCATAAAAAAAAGGCCCTGATTAATTCAGAGCCATAAGAAAGCTAAAATTTTGATAGAAAGAGCTAGTTGATTGATTTTTCATGTAGATAAATAACCAAAGTACTTGCAATGTAAATCGATGAATATGTACCAACAATAACACCTACAATCATAGCAAAAGCAAAATTGTGTATTACTTCCCCACCGAAAACCCATAGAATGAAAACGACAACAAATGTTGTAAGTGAAGTTATCACTGTTCTTGAAAGCGATTCATTGATACTGTTATTTACAATCACCGAATATGCTTGATTTCTAGAAGATTTCAAGTTTTCACGAATTCTATCAAAAATTACGATAGTATCATTCAAGGAATATCCAACAATCGTTAAAAATGCAGCAATTATTGGTAGACTAATTTCGTATGATAATAATGAAAACATTCCAAGAGTAATGAGAATATCGTGGGTCAGAGCAGCAATTGCTCCTAAAGCAAATTTAAATTCAAAGCGAACAGAAATATACAGTAAAATAAGAGCCAAAGCTGAAAATATTGCCATAACAGCTTTACCGCTAAGCTCAGAGCCTATTTTAGGACTAATTTTACCTTTACTTAGAACAAATTTAGTCATGTCCTCAGGGACTTGATTTGGAAAAGATTGAAATAAATGAACTGCGATTTTTTGTGCAAAATTTGATGGTGAATTTTCAATATGCGGAACGCGAATTGATACGGCGCTTTTGCTACCAAAATACTTAACCTCTTCTTTGCTAAAGTCAAATTTTTGACCGTCAATATTAATGTTGCTCATTTTAGAACGAACATCTTCTACTTTAATATCTTTATTATATTGCACTGCAACTAAAGTACCCCCCTTGAAATCAATGCTCAGCTTAGGTCCTCCATTCATAAGAAGGGAAAATATTCCAGCAAAAACAATTAGACCAGACAATCCAAGCGCGAAAATCTTCTTACTCATAAAATCAAAATTTGAATTTTTTAAAATTCTCATATGTTTAGTTTTTTAAAACCTTTACGATTTACAAATGCATTAAAAACTGTGCGAGTTACAAAAATTGCAGTAAACATCGAAATTAATATCCCCCAAAAGAGGACTGTAGCAAAGCCACGAATTGGGCCAGTACCAAATTGCCATAAAACAAGTGCAGCAATTAAAGTGGTCATGTTTGCATCAACAATCGTCGTCAAAGCTCGATTGTATCCACCATCAATAGCTGCTTTTGCTGTTTTACCTTTATCAAGCTCTTCTCTAATCCGTTCAAAAATAATCACATTTGCATCAATTGACATACCAACAGTTAAAATCAATCCTGCGATTCCAGGTAACGTCAATGTGGCTTGAAGCGAGGCAAGTATTGCCAGTACAAGAACCAGATTCCATATAAGCGCAAAGTCAGCAATGCTTCCCGCTGTGCGGTAATAGAATAATATAAAGATCAACACAATTGTTAAGCCAATAAGGACAGATTGCGTTCCTCTCTTAACTGACTCTGCTCCTAACGATGGACCAACAACTCTTTCTTCAATTATTTCTACAGGCGCAGGTAGTGCACCAGCTCTTAATACAATAGCTATATCTTTAGCTTCATCTATATTTGCAAATCCTTCAATTAATGTGCCTCCACCAGAAATTTTTTCTCTAATATTTGGAGCCATATGTACTTTGTTATCAAGCACGATTGCTACCCGCCTTCCAACATTGGAGCCAGTCATTATCGCCCATTTTCTAGACCCATCTGAATTCATAGATAGGTTGACTATGGGTTGACCGGCAGACGTTGTTCCTTGCGGTCCTAGGTTAGCTTTAGCCTCTTCAACTACACCGCCAGTTAATTCTGCCTGGTCATCTACTAGATATAAAGAGTACATACTCTCAACAGAACCATCGTTTAAAACATATTCCTCTGCTTTATGGCCAAATAGGAAATCTGCACCGATAGACGCCAATCTATCCCTCACTTCAGATTTAGCAATAAGCTTTCGTATAGTAAAAACATTCTCTTCAGGAACGCCTATTGAATTACCTAAATTCCTTAACATGGATGAAAAAGGTCTTTCAGAAAACATATCTTGATCAACAATAGCTGAATCATTTTTACTACTTGATTCATCAGCACCAAAAAGTTCACTGACTGATACAGCTTTGTCATTACTTGGTTCAGATTCTTCTTGATCTGTTACTGGTTCGATTTCCTTGGCTGCTTTTGAGATTGATTTATCCTTTTTAAGAATTTGATCAACCTTAATCATAAAGTCATTTGTTGTAGTAATATCTTTGACAAGATAAAATTCAAGCAATGCAGTACTTTCAAGTAATGCGCGAGCTCTTTCAGAATTTTGAACACCTGCCAGCTCAACAATAATTCGCTGAGTACCCTGTTTTTGAATAGTAGGTTCAGCTACCCCAAATTGATCAATACGGTTTTGAAGGATTTCAAGAACACGATCAATTGCATCTTCTGCCTCCGTTTTTAGAGCTGTTATAATATCATTAGAATTTGATCCATAATCATAATAATACCTTGATAGCTTGACTTGTCTTTCTTCAACTAGATTTGAAAAACTGTTAAAGAAGTCAGTTTCTGGTGATATTAAAATCTCTTGACGCGTAGACTCAAAAACAGAAGCAAGCTTTTGATCTTTATTAATAGCAATTTTTTCAACAAGCGTGGGAATATCTACTTCAAGTGCAATATACATTCCGCCTTTGAGGTCGAGACCTTGCTTAATCGCACGAGTTTCTAAATCAACTAGTTCACCCTGTTCTGAGAGAGCAGTTTTTTCCTTTTCAGATAATGTTTGAAGCTTAAATGTTGGCCATAAAGACCAAAGTCCCCAAACAAGAACTAACCCTATTAATAAAAAGCGTGGTGTTAGATTATTTTGCATAATTTATAATTTAATTACATTTGAGACGGGGAATATACTCTTGTATTTAATATTGAACAAGCAAGTCAATTATTAATTAAATAATTTTAAATCTTTTTCCAACTTTTTCAAAAGCATCAATCGCATGGTCAATGTGCTTTTTAGACATTGCAGCAGATATTTGAACTCTTATCCTAGCTTCATTTTTGGGTACAACCGGATAGAAGAAACCAACTACATAAACTCCTTCCTCAAGAAGCTCACTTGCCATTTGTTGGGCTATTTTGGCATTGTAGATCATAATTGGTACAATTGGGTGATCACCCTCTTTGATATCAAACCCAATCTTGGAAATCTCGCTTCGAAAGTATTTAGTATTTTTTTCAAGCCTGTCTCTGAGTGAGGTTGAGTCAGAAAGCATTTCAAAGGCCTTAATTCCTGCTGAAGCTATGGATGGAGAAAGCGTATTTGAAAATAAATATGGTCTAGACCGTTGACGAAGTAGATCAATCAGTTCTTGTTTACCAGTAGTAAATCCTCCAGAGGCTCCTCCAAGCGCCTTGCCAAGAGTA
>MDTD01018907.1_pt1 | contig 10873 bp, 8 predicted proteins | sample 811221 | NCBI WGS metagenome assembly MDTD01 (sample SAMN05326646, study PRJNA326480) | marine metagenome | isolation source: seawater | place: Pacific Ocean: South West | collected 2011
AACAGAGTCGTTACCAGCACCCGCATAGATACTTGATCCAGTGCTTCCAGCGAAGCTAAAGGAATCAGCACCCGAACCACCGGCACCGACTGCGCTGTTGAGAACGCCAGCGAAGGTAATCGTGTCGTTTCCAGTGCCACCACGCAGGGTGGAGCTAGTCACAGCACCTGCAACTTCAATGTGGTTAGCAGCATCTGTGCCGCCAAGAACTGTGGCAAACAGAACAGTGCTATTGAAGTCGAGAGTGTCAGCACCAGTACCACCAAGGATCGTTGCGGCTGTTTCGGTGCTCACACCGCCAACAGCTCCAGCGAATTGCAACGAGTCAGCACCGGCACCAGCGTCGACGTAGCCACCACCTGTCCAGGCATTAACAATCAGCTTGTCAACACCGGAACCACCAAGGAGTGTGGAACTGGTGTATGTACCAGCACCGGTAGCGAAGTTGGTACCTGCACCAAGATCGAAGCGAACTTTGGTAGCTGCAGCGATGTTGAGGGTGTCACCACCAGCTGCGCCATAAACGGTGGAAGAAGTAAGTGCGGTGACCTCCAGTGAGTCAGCACCACCAGCCGTATCAGTAGCTGATGCATCACCGTAAACCGTGAGATTTGCACCTTGTGTGACTAGGACCGAGTCAGAGCCAGCACCTGCATAGAAGGAGCTAGCAGTCGAGTCAGTACTTGTGGCAATGGCAATGGTGTCATTACCGGATCCAGCGTTGAGGGTGGAAGAAACGAGAGAACCACCGAATCTGATGGAGTCATCACCAGCGAAGCCAGCGACGTCAACCTTCAGAACTTGGCCACCCTGGTTAGCGTAATCACCGACAAAAATGGTGTCATTGCCTGCACCGCCATAAACCGTAGAGGTCTGAACGGTGAGACCACCCAGTGCCAGAGAGTCATTACCGGCGAGAGTTCCGGTTGAATCGGAACCGTAAACCTCAGTGTTGAAGACCGAGTAAGTGCTTCTGAAGACGATTTTGTCGTTACCGCGGTTACCTTCGAGCAAGGAACCGGACAATGACTGGATGGCTGTAGCTGCTACACCGTCAATTGTGTCGTTGCCTTGTCCACCGTAAGCGGTGGAACCAAGAACGTCGCCAGCAATGTAAATGGTGTCATTGCCGCCATTGGCTTGGACAAGTGAACTTGCACTCAACTTGGAGCCAATGCTGATGCTGTCCGCACCGTCAAGGGAGGTGTCGTACTGGAAACCGCCACCACCGTAGACAGCTGCACCCTTAACGACCTCTTGGAAGGCCAAGGTGTCAGCACCGAGGTTGCCACCAACAGTCGATCCTGTAACGGAACCAACCATCGTCATCATGTCGGCACCTTGGCCTCCGTAGATGCTGCTGCCTCCGAACACGGAGCTGCCGACTTGCATCGAGTCGTTGCCTCCATTGCCCTGCACGAAGCTGGCAGAGACGGAAGAGGCCAAAACGATGGAATCGTTTCCGTCAGTGGAAGTAGCGGTAGTCGCATTGCCCCCGTAAACGGTGGCATTTTTCACCGCTTTTTGGAGAGAGATGCTGTCATTACCGGCGTCGCCGTAGACAACTCGGGCAGCACCACGGGAGAGCCAAATGGTGTCATTGCCCTCGCCGCCATAGGCAGTTGAGGTATCGAAAGCGACAGTGATACCGATGGAATCGTTTCCGCCCTGGCCGTAAATCGAAGCACCATCAGCATCCTCGTTAAAGCTGACGGTATCTTGGCCATCGCCCAGATCAACGATGTCGTTGCTTTGCGCCGCAAGAATGTTGTCGTCCCCATCGAGGGCAACAAAGGAATCAGCTCCGGTCGAACCGATGAGGGTGTTCGCGGAGTCTGTTCCTTGAATGGAGTTGTAGCTCGAGGTCATAAGAACTGAGACGTGTGGTGGGTGAGTTGATAGGTCTCCTCACAACCGCACCCACCATGGGGGCGGCGTGCGCTGCGCACCAGTAAGTACGAGAGCACCGTATTTATACCTCATGCAAGCAACAAATGCACCCTCAGGGTGCGGTTTGATCACTGTATCCAGACAGGAGCCGCATCCAGGCTTTCAGGCCATCAGCGCAACGATATGCAGTAGCCCTGTTCATGGCATCGGCAGCCAAGGAATAGCGGAGATCTGGATCATCAAGCAGACGAGCAAGGGACTCTGCTTGGGCATGCGGGGAAAAAAAGTCAACTAGCAGCGCTGAACTGTTATGCTCAAGCACTTCCTCGACAGGCGGAGTAGCACTGCAGACAAGGGCACACCCAGCAGCCATCGCTTCGAGCAAACTCCAACTCAGTACAAAAGGCACGGTGAGATAGAGGTGCACATCACTAATAGCCAGCACATCGTGATAATCCTCCGTTTGTAAAGCGCCTAACCAATGGGTGCGCTGAGGATCAAGAGCTATTTCCGTTTTGGCCCATGTTCCCCAACTGCGACCATCGGAGCGCGATCCGCCATACGCAACAACATCTGATCCAACTATCAAGGCATGCAGTTGAGGTCTTTTGGCTTGCAGTAGTGCAATGGCCTCCATCGCCTGGGGGAAACCTCTGTATTCCTCAAAACCGCGGCTCACGTAAGTGAGCACTTCAATCTCAGAGTTGTTTGGTAGGCAAGAGGGCTTCTTTCTTGTACTGGATTTGAGGGAAGCAAGGGAATCCACATCAATGCCCTCATGAACCACATGCAACCTCGAGCGCAAATGCTGAGGAAACTGATTGAACTGCCATTGTGTTGGCACGACGCCGTAATCACAATCAGCAATTTCTAGAAGTGTTTGTGCGTTCCAAGTACGCAAACGCAAGGCACGATCAGGTTCGAGTGGTCCACGGCGAAGAAAATCAACATCAGCGCCAGTAGCGTTGTAATACCACTCGAAGAGACCAATCCTCTTAGCACTTGGAAAAGCATCGCTCAAATACAATCCGTTGCCAAAGCCGACATGGTTGATGATCCAGTCTGGCTCCCAACACTCCTGCTTCAATTCTTCGCAAGCACGATAAACGGCCTGACCATGAAGAACGCATGAATCGAAGCGACGTAGGTAAGGATGAAGAGCTTCTCCACCACCATGGCGATGAGTGGTGTACTCCTTCAGCCTGACACCAGCACACTTGGAAGCATGCCACTCACGGTTTTGAGCCAAGAAGACAACGTCATGACCTTCATCGGCAAGCGCCGGGGCGAGACGTCGGAACTGGGCAGGGAAATTATTGTGAGAAAAAAGGATCCTCATATGGATCCTTGATCAGGAATGAGGCGGAAGTGATTCCGCGAAAACTTTTTGATATTGAGGAACAAGCCAAGCCGGCAATTTGTGCTCTGCACCATCTACTCGCATTGTGCCTGGTTCAAATAAAACCATTGCGATCAAAAAGGCATTCACGGCACCAGGCTTTCCAAAGCCTCCTCCAATAGAGGTATCGAGTGCTTGAGTTACGCGATTCTTTTTATTCTCCTCAGAGGGAGTAAGAGCCTCTTTTTGAATTCCTGAACGAACCAAAGCCCAGTAACGATCACCTAAATCGGTGGTCCATAATTGCTCGAGTTCGGATTCAGGGCATCGTTCAATAGCTTCAATAAGAGATAGACGTACTTGACGTAATTCCTGGAGGATCTCTTGATCTTCAGGATCTATATAATAAAGATTTGATAAACCTAAGAGCCGATTCAACTGTACGCGATTACCAACTAATTCCTGAAGGGTGGGAGGGAAAATCCCGAAATCAGGCTGGGGAAGCTCAGTGGCGGGGACTTGCTCGGTTACCGGTGTAGCAGCAACGGCCGGTGGTGCCACAGATGCAGGCATAGAGGGTGCTGCTTCATAAAGTGCTTGGTAATCAGCCAGCAACCAGTCGGGAAGATTGGCTTGGGCATTATCGATGCGGAGCAGACCAGGGGGTGAATACAGGAAGTTGACGATTAAGAATTGAACCGCCATCGGAGATTGAAATCCGGCCTGGAGACGCGCGCCTATGGCAGTGCGCAAAGCGATTTGATCAGGACTGAAGACGTGTTGAGGATCAAGCTGTAGGACAAGCTGCCTTGTAGTCTCACCAATAGGAGATGTCCAAAAACTCTGGAGCAGATCCCGCGGGGCAGCCAGCCAGAAACGAGCTAGAAGATCCCTTTGAGAAGCACCAGGGTTGCCAGCAAGAGTCCAAGGGCCGGTGGGAAGCTCAAGCACGGGTCAATCGTTATTTCGGCTAATTCTACGACCACGCAACTCTGTTCTGAACTCTTCGCGAGCCAACCAGAGTGTGAGGCCAGCCAGTAGTGAACCCATCACAAGCGGGGCCATAAGGACCTGCGCCACCCAGAACAGGCCACGCATCAACAGCCAGACTAAAACCGCTGCATATGGAAGGCAACAAGCTAGTGGAAAAAGCCATTTCTGCCAGCGACTGATAATGAACCAGTGACGCACTCGTACGAAGAAAGGAAATCTAATCATGCGTTGAAAGAATGCTTTCCAAGCAAATCCCGATGCAGTTGGTTCTTGAGATGATCAGGTATTGACTCATCAAGAAGGTGCCACAACGGAGCTCGAGTCTCGCACAAGCTTTTAGGCAAACCGTCCAGAGATATCGAAGAAAGTTCCCTTTTAGCAAGGGGTTCGCAAGGGTGACTGGGATAGGCATGAAAAGCTTGAACCGGATCCAAACTGGCTGGCATGGGTTTGCCCCTTCTAGCTTCAATAGGTGCAGCCAGGCGACGCTGCTCAAGCTCAGCGAACAAGGCCTCGTATTGATTCATGACCACATCTTCTGCAAATAACTCCTTTGCTCTCGCGGAAGCGGATCTGCCCATGTGCTGGCGAAGCAAAGGGCTAGTCAATAAAGAAAACAGGGCTTTTTCAGCTGCATTCGCGTCAAGTTGGACCAGCTGAGCCAGAGCGCCAGCCACTACTGGAAAAGTTTCGATCCCCGAAAACTGCTGCCAACCCAAGCGGGCTGAAACCTCTTGAGCTGTGGACGCCCAGCGACTTGGAACTAGATAGCCATCAACACCATGCCGAACCAAGTCTCTGTACCCATTCCAATTAGAGGCAACGACTGGCAAGCCAGCTGCCATAGATTCGGCGACTGAAAGTCCAAAGGTTTCCTGGGTATTGTCAACCAGAGACAATGCAACATCCGCTGCGTAAAGGGCAAAACGTTTGAACTCCTCACTTACTGGCTCGGCACCACCCATGCGTCGAAAAGAGAGGTGGGAGCAACACTCGCGCAAGGCAGTTAGCTCCGCTTCCTGAGATGGCGTGTCATCGGGCCCACACTCCAAGAGAACAAGTGAATGGTTGAGCCGCCTCGCTACACGATCCAGGATTGCGTAAGTGGGCCATGGATCAAGCTTGGTGTAAATCGACAATCGACCAAGCCAAAGAACTACAGACGCTTCTTCAGGCAGACCAAGTGCCTTCCTAGCCTGCCTCTTGTCAAATTCCGGCACCACCATGGCGCTGTCGGGGAGTGGCAGGGGAATAACAGGTAACTGGGGTCGTGATGCCCTGAGACAAGCCACATCGCCGCCGGACCTGTCCGCCAAGGCTTCCTCCCTACTATTCAGGACAGTTTCGACAACTGACTTACCAGCATTGCTGGAACAAATGACGGCATCCCAACTCTGTACAGGCTCAGTCACAAGATCTTGCAGGTGAGCAAGCGCAGCTGGAGTTGACAGGGTGTGAATCTGACCGATCAGCGAGAACCCCGCAGCACCTACAGGCTGCCTCCACAAGGCCCAGCGGCCAATTGAAGGATCAGGAAGAAACAAGCCACCCCAGGGGATCACGGACTGTGGAGAGAGCAGGTCCAGACCATTGAGCTCACCGTCAAAGCCCTGATCACGCAGGAAAGGAAGCAGTTGCTGAAGATCTTGTGGCCTAGGACTGGCCAAAGCCATTGAGCGCTGACCCGAGCGCGCCGCCCAGCTTTTGAGAAGCTGCTGACCCGCCCAGCGCCTTCCGTTAAGTGCCCCTCCGCCAGGGAGGAGATCGCCGCTCGTTATGAGAGCCGGGAGATTGCCCACCTGTAACTTGCCTTTGAGTAAAGAGCCTATGGCCTTTTGTCAGGTCTCATGAGGTTGCTACTGATCACCAACATCTACCCACCCCAAGAGCTGGGTGGCTATGGACGATGTATGGCGGACTTCTGTTGGGGACTGCAAGAAAGGGGGCACCAGCTACAGGTGATTTGCAATGACGCCAATTATTTGGGCAGCAGCTCGGAAACCGGTCCTAGTGGAGAGCCAGTTGCACGCGAACTCTTACTAAAAGGTGATTTCCACAATGGAGTTCACTTAATGCGGGATGCTTTACAGCAAAAATTAGTTGACCAACACAACAAGACAGTTATAAAGCACTGGCTAGAGAAACAACACTGGGATGGGATTTTGTTGGGGAATCTCGACCTCCTCGGAGTAGAGCTTCTGCACTGGCTCCTAAAATATAATTTACCTGTCTTGCATCACATTGGATTCGTAAACAGCCCGTACGCTATTAAAGAACAACCTACTGCTAAAAACTACCACCTTTTAACAGCAAGTCTTGAGGTAAAAATCAGACTTATTAAAGAAGGTATTCACGCAAAAAATGCGTCGGTAGTTTATCCGGGCGCAAGAACAGAAAAATTTGGACTAGCAGCGATTCATCGAGAACTACCAGAACCACCTTGCCGAATGAATAGAAAGCCCTTACATGTTTGCTTTGCCGGCCTGCTAATGGAGAGCAAAGCTCCTCATACACTCCTTGAAACAGTCTCAATTTTACACAATCAAGGATACCCTATTCGTGCGAGCTTTGCTGGAGGAGCATTTCAAAAGAACTATGTAGAAAAAATGAATTCTTTTTGTATTGAAAATAATATACAAGACAACGTTACGTTCTACAAACAATTAACTCGTGATCAACTAGCACGCTTCTTTCGCCTTCATCACGCAGCCGTTTTTCCATCAATACATCCCGAAGCATTTGGCATCGTCGCCGTTGAAGCGATGGCCAGTGGATTGGCCCTTTTGAGCAGCGGCGTTGGTGGAGCAAAAGAAGTGTTTGAAAATAACAAAAGCGGACTTAGATTTGACCCTGGTAACGCTCACAGCCTGGCAGAACAAATTAAACGATTATTTAACGAAGAAGGATTGCTCGAAACACTGCAAAAAAATGGTCTTAAAAGATCTAAAGCTCAATTTGATGTAAAGCAATCTTCATTGCAACTTGAGACATTACTTTCTGACCTTAAAAATGAAGACTACGGATTATGCATTCAGAAGTTCTGACAACGTATTGAGAGTCAAGCGCTGGTCATAAAGAAGAGCCCGCTGGCGAGCAGACTTTCCAAGCCTTGCACGCGCTTTGGGATTGGCCAGCAACTGCAAGACTTTTTCAGCTAGAAGCTTAGGAGCATTCATAGGAATCAAAATGCCTTCGACCCCGTCCTGGATCACTTCGGAAACAGGCATTCCCTGACTACCCACGATGCAACAACCACAAGCCATCGCTTCAATAAGACTCCACCCAAGAATAAAAGGAAAACTTAGATAAACATGAACCCAACTGGCCTGCAATACAGCCATTAACTGGGTATGTGGAATTCTGCCAAGAAAATGAATGCGGTTCAGATCCAATTGTCCTTCAAGCTCCTTCAGCATGCGGTCGCGAAGAGACATTGGTCCTCCCTCACCGCCGTAACCAGCTTCATTGTCCCCGACAATCAAGACCCGAGCACGCGGCTGACTGGAAAGAATGCTGGGGAGTGCACGCATGAAAACATCAAATCCACGCAAACGCTCAAGATTGCGATTGACAAGCGTGATAATGGGAACCGAACGATCAATTGTTATATCTCTCAGTGCAAATGACACCGCAGGATTAGGCTGCGCCAAATGGGTATCAATACCTTCGTGAATTACATGTAATCGCTGGTCACGAAACTCCTTTGGCAAGCTATTTGCCTGATGCTCAGTGGGCATCACCCAAGCCGTGGCATCAGCCAAAGCAGCACGAGTCATGGCATTACGGCCCAACTGATCTAACTGGCTTTCGAGCGTGACCTTGGGCTTGAAGGGATCAACGCCATATCCGCCATGCTCAGGGCGCATCCAGAGCTCGGGCCAAAGAATCTGGGGCACGTCAGGCCAAATAGCCGAAAGCCCAAGGGTCTCACCCCATCCTGAATGACCCAAGATTCGATCTGGCCTCCATCCCCCTGACGCCAAACCCTGGGCCAAGGAAGCCACCGCAGCGGATCGCAACTGACCGTCATGCCAGAGTTGAGTGCCTAAGGGCACACCTGACAGTTTCTCGGGCTCGGGATACCGCAATACTCTGCCCTTCAAGGCCACTGGGCGTTGATGGCTGCAGATGGCGACAAGCTCATGGCCTCGGCGTTCTAGATGGGGTGCCAACTGGCGAAACTGGCCTGGAAAGTTTTGATGCACCAACAGAAATCGCACCTGACATCCCAATGACTAGTGCCCATTCTCCCTGGCCCCTGTTCTGCAACGACCTAGATCAAGCTCAACAATGGATCTGCGACCAACTCGCACGCACCCCCACTGATAGAACCCTCGGGCACAAGGCCCTCAGCCTGGGGCTCACCAACGAGGTGCGTCAGCTTCTCAACCAAAGCAATCTGAATCTGCAGGATGCGACGCAGCGGCAATGGAGGTTCCGGCTAGCACGCCTCGACGGAGACAAGAATCCTTATTCCGAACTGATACCACCTGAGGTGAAAACCTTCACGGACCTACAAATGGGTCATTCACGACGCATGGGCGTACCCGCAGTTGTAAGTCTGCTCGGCGGGATCGGTGATCACCTGGAAGTGATCAGCATATTGCTGGAGTGGAGCCGCATCGAAAAACACCCACTGATTCTGCAAGTGACGCCTCAACGCCAAAAAAATCTCGCACCTCTAATCGAGCAAATCCCACAACTTGAGCTGCAAACCAAGATCCATCCACGAGCCGTGCAAAGCATGGCGATGCGAGAATGGATTTGCAGAAACTACGACTCCATTCGATTTGACACCTGGATTACAAATAGACTTGACACAAAGACAGCGGAGCGAGGAAATTTATATTGCTGGAAAGCTAAGGGAGAAGGAAATCTCCTCTCTGCATATCTGCGAACAGTTCCTTTTACACTAGTATTTGAATATTACAAAATCACAAAACAACTCCATCCTAGATTGTCCTTGATTGATGTCAGCGACTGGCAATCCCACGAAATAGAACTGCTCCAAAGGATTGGCGTGCAATGTCTTAATCCACGTTACATGGGACTAAAAAAACTTGCGAAGGCCTGTAGTTCGAAACAGATAATCACAATCGACACAGCTCTAGCTCATCTATGTGCGGTGATGGGAAAAAATGCCAAACTAATTCTCAATAAAATTCCAGACGAGCGCTGGAGAGAACTACATCAGCCTCAACATTGCTACGGCAAGCATCTAACTATTTTTCAACAGAGACAATTTTGCAGCTGGGAAGAAACGTTATCAGAATTAATAGCCTCAGCCTAATCAGGAAGAGATATAGTGTTACCCAACAAACTATGGAAAGAATTGCCCCAGTGCTGCAATTCAAGCCATGAACCCATTGCCATAACAGGCTTGTAAAGGCGGAAAGATTTCGAAATACCAAGCGTTGCAGCACTCTCAAGAGGTGAAACAAAGGATGCATCGCCATCCATCCAATGACTACTCGAGACCCATGAACGCAACTGATCTGCATTCAAGACAAAACAGCCTGAATGTGGATTTTTAGGCGATTCGAAGTAAATAACACCACCGGGACTAGGAGCAGCTAAGCTTGGCCCAGGATTAGGTATAATATATTTAAGATCAGACTCTTCCATAGAACCGTCTATAAAGAATCGATCAACTTCACAGGGATCGCGAGCAAACTCAACGCGATGGGGAAGCAAAAGGCATTCATTTCCCACATGGCCACGAAACCAGTCAATTTTTCGAAAAAACCATGGGTCGTGGATGATTAAATCATCCTCGAAATACCCATAAAGGTCATAAGACTCATTTAACCGACTTCCAAGAAAACGTTGCGCCTCAAAACCAAGATGTTTAGGACTTGAGGGTTGAGTAATTACCATCTGAAACAAACCCTTGTAGGGAGGGTCAAGACGGTCGAGAATATGATGTTCTCCATCGGTGATCACTTTGATATCAATCTCATGATGAAGCTGCCGATTAGCGCAATCAGCAGTCATGGAGGCCATATTTAGCTGAGACTGTCGTTGTCCGAGCCGCTGCAAAGAAAGCAACTGCTGCTGAAACGCTTCAATCCTTGGCCTTGGGTCGGGCCTCAGAGAACCATGAGCACCTCCTCCCTCGGGGTTCCAATAATGGACAATCGCAAGCAGTATCCGCACCAACACCCCGTTCCAGACCTGATTTTCTCATGACAGGCAAGTGGCTTCAACCCTTTCCCAGTCAGGGCGACCGAGGCGTTCTGGAACTTCACAGCACGGCTTCGGAACCATGGCTGGATGTGGAGATCGTCAACGGAAACCACAGCATTGCCCGCGTGAGACAAGTCGACCTGAGCCTCGGCAAGCGGTTGGAAATTCAGCTGCGACTAGCCCAGCATATGGTTTGTCTACTCGGTCAACGCTTTAACGGCCAGCACATCAGGATCCAACTGCACGATGAAGATCCTGGAGCAGGCTGCCTGCGAATGGACGCCCCAGTGGGAGCTGACTTGGAATCTTCCCCGCTCATTCCAGATCCATACTGCCTGGGAACTAACGGGTATGAGTTTTTCCGCAATCAGCTACTCACCAGCCCCCTTCCTGCGTGGCGCGATCGACTCCCGGTCTTCTTCTGGCGTGGTTCTACTACAGGAAGCAAAGACATCACTCCAGACA
>MDTD01107785.1_pt1 | contig 10873 bp, 6 predicted proteins | sample 811221 | NCBI WGS metagenome assembly MDTD01 (sample SAMN05326646, study PRJNA326480) | marine metagenome | isolation source: seawater | place: Pacific Ocean: South West | collected 2011
ACACTATTTATATGGCTTACGAACTACCTGATCTTGAATATGCGCACGACGCACTCGAGCCGCACATTGATGCGCAAACTATGGAAATCCATCACGGCAAACATCATGCAACTTATATTGCCAAGCTTAACGCTGCGATTGAGGGAAATGATGAGCTCGCAGGGAAAGCCATAGAAGATCTTGTCAGCGATCTGGATTCCATTCCTGAAAATATACGGGGAGCAGTACGAAACAACGGCGGAGGTCATGCCAACCACTCACTTTTTTGGAAGGTTATGAGCCCGGGTGGAGGCGGTGAGCCTTCTGGAGCGCTGGCAGATGCTATTGAAACGGAGCTTGGAGGCATGGAATCCTTTAAGGAAGCATTTGAGGCAGCTGGAGCAACACGTTTTGGTAGTGGCTGGGCTTGGCTTTGTGTTAAAAATGACGGAAGTCTCTGTGTTTGCAGCACGCCAAATCAGGACACGCCACTGATGGAAGGTCGGACGCCTATTTTAGGGTGTGATGTATGGGAACATGCCTATTATCTCAAATATCAAAACCGTCGACCTGACTACCTGAAGGCTTTTTGGAGTGTTGTTAACTGGGATGTAGTTGCTGAAAATTATCAGGCAGCTAAAAGTTAAGCGTCTCACCGAATCTAAATAGGTATAAATATCCCTATTTTTAAAATTATCGCCTTAAGCCTTTTGGCTTAGGGCGATTTTTATATTTTTCATATAATCTTGTGTGGCGACTTTCAAGGCTGACTTCCTTGCCATTGATCCACATCCGTTTGACGTTTGTTCTTATATCAAATAAGTCTCCATCGGTGGCGATAAAAGATGCTTCTTTACCCTTTGTAAGTGAGCCCAGCTTGTTATCTACATTTAACATTTGGGCTGGATGAAGAGTTATGCTTTTCAAGGCGACATCCCTAGGTAGTCCGTATGCCATAGATCGAGATGCCGCATAAATAATATTTCTAATTTCTGTCGCACCCCAATTCCCCATTTTAACACTATGCGCTATTTTAACCCCTGCCTGGTGCAGAATTCCCGCAGAGCGGAAATTAATGTCATGGGGGTCGGTGTCCCTTTGAGGGAGCCGGAAAACATTATCTAAAACTACAGGGATATTATTTTTTGCGAGCAGATCACCGACGCGCCAAGCGTCTAATCCTGCTGCGATAATTATCTGGTAATTGCGTTTCTTCGACCATTTCACAGCGCTGATGATTTGCCGCTCATAATTTGCATGAATGACAATCGGCTGTTTTTTTGAAATGACATCTAAGGTAGCCTCCCATGAGGGAATCAATTTAAAAGTCTTATCTTGTTTCCGGGCCTTGGCGTAAGCTTCTGCATCATCAAAAAAACGGTCAATATCTAGCAGTTTCTTTTCACGTTGTTTAGCCTGTTCCTTGGGTGATTTAAACTTATCCGGATCACGCATGCTCTCCTTAGGGGTTGTGTTGATTGAAAGCGAAGGCCAGATCATGTGAAGAGCAACCCTTGATTTTACCGTCATGTCTTCAACCCCCCAGCCGTCGGTTTTTATCAGTCCTGATGTGCCGGTTACTGTCCCGCCCATTGGTGCAACCAGCGCGTGAGTGAAGCCATTAGCTCGAGCAACAGGGATCAACTCGGAATCCGGATTAACTGAGATCCAGGCTTCTACATCGGGGGTAAATTCACCAACTTCGGAAGTGTCCTGGGTGGCTCGTACTGCATTGATTTCAGTCAGCCCTAGGGAGGTTGTTGCGGCAATTAGACCGGGATATACCTGCAATTTCCCCAAGTCTATTTCCCGGAAAACTTCAGGCTTTGCTAGCTTTGTTCCGATGGCGACTATTTCACCGTCCTTAACCAGCATTTGGCCATTAATGATTACTCCGCTGTCTGCCGGATGTATAGCCGCAGCCCGATAGAGGATTGTTTCAGCTTTAGCGAAGGAAGCGATTATAACGAAGGCTAGCAGAATTCTCATGGTTTCCCTTTTTTGCATTCATAGCAGTTATTTAAGAGGTGTGCTTTTTCTAGTGCTTGTCTAAAAAATAATGCTCTGGCTGAAAGCTCAGTTTTCTCGCCCTTACCGTTTGAGCGTAATTTTGTGAGTAACATTTTGCGTTCATCGGCCATGGCTTTTGCGCGTGCTGCAGATTTTGATCGATCGTAGTACTGCTTACCTTCGATCCATGTTTCATCACAAAGTGTTTGCGTGTTAAGAGGGTGGCCATTCCAAATGACAAAGTCCGCATCTTTTCCAATTTCAAGCGATCCCACCCATTTGTCTATTCGGAGTTGCTTCGCGGGGTTTATGGTAACAAATTTCAGAGCCTCCTCCTCACTTACTGCTCCGTATTTTACCGCTTTTGCTGCTTCAAGATTCATTCTTCTGGCAAGGTCTGAGGAATCTGAATTGAAGCTGACCGAAACCCCGCGCTCGTGAAGTAGTGAGCCATTATAGGGAATGGCGTCATACACCTCAAACTTGTATGCCCACCAGTCCGAAAAACTTGAAGCTCCTGCACCATGAGATGCTATTTCATCGGCAATCTTGTAGCCTTCAAGAACGTGCTGAAGGGTGCCGACTCGAACACCGAACCTCTCCATTGTTCTCAAGAATATCAACATTTCATCCTGCCTGTAAGAGTGGCAATGGATTAGGCGTTTTCCTTCAATAATTTCCCCAATAGCCTCCAATTCTAAGTCTCTGCGTTGTGGTTCATTGTTGCCCATCTGGGGATTATTTCTTTTCTCTAAGTATTGCCGAGATTTGATAAACCTGTTGTTAAAAAAAGTTTTCACGCCCATTCGTGTTTGCGGAAATCGAGTTTTTCTATCATCACCCCAATTGGATTGTTTTACGTTTTCCCCTAAGGCAAACTTGATGCCAGCTGGTGCTTTTTTGAAAATCATGTCATCGGGAAGCTCTCCAAAGCGCAATTTGATAACTGCGTTTTGGCCCCCGATCGGGTTGGCTGATCCATGAAGCAAATTTGCCATGGTTAGCCCTCCGGCAAGTTGTCGGTAAATGTTTTCTGTTTCAGAGTTAACGACGTCGCCAATGCGTACCATTGCAGTCGAGGGAAGAGTGCCTTCGTTTACCCCGCCAAGTATCATGCTGTGGCTGTGGCAATCTATTAACCCTGGTGTGACATGTCGGCCTTTGGCATCAATAACAAACGTATCAGGTGAGTCAGGCAGGCTTGAGATTGGGCCAATTGCGGTTATTCGCCCGTTTTTGATGTGCATATTGGCATTGGAGAGAATGCCGGTCTTACCAGAAGTCCAAATGGTTGCATTTCTAATTATTACATTAGTAGGATTTTTTAAAACCCCACGATAATTGCTGGGAGTTTTTGCGGTTACAGCCCCTAATTTTACCTTTTTTTGTTTTGCATCCTTTTCTGTTTTTGTTGGCGCAGAGTGACTTGGAAAATAACGCCCTTCAATCCATACACCAGAGATCTGGTTTTCTGGATTAAACCAACTTTCGCCATCGACAATCGTTAAATTAGCTAACTTTCCCCTTTCAATAGTTCCCAACAGTGAGCTCATCCCTAGCAATTTCGCGGGGTGAGTAGTCAAGGCCGTCAATGCAGTCTTTTCAGTAAGACCTCTTTCGATGGATTTTTGAACGTTTTTACGGAATGACTTAAGGCTCGTTAACCCGTGTATTGTAAACGAAAAGTCCCGGTTATTTTTAGATAGTAATACCGGGATTTCCGGAGCCCAATCCCACGTGCGTAATTGATCTAAGGAAACCATATTCCAATCCATTTCATCAGGTAAATCGGGGGCGGCAGGGAAGGCTACCGGCAGGATATAATCAAACGCGTGTTTTTTTAGTATCTCAGGCCTTCTCCATTCTTGCCCGGTGGCGACTATAATGGGTTCAAAACCTAACTCTTCAGAAAGTTTTGCGGTTCGGGCAATCATTAGTACGCTCCCCGTTTCCACGGCAACTTGCTGCTTATTGTCAGGCGCAATGACGTTCTCCATTGCTGCTAAAGCTGGGTTGTATTTCATCCTGCTGAGACCTTGGTTTTGCATAGTCCAGGTTCGCATTTTTTGATAGTGTATTGTGTCGAAGACTGTTTGCCTAATAGCCGCAATAACCCCCATAAGTGATTTGGGATAGTTTTTTGCCGGACTGAAGGCCATATGCTGCAGCGTAGACGGATTAAGCATCAAATCATTTGGGTCTCCTTGCCCAAGTAATACGGAAGTACTACTGCCTCTGATAATACCGCTAGTTGGTATTAAGTTTCCCGCGGTATAGCCAAGTTCCCGTAAAGCAGAAAATTCTTTTTCGTTTGGCGAGAAAGTGTCAGATACCTTGTATTGAGGGCGTATTTCTTCAATCCCATAGCCGGGGCCGATATCTCCCATATCTCCCTTAGTAGTTGGTACTCCTTTGAAGTTAATACTTGAGCGTGCGTCAATAGGAACGGTCCATCGATTTGACACCGGATTGGCTTTATCGTCTCCTAGGGATAGGTAAGGCTCTATGAACCCTGCATAGATTGTTTTTCCGTCCATTGGCCACACTCTGCAATCTGGTGGGATTGGTGATTTGCCTGTCTCAAAAACTGACCTAATTCTTCCGTTTCTAATAATGATGGTTCCATTCTGAATAAGGACGCCGGGCTTGATTATGGTTCGCCCTCCCACCAATGCGTGGGCACCTATTGAAACCGGCCTCTCCCCAGGAGGTTGTATTTCTGCCGACGACAGAATCATTGCGCCGAGTAGCAGGGCACAGGAAAACTTTGTCAGAATCCGCATGCCTGAACTTAATGATCGGATCTTTTAAGGGCAATTGATTTGTTTTGCGGCTATAATTTCGCTTGGTTAAATTTCACGCCCATGAGGCAAGCCAATAAACTTCGCTTAGGAATTCTAGGGTCTGGGTGTGGGACGAATTTTCTCGCCATTAACTCAGCGATAGAAAGTGGCGGTTTTCCGGCAGAAATTAGCATTGTAATCAGCGATATTGAAAGTTCAGCAATTCTCTCACACGCTCGCCAGCTTAATATTGATAGTCAATTTATTAATCCCGGCTCGTATCGAACTAAGCTAGATGAAGCAGCAGAAGCTAAATATGTTTCCTTGCTGAGGGAAGCGGGCGTTGACCTGGTCGTGCTTGCGGGCTTTATGAGAATCTTAAAAGGAGGGCTATTAAGCTCATTTGAGGGGAGGGTAATAAATATACATCCCTCGCTGCTTCCTTCTTTCCCCGGGCTTGACGCTTGCCAGCAAGCTTTGGATCACGGGGTAAAAGTCACTGGCGCAACCGTGCACTTCGTCGACCAAGGTGTCGATTCCGGTGCAATTATCATGCAGGATACTTGTAGGGTTTTGGATGATGACACGCCTGTAACCTTGCTAGATCGAATTCACGAAGTTGAGCACAAAATATATCCAGCAGCAATTGCGGCTATTGCCAAAGGGGAAGTGGTTAAGAATGGGCGTAAAACATCTAGAGTAACTAGATCTGAGTGTTAAAATATTGAAAAAAAGTTCGCTTTTAAACGCCAACAATGGCAAACCATCCCGCTCGCGCAGATTTTTCTGCTCCCCCCGTTCCAATGACGGGTAATCCATGAATGAGTAAAGATAAGGAAATCGTTCGCTTTGGGCTGCCTAAGGGTAGTCTTCAAGATGCCGCGGTAGAGAAGCTTTCTAAAGCGGGGTGGAATATTCGTGTTAGCAGTCGATCTTATTTGCCTTACGTAGATGACGAGCGGCTCGAGGTTCGCACTATTCGCGCCCAGGAAATGAGCATTTATGTGGAACGGGGTTATCTAGATTGCGGGATTACGGGTTTAGATTGGATTCAAGAAAACGGTTCAGACGTTCATGAGGTAGGTGAGTTTCTCTTTAGTAAGGCAACCAGCCGCCCTGCAAGATGGGTGTTAGCCGTGCCGGAAGGTTCAAATGTATCCTCGGTCAAAGATTTAGAAGGGAAGCTAATTGCCACTGAAGTTGTTGAGCTAACAAAAAACTGGCTTAAATCTAATGGGGTAAAAGCCGATGTAGAATTTTCTTGGGGAGCAACTGAAGTTAAGGCTCATGAACTGGTTGATGCGATTGTTGAGGTAACCGAGACAGGCAACAGTTTGCGCGCCAATAATCTGCGAATAGTAGATGAGCTTTTGAGTAGCACGCCACGATTAATTGCCAACAAGGAAGCGTGGACGAATAAGGCTAAACGCGATAAAATTGAGCAAATGGCACTGCTCTTGCGTGGAGCAATTGATGCTGAAAGAAAAGTAGGGTTAAAACTTAACATAGAACGAAAAAACCTAGATGATTTACTGGTAAAGCTTCCTTCTCTTCGAAATCCGACCGTCAATCAGCTCTCGCAAGAGGGATGGGTCGCTATCGATACGGTGATTGACGAGCATGTTGTTCGGGAGATAATCCCTGAACTCAAGGCCTCAGGCGCTGAAGGAATAATTGAATACCCTTTAAATAAAGTAATTTATTAAACCCACCCGACTAACAACTAAATATAAATAATGGGATCATTAAAGAAACGGCGAAAAGCCAAAATCAACAAACACAAAAGACGTAAGGCCTCGCGTGCCAACCGTCATAAGAAGCGTACTTGGTAGCTGGGGAGTTCTCCATCAATCAAGAAGTTTGCGCTTTTATATTTGCCTTCCATATGGCCCAATCAAGGGACAGATGAGACATATATTCCATAATTTAGGCTACTTGGTCGCCTTGATAATGTTTTCCGTGGGCTGTGTTCAGGCTGATGCCACCCAATCTCCTCCCAAAAAGTCAGCCGAAAAAAGCAATACGCAGCAAAAAGAGGCTGAAGCCAATGAGGAACGTGAGTTTCAGGCTCTAAAGCACTTAGCAGCCGCCCAATCTCACCTTGAAAGAGGAGAAGAGCAGGAAGCGTTGGAGGAATATTATAAAGCGGCTTTAGCAAATCCATCTGATAAAAAAGTAGTGATGGAGGTGGTGCAACGGCTAGTGGTTAATCGACAACGAGACAAGGCGTTTAAGTTGTTAGTTGAGGCAACAAAAAGCCCGGCAGCCCCTGCAGAATTGCACGGTTTATTAGCTGCAAGCTACCTTGAGAAAAAGAAGCCTGACCTGGCTAAGCAATCTGCTCAACAGGCGATAAATAAATCACCCAAGTCAATCGTTGGCTACAAGGCAATGATGCAGGTTTATCGCTATGAAATCCAAAAAGGAGAGCAGCGAATAAATCAGATAAGAGGTGTAATCGATAAGGCGCTCAAGCAAAAAGAAGTTACCGCCCCGTTCAAAATTGAACTCGCCTTAATGATGGCAGGATATCTCTCCCTAGAAAAAGACGCGGGAAAAGATTTTAAACCTAGGATTATTGAGCTTTTGGATAGCGCTCGTGGAAGCAAGCCGGAGAAGCCTGCTCAGTTGGGTCAAATAGCGCAAGCATATCGGATGGCTGGAGCACACAAGCAAGCCGCCGCAGCTATGGAATCGTTGCTTAAGGCGTTGCCAGACAGCGCTGAAATCCTTTTGGAAACTGCGAGAGAACACGCGTTGGCGGGCGATTTAGACCAAGCCAAATTGCACCTAGAGGCAATGACAAAAAAGTTTCCCCGCAATTGGCGAGGGCACCAATTACTGGCAGCCATAGCAATGGACAAAGAAGAATACGAATTGGCCGAAAAGCATTACAGAGAGGTAATAAAGCTGAACTCCAGAATGGAATCAGTTTATTACGATCTCGTGTCGTCACTTCTCGCAGCAGATAAAATTGATAAAGCTCAAGAGGCATTGAAAATGGCCCGAACTCGATTCAATCCTAATTTCATGCAGGCCTATTTTTCCGCCATGATTCAATTAGAAAAAAAGGAATATCTCAAAGCCCACACAGAATTATTAGAGGCGGAAAAATTGGCAAAAAAGGCGGAGCCCAACCGGTTAACGCATATCCTATATTTCCAGCTAGGTTCAACGGCTGAGAGAGCAAAAAAATATAAAGACGCTGAAAAATTTTTCCGTCAATCCATCGAAATGGAGCCGAACTATGCAACGGCGTTAAATTATCTCGGCTATATGTGGGCTGATCGAAATGAAAATCTCAAGGAAGCCGAAGAGTTTATAAGACGTGCCTTGAAGGAATCGCCTGATAATCCCGCATACCAAGATAGTCTTGCCTGGGTTTACTACCGGAGGGGCGAATTTAAAAAAGCCCTGGAATGGCAATTAAAGGCACTTAAGAATTCAGAAGAACCAGACCCAGAAATACTACTTCACTTAGGCCAGATATACGGAGCATTAAAGGATAAAGTGAATGCTCGAAAGTATTTAAATGAAGCGAGTAAGATCGAGGATACTGAGGAGGATGTGAAAGCCAAAATCCAGAAAAAACTAAAAGAATTGGATTAACCTTAATATCATGATCACGCCTGTTACTTGCTCTTTCTAGAGGGTTGATTTTCATATTCATTGGTGTATAAATCCCGCCCGAATTTTTTATATTATAAAATGATTAAGGCACAGAATCTTAGGAAAACATTTGGCGAAAAAGTTGCCGTAGATAATCTAAGCTTTGAAGTTGAAAAAGGCGAAGTATTGGGGTTTTTAGGGCCCAATGGAGCCGGCAAATCAACTACAATGCGCATGATTACAGGATATATTATGCCTGATGAAGGAGACGCTATAATCGGGAGCCACAGTATTGTGCAAAGCCCGGAGGAAGCAAAGGCGCTCATTGGTTATCTACCTGAAAATGCGCCTTCCTATCCTGACATGACAGTGGAGGGGTTTTTGAAGTTTGCCGCTGAAGTTCGTGGTCTCGCCGGGGTTAAGCGCGACAAAGCTGTCGACCACTCGCTGGAGGTTTGTTCGTTAGATTCCTTTAAGCGTCAATCAATAGATACCCTTTCAAAGGGCTATCGTCATCGCACATGTTTAGCGCAGGCTCTCTTGCATGACCCAGAAGTGCTGATATTGGATGAACCGACTGACGGGCTGGATCCAAATCAAAAACGTGCAGCGCGGGAGCTTATCCAGAGGCTCGGCGAGACTAAGGCCATCATTTTTTCCACGCATATCCTGGAAGAGGTTGAGGCAGCCTGCACTAGGGCTATCATTATTGACCAAGGTAAAATTGTGGCAAATGGAACGCCTGCCGAACTCGTTAAGCAAAGCCCCACAGGCAAGCTTGATGATCTCTTTCGCGAATTAACAATAGCTGACACAGAAAAACAGGAGGCTGCATAATATGAATTCAAAGGTCCTACAAAATATCTTGATGATCGCTAAGCGTGAGTTTAGCGCATATTTTACTTCACCTGTAGCATATGTTTTTTTGGTGATATTCCTTCTAGTTTCTGGCTTTTTTACCTTTATGGTGGGCCAAGATTTCTTTTCAAGAAATGAAGCTTCCCTGGGGTCTTTTTTTCTTTGGCATCCCTGGTTATACCTGTTTTTGGTGCCTGCCATTGCCATGAGGTTGTGGTCTGAGGAAAAACGTACGGGTACTTTGGAATTACTGCTGACCCTTCCCATTACGACCGGCCAAGCGGTAATGGGTAAATTTCTGGCTTCCTGGGCATTCTTGATTGTCTGCCTAATGCTCACTTTTCCGATCTGGTTAATCCCAAACATTCTGGGGGAACCTGATAATGGGGCTATCCTTTGTGGTTATATTGGCAGTGCCTTAATGGCGGGAGCTTATCTTGGGATTGGCTCCATGACCTCAGCCTTGACCCGTAATCAAGTCATTAGTTTTGTTATATCGGTTTTGATATGTCTTTTCACAATTTTAGCCGGGTTTCCTCCGGTGACAGATTTCATTCAAGGTCTTTTTCCCGGAAATGAATTTATAGTAGACTTGGTGGCTAGTTTTAGCGTTATGAGTCATTTTGAAGCTCTACAAAGAGGGGTTTTTCTTTTTCGTGACTTTATATTTTTTATTTCCGTGATTTGTTTCACCTTGGCTGCGACGACCGTAATAATTCGAGGGGGTCAGGAGAGCAAGCCAGCGCAAGCCTTTGGTTTTGCAGGTGCCCAAGTAGTTATATTGGCTTTAATTTTAGTCGTAATTAACATTATATCGCTATCCTTTCGAGGTAAGTGGGATTTAACTGAAAACAATATTCACACGCTTTCTAGTGGCACAAAAAATATTCTTCAACGCGTCGGTGAGAATCGTGGAGATGATCCTGATTCATTTAAAATTGATGCAAGGCTCTACTTTACTAAAGGTGACGACCGGATCTCACCTTTTGTAAGGCAGTATGCAGGAAGAGTGGCTGAATTGTTGGAGGAATATGAGGAAGCCAGTGCAGGGAGTATTGTTTTCAATAACATTAACCCACTTCCCGATACTGATGAGGAGGAATTAGCCCAACAGGATAATATATCACGCATGCAGATTGGGCTCGATGAATTTGCCTATATTGGGCTGACATTGAGTTACGCTGATAAATCTGAAATGGTTAGCCTGCTTGACCAAGGCCCCGGCGGGCGTGTTGGAGGGCTCAAGCCAGAAGCACTTCTAGAGTATGAAATATCTTCTGCGATTACACGACTCATCAAAGATGATTCTGAGGCCCCAGTGATAGGCGTTATGTCTCCATTACAGGTTAATGGTGGTTTTCCGCCAAATTTACCACCTCAAATGATGCGCGGGCAACGCCCGTCTCCTCCGTGGCAATTCATGCGCATTTTACAAGCCACTTATGGTCAGGCAAATGTAAAAACCATTGAAATGAGTACTTCCTCCATTGAGCAGAATGGAAAGATTGATTTATTAATCGTAATCCACCCCAAGTTGATTAGTGAGAAAGCGCAGTTTGCCATTGATCAGTACATCCTCGGAGGGGGCAAGATGCTTGCATTCCTTGATTCAAATCATGCCTTAGACCAAGGGC
>MDTD01127395.1_pt1 | contig 10873 bp, 8 predicted proteins | sample 811221 | NCBI WGS metagenome assembly MDTD01 (sample SAMN05326646, study PRJNA326480) | marine metagenome | isolation source: seawater | place: Pacific Ocean: South West | collected 2011
TACCGGAACAACATACTGACTTTATTTTTAGTGCTCTAGGAGAGGAACTTGGATTTTTGGGGTCTTTTAGTGTTGCATTGTTATTTTATTTCTTAATTATTCAGTTAGTAAAAATATCTAAAAATTCTAGAACTGATTTTGAATCATTAATTGTTATTGGTATTGCCTCGATTTTTTTATTTCAAATAGTTATTAATATTTATATGACTATTGGATTAGGTCCTGTGACAGGAATTCCATTACCATTTATGAGTTATGGTAGAACTGCTTTACTAACGAACTTCATATTTATCGGCTTGGCTTTATCAGCACAAAGAAGGTGTAGGTTGTTTCGAAGAATATGAATAATATTATAACTATAAAAATTATCCAAAATGCACTTTTAGAGGGATTAATTAACCCAGCTTTTGTTGATGATGAAACTTCAAGAAGAATGTGGTGGAGTTCATTAGAAATAATACAGAAACAGTTTTTAAATTATTACTACAAAGAAGGTGGATTATGGGTAGCCGCTCCGCTTCCTGTTATTAATGAAATCAAATTTTTAAATAAACTAAAAGGTTGGCTGTGGGCTCCAGAGGGTTTTCCATATTTCAATAATGATGAAGCAAAGTATCTGCCTCGCTATCCAATAAAAAATTCATGTGATAGTGATAAGAGTGCTTGTAATTATAAAATATTGAATTTAAGTAAATATGATGGTTTTGAACCTTTTTTGATGATCATTACACCTCACTTTCAATGTGTTTTAACAATCGCTGGAGAAAAAAATAAAAAAATTTTAATAATGAAGAGTGATGAACAAAGTTTAAAACAAGTAATTGAATTAATTGATTTAAAATTAAAGCATGAGGATAAACAAGAATCCACTATCTATCAAAAACAACTTAAAGATTTAGGTGAAATTAAAATTAATAATCAATTTGTAAATAATTTCTGGCCATATTTATCTGTTAAGTTAGCTAATTCAATTTCAAGTTTTAATCTCCCGCAAACCCTTATGGCGGGAAATGAAAAAAATTCTCACATTTCAGAAGCAAAGATCTTGGAGGCTATTTCTCATGAAGTTAGAACACCTTTAACAACAATTAGAACTTTAATAAGCTCTACTCTAAAAAAATATAATATTGAAGAGGCTGTAAAAAATCGTTTGATTGAAATCGATAATGAATGTACTGAACAAATAGATCGATTTGGTTTAATTTTTAATGCAGCTGAGATAGTGAGTAATGAATCCTACCCTCATCAAAAGCTTGCCAGCATTGATTTAGGTGAAATATTAAAAAAACTATCACCCTATTGGCTAACACAATTAAAGCGTAAAGGTATTAAGTTACTTATTGATATTCCTGAAGACTTACCGAAAGTATTAAGTAATTCTGAAAAGTTAGAGTTAATGTTGGGTGGTTTAATTGATAAAAATACTAGGGGTTTAAGTGAGGGGAGTACTTTAATCTTGGAATTAAATCCAGCTGGACAAAAATTGAAGTTACAATTAATAGTCCAAAAGAAAGATCAAAAAAATATCGAGAGTAATCATATCGGTTCGGATTTGGGCCCGGTGTTAAATTGGAATCCTCAAACAGGAAGTTTGCAAATTAGTCAGTCTGCTACTTATAAATTACTGGCTAGTCTAGGAGGACACGTCACTAAAAGAAGGGATACAGGCCTGACAGTATTTTTTCCTATCGCTGAGTAAAATATAGTATTTTTATTTAATAAAGCCTTAGAAAAATTTATTAAATAATGTAGAAACATTAATAGATTTATATAATTTGCAAAATTTAAATGTTAACTTCTTAGAGTATCAATAATTTAAAAAAGGATGACTGAAGCTTTAGTTGGGCAATTTCCAAAGCATATAGGAAGCACAGGAGGCCTATTAAATTCTGCAGAAACTGAAGAAAAGTATGCAATTTGCTGGAATAGCTCTAAAGAACAGGCATTTGAATTGCCAACAGGCGGTGCTGCAATAATGCATGAAGGAGATAATTTGATGTATTTCGCTAGAAAGGAACAATGCTTAGCCCTAGGAACTCAGCTAAGAGCTTTAAAGCCAAGAATTGAGAATTTTAAGATATACAGAATTTTCCCTGGCGGTGATATGGAATTTCTGCATCCTAAAGATGGGGTATTCCCCGAAAAGGTAAATGAGGGACGTGAGCAGGTTGGGCACAATCCACGTCGAATTGGTGAAAATCCTAATCCTGCTGGACTAAAATTTACAACTAGGAATACGTTTGATTAAACTTTTAGAATTCGTTTTAACAGCTAATTTTATTTATAATTGTTTATAGGGATATTCATATGAGCAGCTCAAAGGATACTTTTATTCAGGCTTACAAAAATGGTAATAATTTCATACCTATTTATCAATCATGGCCTGCAGACCTTGAGACTCCACTATCAACTTGGCTGAAATTATCAAAAGAGAATAGTCATGGAGTATTTCTTGAGTCGGTTGAAGGTGGAGAAAATATAGGAAGGTGGAGTGTTGTGGCTAATAATCCATTATGGGAGGCAGTTTGTTATGGGGAACAAACTATACGAAGCCATAGGAATGGATTAGAAGAAATCGAGAATGGAGATGTATTTGATTTGCTTAGAAATTGGACTCAAGAATACAACTCTTATCGTATAGATGAATTTCCTTTTATTGGACAATTATATGGATCTTGGGGTTATGAATTAATTAATTATATAGAGCCTTCTGTTCCTATAAATAAAAAAATCAATAATCATATACCTAATGGATCATGGATGTTTTTTGATCAGATTATTATTTTTGATCAATTAAAAAGGTGCATCACAGCATTGGTTTATGCAGATCTTACAAAGATTGAAAATAATCAAATTGAGGATATCTATTGCAAATCTTTACAGAAAATTAAAGATATTAAAAATATGATGAAGGTGCCTTTAAAAGAGGTAGATATTTTAAGTTGGAAACAAACAAAAGATTCAGATATTAATTTCTCAAGTAATTGGAAAAAGGAAGATTTTCAAGATGCTGTATTAAAAGCTAAAGAATATATAAAAAAAGGTGATATTTTTCAAATAGTGATAAGCCAAAGATTTGAAACAGAAGTGAAAAGTAAACCATTTGATTTATATAGAAGTTTGAGAATGGTTAATCCCTCTCCATATATGGCATTTTTTGACTTCGGTAATTGGTATCTGATAGGTTCTAGTCCAGAAGTTATGGTAAAAGCTGAACAAACAAAAAATAATAAAATAATCGCTAGTTTGAGACCTATTGCTGGCACGAGGCCTAGAGGATTTGATTCTTCTGAAGATAGTAAACTGGAAAGTGATTTATTAAGTGATCCTAAAGAATTATCTGAACATGTAATGCTTGTGGATTTAGGGAGAAATGATTTGGGCAGAGTGTGTGAAATTGGTAGTGTAGAAGTTAAGGATTTAATGATTATTGAAAAATATTCTCATGTAATGCACATAGTTAGTGAAGTAAAAGGAATACTCGAACAGGGTAAAGATGTTTGGGATTTATTGAAAGCATCTTTCCCCGCTGGAACAGTTACTGGTGCACCCAAAATAAGGGCTATGCAATTGATACAAAGTTTTGAAAAAGATGCAAGAGGACCTTATTCAGGTGTATATGGTTCTGTAGATATTAATGGATCACTAAACACGGCAATTACAATTAGATCAATGGTTGTATCTCCATCTGAAAATGGTAAATTTATTGTCTCGGTTCAAGCTGGTGCAGGGGTCGTCGCTGATTCTTCTCCATTAAATGAGTACCAAGAAACAATAAATAAAGCGAAAGGTATATTGATGGCTATTTCATCTTTGGATTAATCAATGTGCAAAGACAATCTCTATAAAGGATTTGAAATTGAGTTGTTTACTGGAACTTATAATTCTCATATTGGTGTTTCAGATCAGATTGAAAAATTATTTTCAGACTTTGTTCAAGAACCAGATAATAGAAATGTGGAATATATTACAAATCCCCATAAAAGCTATGAAGTTCTGCATCAAGCATTATTAAATCCAAGAAAAAAATTGAGGAAGTGGTTAGCAAAAAAAAATTTGACAATAATTCCTTCTTCAACTCTTTGCTTCGCCCACGATAATCAATTCCAAAGATCTGATGCTGCAAATATTTATCATCAATTTATTGAATCTAATTATGGTATTACAATTGCGACCTCAAGTGTGCACATAAATTTGGGAATAGATAATTTAGAAAAACTTTTTTCAGCTATCCGCCTCGCACGTTGTGACGCCTCTCTTTATCTCTCCTTAAGCGCAAGTTCTCCTTTCTTAAATAATGAATTTACTGGGAATCATTCTCAGAGATGGATTCAGTTTCCTAAAACACCTTCAAAAATTCCTTTTTTTTATGACCATAATGAATATATTTCTTGGATACGGGATAATCTAGCTAATGGGAATATGCAAAATATCAGACATTTTTGGTCATCTATTAGACCTAATGGACCAAATAGACCGTATGAACTAGATAGGTTGGAACTCAGAATATGTGATTTTATAGCTGATATTGACTTATTACTAGCAGTTACTGCCTTTTTAGAATTAAGAACCCTTTATCTTTTTGAAAATATTGAAACTGTTGATCCCCTCTATTCAAGCAAGTTTTCTTTAGATGAATTACAGTCGATATGTGATCAAAATGAGTTAGTAGCAGCTCAAGGAAGTCTTGAGGCAGAATTAATCAATTGGAAAGATGGTCAAAAAATAATATGTAAAGAGTGGATTGAAATTTTATTAGATGAATTATCGGTTTTCTCAAAAAAAATAAATATGCAAGATAATTTAACTCCAATTTATAAACTTCTTGAGGAGGGAAATCAATCTATGAAGTGGATAAATCAATATAAGCAAGGATTTTCTATTGAGGAGATAATGAAATATGAGATTGATAAAGTGATGAAAAGCGAATATTAAAGATTCAATGGGTTACATAAAGCAAATTTATGATTACCTTCTTCTTTGAATGTAAGATATTAAATATATGGAGTCTTTCAAAAAAATTTCAAATAACAAGATGGATCTTATAAGTAATAATGATTCATCCAATATTAATCTTGAATTGATTGAAGAATTGTGGGAATCAGTTTTGCGTACTGAATGTCCCAATGATCAAGCAAATCGCTTAATCAAGTTAAAACAACTTAGTTACTCAAATGAATCAAATAATAGTAATTCAAAAACTTTTAAAAACGAAATAGTAGAAATCATTAATGATATGGATTTAGCAGAATCTATATCAGCTGCAAGAGCTTTTTCATTATATTTTCAATTAGTAAATATTTCAGAACAAAGAGAAGAGGAAGATCGATATATTCAAAGTTTTACGTATAAAAATAAAGAAAATTCTCAAGATAATCTTGATCCATTTGCTCCACCATTAGCGCGTCAAAATGCACCTGTAACTTTTAGGGAATTATTTAATAGATTAAGAAAATTAAATGTTCCTCCAGGCAGATTAGAGGAATTACTGCAAGAAATGGATATAAGACTTGTTTTTACTGCTCATCCAACAGAGATAGTGAGACATACAATCAGACATAAGCAAAGGAGAGTAGCATACTTACTTCAACAAATTCATTCAGAAAAATATTTAACAAACGAAGAGATAAATTCACTAAAGTTACAATTGAAAGAAGAAATTAGACTTTGGTGGAGAACAGATGAATTACATCAGTTCAAGCCTTCAGTACTTGATGAAGTTGATTATGCTCTGCATTATTTTCAGCAGATACTTTTTAATGCAATGCCTCAGCTTAGAAGTAGAATTTCATCTGCTTTAAATGATAATTATCCTGATGTACAGATCCCAATAGAATCATTTTGTACTTTTGGATCTTGGGTTGGCTCTGATAGAGATGGTAATCCTTCAGTAACTCCAGAAATAACTTGGCGTACAGCCTGCTATCAAAGGCAATTAATGCTTGAAAGATATATTAATGCGACTTCAAATTTAAGAGATCAATTAAGTGTGTCAATGCAATGGAGTCAAGTAAGTCCATCTCTTCTAGAATCTTTAGAAACTGATAGAGTAAAGTTTCCAGGTGTTTATGAGGCAAGGGCTACTAGATATAGATCTGAGCCTTACAGGTTGAAGCTAAGTTATATGCTAGAAAAATTGAGATTAACTCAGGAAAGAAATAATTTACTTGCTGAAACTGGATGGAAAGTCAAATTGGAAAATGATTCTGATTATAAAAATATAGATTTTAATGATGAGCCTTACTATAGATCTGTTAATGATTTTACTTATGAACTTGAACTTATTAAAAATAGCCTTATCGCTACAGATTTAAGCTGTGAGCCATTAAATACCTTATTAACTCAAGTACATATTTTTGGATTCTCTTTAGCTAGTCTAGATATCCGCCAGGAAAGCACGAGACATAGTGATGCTTTAGATGAATTGACAAAATATCTAGCATTACCAATTCCATATGAAGATATGTCTGAAGATGAAAAAACTACTTGGCTAATAAATGAGCTAAGTACAAAAAGACCTCTAATTCCAAATACGGTTAATTGGTCTAAAAGTACAGAGGAAACATTTTCTGTTTTTAAAATGGTTAAAAGATTGCAAGAAGAGTTTGGGAGTAGAATTTGCCATTCTTATGTAATTTCAATGAGTCATAGTGCTTCAGATTTATTAGAAGTATTACTATTATCCAAAGAAATGGGACTTATAGATGAAGAGTCAAATCAATCTCAATTAATGGTAGTACCACTTTTTGAAACTGTTGAAGATCTCAAAAGAGCTCCAAAAGTGATGGAAGATTTATTTCATTTAGATTTTTACAGGTCCTATCTACCAAAAGTTGGTGAAAATAATAAGCCATTGCAGGAATTGATGCTAGGTTATTCTGACAGTAATAAAGACTCAGGGTTCCTTTCAAGTAACTGGGAAATTCATAGAGCTCAAATAGCTCTTCAAAATCTTTCGAGTAATAATGAAATTTTGTTAAGGTTATTTCACGGAAGAGGTGGATCTGTTGGAAGAGGAGGCGGTCCTGCATACCAAGCAATATTAGCTCAGCCAAGCGGGACACTTTTAGGTCGTATAAAAATAACAGAACAAGGTGAAGTTTTAGCTTCTAAATATAGTTTGCCCGAATTGGCTTTATATAATCTTGAGACTGTTACAACTGCAGTCATACAGAATAGTTTAGTCAATAATAGACTTGACGCCACTCCAGCTTGGAATCAACTTATGACTAGATTAGCTGATACATCTAGAGCTCATTACAGAGCATTAGTGCATGAGAATCCTGATCTAATTAAATTTTTTCAAGAAGTCACTCCAATTGAAGAAATAAGTAAATTACAAATATCAAGCAGACCAGCAAGGAGAAAGAAAGGAGCAAAGGATTTATCAAGTCTGAGAGCAATTCCTTGGGTATTCGGATGGACACAGAGTAGATTTTTATTACCAAGCTGGTTTGGAGTTGGTACCGCTTTATCTAAAGAATTAATTGAAGATGAACAACAAATTGAGTTATTAAGGCTGCTACATCAAAGATGGCCATTTTTTCGAATGCTTATTTCTAAAGTTGAGATGACTCTCTCTAAGGTTGATTTAGAAGTAGCTAAACACTACGTAGATACTCTTGGGAGTGCTGAGAATAAGAATTCTTTTGAAAAGATTTTTAAGATAATTTCTGAAGAATACAATCTCACTAAGAAATTAATATTAGAAATCACAGGAAAAAATAAGCTGCTTGAAAGTGATAAAGATTTAAGAGATTCAGTAGAACTTAGAAATAAAACTATTATTCCTTTGGGGTTTTTACAGGTTTCCCTTTTAAAAAGATTGAGAGATCAAAAAAGACAACCTCCTATAAGTGAGCTAATGAATAGCAAAAAAGAATTAAAAAGAACTTATAGTAGAAGTGAATTATTAAGAGGAGCATTATTAACTATTAACGGCATAGCTGCTGGAATGAGGAATACTGGATAACAATTGCAAAATTTTTCTAGAAAAAAATTAATTTTACCTGAAGGGTTTTTTATAGAATCTGTTGAAGCTCCACCAGCATGGGCTGTCAATAGAATATTAGTTAGCTGTGGGAGTGATTTTTTCCCAAATGATAAATTATCTTATGCAATAAAGAAAAGTAACTTTTTCTTTGCCATCTGTAGTGAAATAAAAAAGAAACTATGCGCTTTTGTAAGAGTTACTTCTGATAAAGGGTTAAATGCAAATTTATGGAATTTATGTTCCCAACCAGGAGATAATCAAGAACTATTTTATTTACTCTTGTTGAGGATGTCCATAGAAAAAATAAATAGAGAAATGCCAGGATGTAGTATTTCCGTTCAGGCTCCACCATCTTCTTTTAAAAGCTTAGAAGAAAGTGGTTTTATTCTTGATCCTAACGGAATAAGGGTTATGGGATATAAACTCTGATATATTTAGACGGGTATGGAGGGACTCGAACCCCCGACACTCAGAACCGGAATCTGATGCTCTATCCAACTGAGCTACATACCCTAAATTTTTTCAATTTGTTCAAGGAAAATCTAAATTTGAATAAACCAGCTACCTTAACAATGTAACTCTATTAGAACAATTTTTTTAAATCATCTTAAAATTGAAAACTTTCGCAACCATCTTAGTTTTGAACTATTAGTACAAGAACAAAGAGTTTTAATTCTTGGCTCTAATGGAATAGGTAAATCTAATTTGCTTGAATCTGTTGAATTTTTGAGTCAACTCAAATCTAGTAGAGCTCTAAGTGATAAAGATTTGATAAATAATGATTCTGAATTTTCAAACATATTTGCTCAAATTGATTGTTGCGAAGATCTAAAAATTAATTTATTTAGAAAAGGTCCTAAAAAAGTATTTGTTAATAATAATCTCTTGAAAAAACAAAGTAATATAAAAAAATATATTAGGAGTGTTTGTTTTAGTGCTAATGATATAAATATTATCAAAGGAGAGCCTAGCTTTAGAAGAATTTGGCTTGATAAAGTTGTGACCCAGCTTGAGCCAGTTTATTCAGAATTACTTGCAAGATTCAATAAATTATTAAAACAGAGAAGGCATTTTTGGAGATCAGAAATTGCAAAAGATTTTGCAGCAAATGATTTACTTGATAGTTTTGACACCCAAATGGCTTTAGTTGCATCTCGTATAATTAGGAGAAGAAAAAGAGCTTTAAAAAAATTAAGTCCATTTATTTGTTATTGGCACGAATATTTAAGTAAATCTAAAGAGAAAATTGATTTCAATTATATTTGCGCATTGAGTGAACTAAATGAGGAAGATTATGATGAAAAGGTAATTATTGGAAATCTACAGGAAAAACTTAAAGAGCAAAGAACCTTGGAAGAATTAACTGGAAAATGTACCGTGGGTCCACATAGAGATGATATTGAATTCTTAATAAATGATTTCTCTATTCGTAAGTTTGGCTCTTCAGGACAGCAAAGGACCTTAATCTTAGCTTTGAAGATGGCAGAGTTAGATCTATTAAATCAAATTATTTCTGTTAATCCAATATTGGTCTTAGATGATGTTTTAGCTGAATTAGATATTTTTAGACAAAATCTTTTATTGGATTCAGTTGGAAGGAATAGTCAATGTTTAATAAGTTCTACTCATTTAGAGAAATTTACTTCTTCCTTTCTACAAAAATCTCAAATTATTTATTTATAAATTTTAAAAATTACCAATCTTTAGCTATTCTATATATTCTTATGACTAATTTTAATAAATGGAAATTTCAAGGAATAAACAAAATTTTCAAATATTAGGAGATAGTACAAGGGATGTAAGATCAGGTTTTCAAGGTAAGCATCTAATATTAGAACTTTACGGATGCAATAGAGAAAAGCTTGATGATGAATTGTTTTTAAGATGCAAAATAAATAGTGCTGCAAAATTAGCAAATGCAACTGTTATTAATTTAGTAAGTACGAAATTCGAACCTTATGGGGTGACGGCAATTGCTCTACTTGCTGAATCTCATTTATCTATTCATACTTGGCCTGAATCTCAATACTCTGCTATTGATATTTTTACTTGTGGTGAAACTATGAAACCTTATTTGGCTAGTAATTTTCTAATTGAAAATTTAGAAGCCTCAGACCATCTTTTAAAGACAATTAAAAGAGATTATCCATTGTGTATCCAAGATCAAGTGAGACAATCGTTATAAATAATTATCTATTGAGTTTTCCGCTAACCAAGCCCTCAAGATCTAAGCTGGCACTTTTAAAACCTATGCTAAAAAAGAAATTTATCAACTCATCTCTATTATAAGAATTTATAAAATCAGAAATTTTATGACTTGGAATTTCTATTCGTGCTGTGGTTCCTTGGCATCTCACCCTAACTTCTTTTATTCCAATTCCTCTAATATACTCTTCAGCCTTTTCAATCATTTTTAATCTTTGGTTTGTTATTTCATAACCATATGGAAATCTTGATGATAAACATGGTTGTGCTGGTTTATCCCACCAAGGTAAACCTAGTGATTTAGATATTTCTCGAATATCTTGTTTAGAAAATTTTAAGATAGCTAAAGGTGAAATAACGCCTGCCTCTTTAGCAGCTTTTATTCCAGGACGATAATCCCCTAAGTCATCAAAATTTACACCATCAATAACTTTATTAAAATTTAATTTTCCTGCAATAAATTTTGTGTGCTTGTGTAATTCTCTTTTGCAAGCAAAACATCTTTCTTTAGGATTTTTACTATATGAAATATCCTCAATTTCGTAGGTTTTCATTTCAATATGTCTAATACCAATCCATTTGGCTTGAATTCTTGCTTCTTCAAGAAGGTACTTAGCTAATGCAGATGAAATCCCTGTGACGGCGACGGCATTTTCCTTAAGTTGCTCAAAAGCA
>MDTD01156874.1_pt1 | contig 10873 bp, 15 predicted proteins | sample 811221 | NCBI WGS metagenome assembly MDTD01 (sample SAMN05326646, study PRJNA326480) | marine metagenome | isolation source: seawater | place: Pacific Ocean: South West | collected 2011
AATCAGAGAGGATATTTCTTCAACGCTAACAGTTGCTAATGCGGAAACACCAAACATTGTATTAAATTTTTTAGCTGCTTTTCCAACAGCTCTTTCACCATCATAATGAAAAAGCCTTTGTAGTGCAGTAGGTGAAAGATAAAATGGTAAATCTAATTTTTTACCAAAGATCGTAGTAGATAAATCAACATTCTCGACACCTCTTAAAACGTTTGGTACCAAATCAACACTATCGAAAGCACTTGTATTTCTAGCATATGTAATCTCATCATCAGCTGCCCCATCTATATAATGAAAAATAGGTGATGGTAGCTTTTGCTGTGCAAGTTTTCTAAAATCACTGAAATTATGGCAATCTTTTAATCTCATTAACATTTGATATTTTTCTAGAAGATTTTGAGAAAATTGAACATGTAGCTGTTTGCCCCAGGATTTTTATCCCCAAGACTTGCATTAGATACGTGATTGTACGAGACACCCAGACTACTTTTTTCAGATGTTTTATAAGATAATTGCACCTCTGATTTAAATTCTAAGACATGACCTAAATCTTTTCCATTACCTTCATGATATAAGCCAGGTGCAAAACTAGGTGTAAATATCATTCCACCCAGGTCAACATTCCACTCAATGCCTGTATAAATGTATGCTGCAGAATTGTTAGTTATAAATCCGCCTGTTATAGGAGAAATATTTCCTAGGAAAGTATTTCTATTTAAGTTTTCATCCTGATGTTGAAATCCAACTAAGGCTGCTTTTTGTTTATCATCACTGAAATCGAAATTTCCAGTAAAAAAATTCAACTGATGTCCATTTTTATATTTTTCAGCCGCTAATGAATTAATTGAGGACAGAAAAATAACAAATATAAAACCTAATTTTCTAAACATCATAAGTATATAGAGTTTTTCAATTTTTTAACTTTTTGAATACTATTGCACCCCCAAGGAAGAATATCAATAGAGGCAAAAACCATAATAAATAGGTATTTTTATTAAATTTTGGATCATACAAAATCCACTCTCCATATTTTTCAGTTAAAAAATTATAAATTTGATCCTCCGAAGAACCATTTTCAATTTTTTTTTGAATAACAAGCTTTATACTGTTAGCAAATTGAGAGTCAGAGTCATAAACTGATTGTCCTTGACAAATTAAACATCTTAAATTTTTAGCAATTTTACTTTGTAATTTATCTTGATCAGCCTTTAATGGGGAAATATATAAAAACGATAAAATAATTATTATAATTTTTATTAATTTCATTTTAAATTTTTTTCAATTATTTTTACTGAGTCTTTATTTAATGGACCAACAAATTTTTTTAAAACTTTATTTTCATAGATAAAGAAAGTTTCTGGGACACCAAAGGCACCCCACTCTATAGATTTAGTTCCATCTTTATCAATTAAAATTGTTTTATAGGGATTACCCATTTCCTCTAGAAATTTTTTTGCATTTTTCGGATTATCTTTGTAGTTTAAACCAATAATTTCAAGTTTTTTATTACGCCCTAAATTTATGAGTAAAGGGTGTTCATCTCTACATGGAACACACCAAGAGGCCCATACATTTAATAAGTAGAATTTGTCTTTATCAAAAATGTTTTTTGAGCTCATTTCTTTTTTATCAAAAAAAGTTAGAGCAGAAAATACAGGAATCTCTTTTTCATTTCCTATATTTGGTGAATATAAACTTGGTTTATTTAAACCTTTATAAAAAATTACAAATAAAAAAATTAAAAAAATAACTATTAAAAAAGGAATTATTTTATTTTTCATAAATTCTTTTATTAAATAAACTTAGTACTCCACCTAAAGAAATTATTAAAACAGAAACCCATATCCAAATCATAAAAGGTTTTACTTGATACCTTATATTAAAATATTCCTCATTCTGCACTGTATTGATTGTAATAAATTTATCACTTATGAATGTGGTTTTAATGTCAGCTTCACTAGTAATTATATTTGGTTGATTATAAACTCTTAGTTCAGGCTCAAATTTATCCACATTTTGATTGTCTTTAATCAAAAAATACCCTTTAAAAGATATGTAATTTTTTTCCTCAAATTTTTTAAGATCACTAAATAAAATTTCAAATTTCTTATTATTAAATTTTTCACCAACTTTGAGATTTGTTATTACTTCACTCGAAAAAAAATTGTTAAATAAAATACTCAATATAAGTAAACTAAATCCAAAATGAGATAAATTTTGAGAAAAATTTTTAAATTTTTGAAAAAAGAAATCTCTTATTGTGACAAGAAATAGATAAAAGGCACTACCAATTAATAAAGTATATACCAATAGGTTAGCGCTTAGCCTGCTTACAACAAAAAAAGATAATAAAATTGATATAATTAAAAAAACTAATAAATATAATTTTCCCTCAAGTCTAGATTTTATCCAGCTTAATTTTGGACCTAAGGCCATTAAAATCATAAAAGGTATCAAGAAAGGTACAATCAATTTATGATAAAATGGTGGTCCCACAGAAATTTGTTCTGAGGAAATAACATCTAAAAATATTGGATATATTGTTCCAATTAAAACAACAGATAAAAAATACATCATAAACCAATTATTAATAATTATAGAAGTTTCCTTGCTCAATAAGCTAAATGAATTTTTTTTTTGATCTTCATTTTTATGAAATAGAAAAAAAACAAATAAAGAAATAAAGATTAGTATAAATAGGAATGCTAATATAAATAAACCTCTTTCTGGATCGTTAGCAAATGTGTGAACAGAATTAAGAATACCAGATCTCACTAAAAAAGTTCCACACATACTAAGTGTAAATGTTGCTATTGATAAAATTATAACCCAGGAATTTAAAACAGACCTTTTTTCTAAAATTAAAACACAATGCAACAGAGTTGTTAATGCCAACCATGGCATTAAGGAAATATTTTCAACTGGATCCCAAAACCAAAAACCACCCCAACCTAATTCGTAATATGCCCAAATTGAACCTAATAAAATTCCTAAAGTTAAAAAAATCCAGGAAGCTAGGACCCAATTTTTAATATGAGTCGCCCAAATTTTTGAAATGAAACCTAGAACGGTTGCTGCCAACACACTAGAAAAAATTATAGATGAACCAACGTAACCAAGATATAAAATTGGTGGATGAATAGCTAGCGCTGGATCCTGTAAAATTGGATTAAGTCCTAGACCTTCATCTGGAATCGGAAAAATATAATTAAATGGATTCGATGAAATTATTAAAAATAAAAAAAATCCTGTTATTATGATTTGTTGAAAAATTAATGTTAAAATTCTATATCTTTTAGGTAAAGAATTTGTTCTAACTAAAAATATAAAAATAAATAAAGTTAAAACTAGTAACCATAGTAATAAACTACCTTCATGATTCCCCCATGTTCCTGAAATTTTATAAAATAATGGCTTTGTAGTATGTGAGTTATTGAAAACAGTTTCATTACTGAAATCAGAGTAAATAAATGATAATACTAATCCTAAAAAACTTACAATTACTAATAATAACTGGATAAATGAAAAACTAATAATCCTATTGTCTAATATTTTTTCATTTTTAAAATCCTTTATTGAAAAAAAATAAATAGGAAGAGATGTTATTAGACCAAAAATTAAAGCATAATATCCTACGGAACTAAATACCATTTATTTTCCCTTTAAAGCCTCTTTAACCTCTGGTGGCATGTAATTTTCATCATGTTTAGCAAGAATTTTCGTAGCTTCAAAAAAACTTTTATCCCTTAAATACCCTTCGGCAACAACTCCTTCACCTTCAGAGAAAAGGTTGGGAATAGTTCCGGTATAAATCACATTAATCTCATTTTTAAAATCTGTAATTACAAAATTTATTTTCTCAGATGAAATGATTATTGAATTATTCTTAACCATGCCTCCAACTCTGATTTTTTTGCTCTGAATTTCATCTAACAATTTTATCTCTGATGGTGACTTAAAATAAACAACATTTTCTTCTAAAGATTTAAGAACTAGAAAAACTGATAAAGCTAGAGATAGTATAATTAAAATTACAAAAAAAAACCTTAGTTTAACTTTTCGACCATACATGGTTTAAAAGTTAAATACTCTGGCTGCTAGATAATATTTCTTTAATAATAGGTTGAGATTTTGCAGCCTCTGATTTTTGAGGATCCAGTTCTCCAAATTTTGCAACAAATTTCTTTTTTTCTTTTAAATATTGTGTTCTTATAACCAAATATAAAGTAGAAAAACTTAAAATTGTAAAACCAAATGCTGACCAAACGTAAGATCCGTAACCATTCATATTTATTAATTCATTTATCATAGTCTATCTAAGCCCTTATTTTTTATTTTTATCAGTTCTGTATTATATTTCATCAAAAAAATTAATAATGAAAATAGAGCAAATGCCGCAGTCATTATCATTAAAGGAAATAACATAGAAGTATGAATTGTAGATTTAGACAATATATTAATTGAAGCGGGTTGATGAAGAGTGTTCCACCAATCTACAGAATATTTTATAATTGGAACATTAATTATTCCAAGTATAGTTATTATAGTAGTAATTTTTAAAACATTATCCTTATCTTCAAAAATTCTCCAAGCTATCAAATACATTAAGTAAAACAAAGCTAAGATTAACATTGCGGTTATTCTTGCATCCCATGCCCACCATGTTCCCCAAGTAGGCTTCCCCCATATAGAGCCAGTCACTAAAGCTATAATATTAAAAACCAATCCTGAAGGAGCCAAACTTTTTGCTATGAGAAAAAAATTTTTATTTTTAAATATAAATCCACTTAAAGAAAAAAAAGTTAAAAATATAAAAATACTCAATGAAATCCAAGCAGCAGGTACATGAACATACATAATTTTAACTGAGTGGCTTTGTTTATAATCCTCTGGAGAAAAAATAAGCGCCTCCATTAAACCAATAGAAATTACAACTATAAAAATAAATAAAATATACTTTTGGGCTTTTGAAGTAATCAAAAAAATCTTATTTGGTTTAAAAAATTTAAATATATTTTTCACAATAACCACTTCTTATAGGAAAGATTTAACTGATCAAGAATGTAGAGGGAGATAATAACATAATGAAAATTTAACACTCTTGATCAGGTAGAAATAAACTTAATTTGTCTCTATGTCTAAGATTTGAGTACATTGTGGTAAAATAATGGTTTTTTAGTTGGAGAGCTTAAAATAACTAGATCCTTTTTTTCCGGAGAATATTTCCTCAATTAAAGGATGTTTAATTGGTTCATCAGAGTCATCCACTAAAAGATTTTGCTCTGAAACGTATGCTTCATAAGTTATTTCATCATTTTCGGCTAACAAGTGATAAAAAGGTTGATCTTTTCTTGGTCTAACATTTTTAGGTATTGATTGATACCATTCTTCAGAATTATTAAATTCAAAGTCTACATCATATATAACACCTCTGAATTCAAAGTGTTTATGTTTTACAATATCACCTATTGAAAATTTAGCTTTTTGGATTGCCATACTTCTTAGTATGGGTATTTAAAAAAAAAAATCAATAAGAAAAATTATAATTTTTGTTTAATTATTATTTATGTTAACATCATAAAGGTGAATAAATCTCTTTTAAAATTTTTTACTGATTTTGGACCATTAATTATTTTTTTTTACTACTATTACGATAGTGAAAAAGATTTAAAAGTAGCGATACCTCCGTTTATCATTGCGACAATAATAGCATTAACCGTCATGTGGTTTTTAGAAAAAAAATTACCAAAGGTTCCTTTGCTTAGTGGAATTTTAATAACTCTTTTTGGTGGATTAACTATATATTTTGATAATCCAGTTTTTATTTATATTAAGCCTACAATTATAAATATTTTATTTGGTTTAGCTTTAATATTTGGCAAATATTTTACAAATGAACCTGTGCTCAAAAAATTGATGGGAAAATCAGTTTCATTAACAAATGAAGGATGGGAGATATTAAATAAAAGGTGGATATATTTTTTTTTTAGTCTAGCAATTTTAAATGAGTTAGTATGGCGAACACAATCAGAAGAGTTTTGGGTAAATTTTAAAGTTTGGGGCTTGTTACCTATTACTTTTATTTTTACAGGCTTTCAGATAGGACTAATCAGCAAATATAAAACTAATGAATAATAATTTACGTTTAGTAATAAATAATGTTAACGAAAAAAAATTTAAGGATAAACATTTTTTTGAAAAAGAAGAACTAAAAATTATCTTGGACTTATATGCAAAAATGGTTTCTGAGGGTTCCTGGAAAGATTACGGCTTAAGTATTTCAAGCAAACAAGTTGGTTTTAGTGTTTTTAAAAATGCTGCTGAAAAAGCCTTGTATAAAATATCTAAAAATTTTAAACCAAAAAACAAAAATCTTAAATATTTAATAACTGATACTAATGGAAAAATATTAAAAAATTCTTTTGAGCTTAGTAGACTTTTAAAAAATATTAGTTGGAAAAAGCTTTGAAATAATATTATCTTCTTTGACCAAATAGTCTTAAAAGCATAATAAATAGGTTAATAAAATCTAAGTATAGAGTTAGTGCTCCCATTACCGCTTTTTTGCCCATTACTTCACCTGTATCACTTACCATGTACATATTTTTTATTTTTTGGGTATCATAAGCAGTAAGGCCCACGAAAATTAAAACTCCTAAAATTGAAATTACAAAATACATCATGGAAGATTTTAGAAAAATGTTAACTAATGATGCAATTATAATTCCTATAAGCCCCATCATTAAGAAAGATCCCATTTTAGTTAAGTCTCTTTTTGTAGTGTAGCCATAAATACTCATTGCTCCAAAAGTTGCTGAACAAATAAAGAAAACTCTTGTTACACTCATTCCAGTATAAACTAACAAAATTGATGATAATGATAAGCCCATCAATGCTGCAAAGACCCAAAAAGTTGTTTGAGCTTTTGATGCACTCATTTTGTTAATCCCGAAACTCATGTAAAAAACTATCCCCAAAGGGGCCAACATAACAATCCATTTAAGTCCAGACATATATATCGCGTTACCCATTTCAGTTAGAGCTATAATTGATCCTGCATCATTCGTAACTACTGACATTTTAAATGTTAAAAGGGCGATGATTCCAGTCAGTAATATTCCTGTTGCCATGTAATTGTATACTTTTAGCATATAAGCCCTAAGACCTTCGTCCGTCACTGCAGCTGACTGTTGGGCTGCAGAGGCTCTTCCTAAAATACCTTTTTTATCAAAATCCATAGTAATTCATATATAATATTCTTTTACTAATTATTCAAGATATCTTAAAAGATTATTAAAAAAGATTGACACTATAAAACCTCAATGAACTACAAAAAATTAGGAAATACGGATCTAAAAGTAAGTACAATTTGTCTCGGGACAATGACATGGGGTGAACAAAATACGCAAGATGAAGGTTTTAAACAAATGGATTACGCTTTAGATAATGGTGTAAATTTCTGGGATACAGCTGAACTTTATGCAATCCCACCAAAGGAAAAAACCTATGGAAAAACAGAAGAGGTAATTGGGAATTGGTTTAAAAAAACAAAAAAGAGAAATAAGGTAATTCTTGCAACAAAAGTTGCTGGTCCTGGTCTTAATTGGATTAGAGGTGGAGGGAATCAATATAATGAAAAAAATTTAATCAAAGCAGTAGATGGAAGTTTAAAAAGGTTAAAAACTAATTATATCGATCTTTATCAACTTCACTGGCCTGAGAGAAAAAGTAATTTTTTTGGAAGACTTGGTTATCAACATAAAGAAGAAAATGATTGGAATAATTTTGAAGATATTCTTAATTCATTAAACAAAATAATTAAAAGTGGAAAAATAAGATATATAGGACTTTCAAATGAAACTGCTTGGGGTCTTTCAAAATTTTTAGAGATCTCAAAATTAAAAAATCTTCCTCGAGTTATGTCAGTTCAAAATCCTTATAGTCTTTTAAACAGAACCTACGAGGTTGGACTTGCTGAAATTTCTGTTAGAGAGAAAAGTGGTTTATTAGCATACTCCCCTCTAGCATTTGGATATTTAACAGGAAAATACAGAGATGGAAAATTACCAAAAAATTCCAGAATGAAATTATTTGGAGATAAATTTGTAAGGTATAAAACTGAAAATGGTCAATTAGCTATTGAAAAATATCATAAAATTGCAATTAAACATGGACTAAATTTCGCTCAAATGAGTTTAAAATTTTGCGAACTTCAGCCATTCATGACTAGTGTAATAATTGGAGCTACGACAATGGATCAGTTGAAAACTGACATAGAAAGTGTAAATATAAATTTATCTGATGAAGTGATAAATGAAATTAATGAAATACAAAAAATATATCCAAATCCATGTCCATAATTAAAAAAACTTTATTTTTCATGATATTTATAATGATAATTTCTTTTTCAAAATCATTTGCTCAAGACTTAAAGAAAGTGGGTAAATTTAAAGATTGGGAAGTAATGGTAATGTCAGAAGCCTCAGGCAAGGTATGCTTTGCACAGTCATCCCCCGTTTTACAAGCTCCAAAAAAAAATAAAAGAGACGCTAGATTATTTATAACTTTTAGACCTGGTGAAAAAATATCGAACGAGATTAGTGCTACGGCAGGTTATGAGTTTAATAAAAACAACACTGTGTTAGCAACGTCAGGAAATAATAAATTTAAATTTGACATTAAACAACAAGGATTTGCATGGATGACAAGTAACAAAAAAGAAAAAATAATGGTCAAAGTCATGAAAAAAGGTTCAAGAATAATGCTGTCTGGATATAACGAAAAAGGATCTCAAACTATAGATCATTATTCACTACTAGGTTTTACAAAAGCATACAATACCGCAAAAAAAGCCTGCAGTTAATTAATGAAATTAAAAAAAAGAATTGTATTAGCTTATTCAGGCGGATTAGATACATCCATAATTCTTAAATGGCTTCAAGAAAATTATGATGCAGAAATAATTTGTTACACAGCAGATATAGGACAAAAAATTAACAGAAAACAAATAATATCAAATGCAAAAAAATTTGGTGTAAAAAAAATTGTTATAAAAAATCTTAAAGATATTTTTGTAAAAGATTATATTTTTCCAATGATCCGAGGACATGCGATTTATGAAGGTTTTTATTTATTAGGAACATCAATAGCAAGACCTTTGATTGCTAAGGATCAAATCAAAGTTGCAAAAAAATTTAAAGCATATGCAGTTTCTCATGGTGCTACTGGAAAAGGAAATGATCAAGTTAGATTTGAACTTGGTTATCATTACTTTGGACCTAATATTAAAATTATTTCACCCTGGAGAATATGGGAATTTAAATCAAGAACAGATTTAATCAATTATGCTAAAAAAAAAAGTATTTCAATTCCTAAAGATAAAAAAGGAGCTCCTCCCTTTTCTGTTGATGATAATTTATTTCATACTTCGACTGAAGGTAAAATTTTAGAAAATCCAAAAAAAACTGCACCAGAATTTATTTACCAAAGAACAATTTCTTGTGAGAAATCTCCTAATAAACCAACTTTTGTATCAATTAATTTCAAAAATAGTGACCCAGTTGGTATTAATGGAAAAAAAATGGGTCCAGCAAAATTACTTGAAAAACTAAATCAATTAGCTGGAAAAAATGGGATAGGTAGGGTTGATCTTGTTGAAAATAGATTCCTAGGAATTAAATCACGAGGCGTTTACGAAACTCCGGGTGGAACAGTATTAATGTATGCTCATAGAGCAATTGAGTCAGTCACTTTAGATAAAGAAACAATGCACAAAAAAGATAATATTATGCCAAGATATGCTGAACTTATTTATAATGGCTATTGGTATTCAAAAGAGAGATTTAAACTGCAAAGAATTATAGACCTTAAAAAAAATAAAGTTAACGGAAGTGTCAAACTTAAACTTTATAAAGGAAATATAATCATACAATCAAGAATTACTATTAGTAAAGCTTATTCTATGAAAAAAGTATCTTTTGAAGAAAATAGATCTTTTAACAAATCAAATGTAGAGAAATTTATCAATTCTCATAAAAAAAAGTTAAGAAACTAGCTGTTTATCTGCGAATAATTTGGGGATTGTTTATTTTTGAAAAAAACATAATTTAATTCTATGGAATCATTTAAAAATTGGATGAGAGACGCTGCTAATATTTTGTTTGATGACAGTAAAAATGATCTTCGTTCTCTACCCAAAACTGTAAGATTACAAATTCTATTAGTTTTAAGTTTTATTTGGACCACCGTTTTTAGTTTATATGTGTTTTCATATACAACTTTTGTTTTTGGTTGGACTGGTCTTTTTTTAGCACATATTGGTTTAATTTTTGCCGTGTACATGACCTTTAAACATTTTCATCGAGCTGAAGAAAATTCAGCTAGTGTTTTTAAAACAAAAAATTTTGACCCCTTTAAAATTATGGTTCTTGTTTTTGTAATTGTATTTATATTTGTTTTTTCAAAAGGAATTGAGGTATTAACTAGTCCAAATCCGTATTCTTATTCGATTCCTTATGAGGGTTCTTCAAAATCAGTGTTTGAGAAATGGCTGCCATTTAGTAAGGATAAATAATGCAAAATATAGCTAAAAATTTACAACTAATTTTAATGTGCATAATTTTAGTGAGCACAGTAATTGCTGTTGGAATTGAAATTAAAAAAATGTTTTTGAACCAATCAGTCACTTTAGCTGATTTATTATTAATGTTTCTTTACCTAGAAGTTTTAGCTATGGTCAGAGTTTTTTGGGATCAACAATCGATTAGTATAACTCTTCCTCTTCTTATAGCTATTACTGCACTTGCACGATTTATTATATTACAAGGAAAAGAAATGGACCCTGCTGCTCTTGTTTATGAAGCTGTTGCAATCG
>MDTD01174940.1_pt1 | contig 10873 bp, 6 predicted proteins | sample 811221 | NCBI WGS metagenome assembly MDTD01 (sample SAMN05326646, study PRJNA326480) | marine metagenome | isolation source: seawater | place: Pacific Ocean: South West | collected 2011
TATTTGAACTGCACCCAGTTCCAACACCTTGGAACTCGCCTCCATTGACCTGACAGGCAAGTACCGTTGTATCAAAGCACAGCGTCCCAAGGCAGCAGGCGCCTTCCAGAAGAAGCTCGCAATCAAATCCATCACAGGTGGTGCCTTCTCCGCGGAAGATACCTTCTGACTCATTGCATTCAGATTCGATCAACTCCAGACATGAACTGCCGATGCAACACGATCCAGTCAGGACCTCACACTCAATATCAGCACATTCAACCCCTGCCCCGATGAAGGTACCGCCAGTGGTTTCACAGAGGCTCTCTGGAACAAATGCACAGCTTCCAGAATTCGTGCAGCATGCGCCTTCGACCTCGATTGGCTCGCAGACCACCTCTTCACAATCAATGGCCTCTTCACCCTGGAATTCACCGCCCGCCAGAAGACAATCCTCCTCCGTAGCGATGGTGCAAAGCACACTCTGATCTGCAAGGGGAACACAACAGGCAGCGGCGATTGGGGCATCGTCATCGCATGACTGAGGAACACATGGCTCATCATCACCCAGATAGGTGCCACTGAGCAATGCACAGGAGGCTGCAGTCGACTGGGTGCAGATCTCAATCCCGTTCTGTTCGATGCAACAGGCGCCAAACACAGCAGGTGGCTCAAACACGCAGATCTGAGGGGTGCAGACTGTACCTGATCCCTGGAAGACTCCATCCAGATCTTCGCACTCCGAATCGGAAGTGACTTGCGTACAGAGATCACCGGCTACACAGCAGGCACCATCGGAAATCAGGATCTCCTCCAGAAGCAGATAGACGACAGAACCGGATTTCCAGGAACCGTCGCTGCCCAGCGTGTCATCCGACTGTTCATAGAACTGGATTTCAACAATTCCGTCTGAAGGGGTGTACCAGAACTCACCTGGTTCATCATTCAGAACATTCGCCCCACAGATCTTCTGGCCTGGGATCGCAGAGATGCCGTCATAAGGATTTGCTTCTACCAGCTGCGTGACGCCAAACCCATCTTCCAACTTCACACCAAAGCTGGCATCAGGCTGGGTCCCACTGGTTGGATCAAACTCTGCACTGGTCCAGCCCAGAGCAAGCACCCTTGCCCCGGCAGGAACGGGAGGGAAGGTCGCATTGGTATTCAGCGGATCACCGTAAATACCAAAACTGTCCACTCCACCCGCCTCATAGACCGAAGCCTCAGGATGGATTCTGGGATCAACAATGACAATTCGAACGGTTGCATTTGAATTCAGACCGTCAGGAGCGTCCACATTGGTGGAAACGATTTCATACGTGAATTGATCCGTTGCATTGACCAGACAAGGAGCCGTGTAGAGAACATGCTCCTTTGGCTCTGCTGCATCAGGCGGAAACTCGACTATTTCAAGCGATCCACCAAGTCGACTGAACCCCGCAAGGGAATCAGGATCGATTGAGACATTGTCATTGTCACAGACGAAACCTCGATCGTTTCGGAGTACGTCGATGGCAACTGGCAATCCCGGTATGCCTGCAGCCTGATCCTCAACTGCCAGCAATCCCTCTTGAGCCTGCTGCCAAGCGCAACCCAGCGTGCGAAGATGGTTGTACATGCGGCCCTTGGTAAAGGGATGGAACTTGAGATGAACATTTGCAAGCCCACCATCGCAGAGATGGCAGTAACTCATGATCGAAGGATCGTAGTTAAGAGGCTCGATGCAGTTGTAGGCACACGTGTCGATATACGTGCCATTGCTGTTGTAGAAATATGAATGCGTATGCCCGGTACCGAGATTATGCCCAAGCTCATGCGTAAAGACGATGAGATCCCAGTTGTTTGAATGTCCGCTATTCACAATCGGGTAGGGAAACAGATTGCTGCTTTCGAAGCCATTCTGTGCCACGCCGGCAGAAACTGCATAGCCAGTCGATGTGCAAACGGCTGAAAGATAGGCAATACCTCCGCCAAGATGGCGACCTGAGAGCATGTGCATCAGATCACGACTGACGGAAGGAGCAATGGTGCTTTGCCAATACTGCCGGAACTGATTCAGCTGGGTGGAGGTGTTGTTCTGATCCCAGGGCTCTTCGCCGGCATCCCATGCCTCCCAGAAGTCTCCCGTGTCACCAATCGTATTGGTGTCACTGGACCACAAGCGAATCCAAGGGACTCGAAGACGTAAGGAAAGATCTCGATCGTAGATCTGAGATGAAGCGCCAACCAACCGGTAGATGTAATTCACAGCCTTGTCGACATCGCCTCTGAATTCCTCGAGAAATTCAACATCAGTATCGATCGCGACACGGACACGAAAACAGTCCAGTGGTGCATTACTGCAGGTCTCATCGCCCTGAGCGCAACTGGTGTTGTGACCCAGATAGATACCCGCTGCATTTTCACAATCCCAGAGCGTGATTCCATCCTGGCAGACCCCGAGATCATCCCCATTACCTACAGGCCCGAAGCAACAGGCGCCAAAGTACATGTCCTGCGGCGGTGTTCCACCACGATCATCACCCGCATCGGATCTTGCCTCTCCGGTACCTCCAGGGAAACCCTTGCCTGACAACCGGGAAAGAGAGTCGGTTTCCGCAAGCGTGTTGAGCTGTGAAACAAATGGCGCCTGAAATGGAGGAAGGGGTTCTTCAACAATCTGAGGACCAAAGGGCTGGCCACGAAGATCTTCAATGTGACACTCAAACCCCGACATGTCGATTTTGATGTCCCCAATCTGGTTACCGACCCGGTAGACCGCGACGGGCCCTTGGGCCTCATCGGTGGATGAAAAGATGTGCAGCCCGTCAAGGCTCCGCACATAACCACGGCAACCCGAATCGGACATGCTCAGAAAGACGATCGAATCCGGCTCCCCCACCACTCGTCCGGCCCAGATGGTGTCCAGCTTGACCTCTACTTGACGTTCACGGATCTTCCCATCAGGACCACGCTCCATCAGAATCACCTGAGCGTCATCCGTCGCAACTTCCACCTGCTTGATGTCAAGATCGACAGTCAAACCTGCTGACAACGGGACTTTTTCCAGCAGAACACCGAGGCCAGCCTTACGACTTTCCATGGAGCGTAGCAGCTGATAGTCGATCTTCAGCGGTGTTGCTTCCGGACGCAGTACGCCAGCTGCAGAAATCATTGCTGCGGGGTCCACCTTGAACGGAGATTCAAGAATGGTTGAAACCGCAGCGGCTTCAGGCTGTTGGACATCCTGAGCTGCTGCCCGAAAGCCCAGAGTGAGAAGCATCAAAAAGGCCAGAATGGCCATCGCATGGGATCTTGTTGTCATAGTCAATCCGTGTCTCAGGTACCTGTGTGTCCTAACAGGCAATACGGAAATCCGGCTGCCTTGGTTTAGGATATCTCAGAATAGGCCTCCAGCAACGCCAGAACCCCATTCTTCGTAGTCTCAGGGTTGATTTAGGAGGAAAATAGAGGACCTATGGACGCCTCTCCTGCCCGAACCAGCAATCGACTCGATTCTGGTACCTCCTGCCAGTGATCAGCCAGATCATCCAAGGGCTCTGAAAGCACCAGAACAGCGTCCTGAGCCAATTGAATACAGCTGCCATCAGCACATTTCAATTCCAGTCCAGGGGTGCTGTGATACAGCGATGGCTGCGGTCCATGACTCGCATACCGGGACGCATAGATAGCTTCCCCATCGGTCATGGCCACCGTCATGTGCAACTGGCCATGAACACCTGCACTGGAACGTGCCTTCTCCACGGTTTCGATCATCCGACAGACCCCCCCGAAGGGGTCCTCCTCAAGACCAAGCGTCAAGGCAAGCAGAAACATGGTCTCTGAATCCGTTTGACCTACCTTTCTTGAATACAGGTCGGGATGTATCTGCATGTCAAGCTGGTGTTTGATCGAATCGAAATCAGTGATCGCACCGTTGTGCTGGAACAGCCATCGCCCTGAACGAAATGGATGACAGTTGCATTGAGCAACCTCACTGCCTACCGCGGCGCGAATATGACCAAGAAACAAAGGTGATCTGATATGCGCGGCAATGCTCGCCAGATTCCAGTCATTCCAGGCTGGCTGGGTATCGTGATAAACGCCAGGATTCGGACGTTCGCCATACCATCCAATACCAAAGCCATCAGCGTTTACTTCAAATGTCGCCTCTCGAGCATGTCGAGACTGATCCAGCAGTGAATGTTGAGGACGAATGAGCAACTCATCCAGGTAGATTGACGGTCCGGAATAAGCCAGCCAGCGACACATGAAGCCTGCTCCCTTGTTCTACAACCAGATTCAAAGATCGAAAGATCTTCAAACAAGGTACTCGACACTGATACCGGCCACTGAAGAGCCTCATAGCCTCCGGTAAAGGGCGGTATGGAAACAAAATCTCCAATACCGCCCCCCGGAAGCCATGGTTCCGCTCATGCCCTCAGGCATGCGAAATGGGAGGAGAAATGTGAAAAACCGTACCCACGGCCATTTATGCGATTGCTTTGTAGACACAAGAAGGGGAACCGAAGCCCCTTGTTGCCCGAATTCTGATTTGAGCGTTATGGCGAGATAACTGCGTTTTGGCAGCTTCTCGAGAATTGACCATAAATGCCGGCAAGATGGTTCTGCCACCTTAAGGAGGGTTGAAATGCCACTGCCTGTTCGTCAAACGAAATGGTCAATTCAAGTCAAGTCGATCAACCCGCAGAGCGGGAATGTGGGCATGAGCACATCTCAACTGTTCGATGTTTCAAAGACATTGACGATGAGTGAACTTTGGCTCACTTCGATTCTTCGTTGTATTGGGCGTGCTAGCGTCACCAAGTGAAGAATTGAATGTACCGAATGGGTAGTGGTTGCCACAAGCCTGCCACTCGAACTGGAATGGAGAGGTGAAAATATGATGACAAATGAAGAAAGAAGACATCGACTCGAACGACTTCTGGATTTGGCTCAGGTCTATCGTGGTTGGACTCGGCGAGAACTCGCAAAATCTCTGGGTAGAGATCCCACGAAACTTGTTCCAGGAAGTGGAAATCCGAAACTGGATCTGATCGTATCCCTTGCTGAAGTACTGGACTGGAGCATCGGTGAGGTAACCGAGTGCCTCTGGGCTCCATCTCGAGGGACTGATAAGACAAACTCATCGGGAGATGAGTTGACCTTTGATGATCTCGATGAACTGGCTGGTGAAGCCTATCGCCGTGGTGATTATCGAGAAATGATCCGCATGGCCGTCCGGGCACGTAACGTTGCAGGTACAGCAGAAGAACGAGCACGTTCCTGGAACCGAGAACTTGGTGGATGGGATGGCCTTGGTCGATTCAACAAGACGCTCGACGCTGCCCGTGAAGCGCTTCGAGAAAATCCGATTTCAGATGACATGCGACGGCTCCTTCAAAGCAATCTGGCCAACGCCTATTACGTGCTGTGGCATCTGACGGAAGCAAGGACAACTGCCTGTGATTTGATCGATCATTATCGATCCTCACCTCCTGCGACCGATCGCGACCGTCGAACACTCGCGTTCTCCCACTATGTACTGGGGCACACACATCGGCGACTGATCGACTCGGAACCCGCCCATGCGTCACGGCATGCCAAGATCTGCCAAAGACATCTGACCGAGGCTCAGCAGCAATTCGAACTGCTCGCCACTGAGATGGGAAGCCATCTCAACGGCATCGCCCGAACCTGCAGAGGTGGAATTCTGGAAGCAGAAGTTCTCCTTGGCAGCATCGATGCCAGACTGGCACTTGCCGAAATCAACGACTGCCTGAACGAGGCCATTGATCCACAGGCCATCAGTGGTGATGATCTTGAAAGCTATGGCTGGTGGTGCATCTTTGGCTGCAACATCACGCTTCGACACATCACGGATGAACGTGACCTTCAACGCCACATGGCTCTGTTCACAAACAAAGCGGACGAAGTAGCCAACATCCTTGACAACTGGGCCATGAGGGAACGCGTGTTCTCAATGCAGTATGCAGGGCATCGTAGATTTGTTGGCTGGACGGGCCAGCCACTACGCATGACCATCGATTCCGAAGACATCAAGATGATCACGGGAACCATGGGGCGATTTCCACAGTTCCGCCAGACTGGTTGGAACATGCTAGAAAATGCCTGCGTGGTTAACGCAGGTTGAAAGGAGGACCTCGATGAGTAATCAGACATGCAAAACATTTGTCGTGGCAATCTCCATGAGCAGCCTCTGCATTTCAGGGGTCTCTTTGGGAGCCCCTGGTCCTGGAGATGAGAGCATCTCAGGCAAACGGCCTCGGTTGACTCCACTCGGACACACCAATCAGGATGATGAAGCCAAACGTTTCTACCTGCCCGATCTGGACGTGAAGGACCCTGGTCCTTCCGGAATCCATTCCCTGATTGATGTTCGATCAGTGAATCTGATTGAAATCGCACTCATGTCTTCCGGACAGGATTTCAGTTCTGATCAACCAATCAATGATTTCACCGACTTCGAGATTCAATTCGACACTGATGTCGACTTTGATCCCGGATTCACCGGTGATTTCTCTCTGCTGGAAATGCGCAATTTTGATTTGGCTCAAACCCCGCCTGAATTCAACAGCTTCAATATTCCAGCACCAGGCGTCCTGACACTTCTGGCGATTGCAGGCCTTTCAAGAGGAAGACGCAAACGCTGAGTAATCTCACGACATCTTCAATCAGCAAAGCACGCACCTTTCGAGGTGCGTGCTTTTTTGACTGTAATGAGGTTCATATTCGTCTGATTCTTGCCATGAAGAAAGGAGTCATGCCTTGCTCCGGAACAATACGACAGGCAAGGCTCATCCAATCCGGAAAGTCCTGCCCATCCCATGATCCATGTGCTGCTCGGAGGCCAGGACAGTCAAGCTCTACTCGCTCAAGTTCAACCTGGACTGGTGGGTTTGCCATGACTTTTGCAAGAACAACTTCATTTTCTTCGGGTGCGAGCGTACAGGTGGCATAGATCAATACACCGCCGGGCCGAAGAGTCTGAAGCGCTGAACGAAGAAGTCGCTGCTGCAACTTGCATAATCTACGAATCTTGCCGGTCTCCCAATCAGCCCAGGATGATGGGTTGGAGACATGGAATCGACCTTCACCACTGCATGGTGCATCAAGCAGGACCCGATCAAAGCAATTGGCATGGGACCCCCCCAGCGTTTCAGCCGCCTGCGCCTGAAGATCAACTCTGGTGATCCGATGCTGTTCCAGAACGGATTTGAGTTTCTGGAGTCGACGTCGACTCAGATCGTTGGCAACCAGAATGCCTTTTCCTTTCTGTCGATATCGCATCAAGGAAGTCTTGCCTCCAGGAGCCGCGCAACAGTCAAGAACATCATGGCCTGGCTGGATCTGCATCGCTTCAACTGCAGCCATACTGGAAAGTGATTGAATGAAAATTGAGCCTCTTTGATAGTAATCAACCTCGCGGACCAAGCTTCTGTCAGCTGGCGTAAGTAGAAGCGCCTCTGGCATCCATGGGATCTTGCTGGGTTCATACCCCACATCCCGCAGCGCATCCGATACTTCATCAATGTTCAAGGTGGCATCCGTCAAACGAATACTCATGGGCCTTGGTTGCGCCATGAATGACTTGATCAGATTCTGATCATCCGGAGCAACAATATGTTCCAGACGCTTGAGAAATTCGGGCGGCAAGTCAGAAGCTGGAGACGTCACAACTGGGCGCTCACCGTTTAGAACCTGCTTGACGCGATGCTTCACGCCTGTCAATCACGACCTGACGTCTGGTTCGCCACGTCTTCGCTTCTTCCGCCATCGAAAGTCCATCGTAGGCAGAAGCAAGCAGATTCATGCACTCCAACGCTTCTACGCTCTCACTTCTATCTGCCTTGACCATCTGGGAATAGCAGTCCTTCAAAGGGGTGATCGCCTCTGCGTACTGCCCCAGTGAAACCAATGCTGCACCTTCTACCTGCAGCGCCAAGCCCAGTCTCCAGTAGTTTGGATTGGCGGCCTGACGGAGAAGTTGTGCCGCTTCACGACCACTGTCTCGACCTCCTGCATAATCCCCCAATTCAACCTGGGATCGGCCCAGTGCCATCAGACATCGAGGGAGATCCTCGCGTGATTTCTGCCCGGGATTGGCTCGAAAGATTTCAATGGACTGATCAAGGACCTGCTCTGCCTTGGCATGGTTGTCCTGATCCTGATGAATCAAGGCCAGACGGCGCAGCATGCTGGCTGTACGGGAATGACCCTCAGGATAGACGGATTCAAGAATGGAGATGGCCTCATTGATCTTGGCAATCGCCTCTACTGGATTACCCTTCGCCTTGGCTCGCATTCCCAGATTCTGCAGAGGCGTGACTGATTCAATCAGACCTGTACCTTGTTCCTCACAGACATCAAGTGCCATCTGAGCAATCTGATCTGCGAGATCAAGTCTTCCCTGACTGTTGAGCAGCACGGTCTTCTGGTTCAAAAGATCTACTTGGACCTCCCAGGCATCGCGATCGGATGCTGCGAGCACGGCAAGCGCTCGCTCCACCAGTTCCAATGCCTGATCCAGGTCGACGGGAGATCTTCTTCTGGCGATTGAGGCCATCCCTTTCAAGGCCTTGGCCAGCTTGACCACATCGACTACTTCCGCACTTTCGCGAATCTCCAATGCTCTGGCCATGTGCTCCTGAGCCTGATCCAATTCGCCACCGCCCAAGGCCAACCAGCCCAGCAGTTCCTCCGCATCAGCAACCAGTGTGGAATCCGGATCGAGTTTGACCGCAACCTCATGAGCAAACTGCGCAAGTCGCAATGCCTGCTGAGTCAATTCCAGACTGTAGTACGTTCGAGCCAAAGCAAGTTGTATCGCAACACCGACATCCGCCCTGCCTGCTGTTCGTGTTGCAACACGCGAAGCTGCCGAATCCAGCATTTCGCGCACCGTCAATTCACGCCCGACCTCACCAACTCCATGTTCAGGTCTCAGCGTTTCAATGATGTCGGTAAACAACTCAACAACTGCTGCCGCCTTATCCGCCTCAACCTGCGCCGACAACATCCCGGTTTCGGCACGCTGCTCTGCTTCCGTTGCTCTCACATAAAGCAAGGACATCCAGATGGACACACCCATCAATCCAAGCAGGAGCAGCATTCCTGCCGCAATAGGTCCACGATGACGTTTGGCAAGTTTGGCCAGAAGATAGGTTGAACTGTCTCGCCTTGCTTCTACCGGTTCGCCAGCAAGGTACCTGCGGATATCTGCAGCAAGTGAACCGACTGACTGATAACGGCGATCAGGCGATTTCGCCATGGCCGAAGCAACAATTGCATCGATTTCAGAATCGAGACCATCAGCAATACGTGACGGAGGTTGAGGTTCCGTCTCCGTGATGTTCTTGAGCGTCTGTGACATCGGACCGCTGATCTCATATGGGAAGCAGCCCGTTGTCATTTCATACAGAACCACTCCCAACGCATAGATGTCACAGCGTGTGTCGATTTCATCAGCACCACCGGACACCTGCTCAGGAGCCGCATAGGCAAAGGTACCTACGAACTCACCGGTAAGTGTCGCATCAGGTGTGTCACCCAGACCCAGTACCTTGGCCACACCGAAATCCAGAACCTTGGGCTGGCCGTCTCGGTCAATGAGAATGTTTCCAGGCTTGATATCGCGATGAATGATTCCTCGAAGATGCGCATACTGAACCGCATCACAAATGGATGCGAATTGCTCCAACTTCATCCGAATGGATTCTGAACGCGACTTGTCATCCATGTCGCGCTCAAACGCATCCGCCCGAACCAATGGAACGCCTCGGATGAATTCCATGGCAACGAAATAACCACCATCGGGAAGATCGCCGCCATCGAAGACCGTCACGATATTGGGATGTCGCATGGAAGCGATCAACTCGACCTCGCGTTCAAATCTGGCTCGACTCTTGCTTGATGCAGCAGCACCACCATGCATCAGTTTGACGGCTACTGTCCGCTTGGTTCTTTCCTGAATGGCGCGGTAAACCGTGCCCTGGCCACCTCGGTGAAGCTCACCGAGAATTCGGTAGCCGGGGACAAGATCAGCAGCAGGAGGAACACCCCTGCCGCTTCCATCAGGAGCATTCGACCAGGCTCCAGCAAGTTGAGTCAGGAATTCATCATCCGTCTGAATCTGACGGACCAGTTCCATTGCTTCCTCATCGGCTTCGATTCTGGCACGAAGCTCAGCATCTGCGATTTCCCCGCGCGCATAGGCAGCGATATCCTCGATCGGTGGACGCTCTGAATGCCCTTCATCCATCAGTCTGCCTCGTACAGATTCCGAAGACGTTCAGCGATCTCTCTCAAACGAGTGGTGATCCGACTTCGCGATACATAGATATCGTGGGCCGTCATGCCGAGATCTTCCGCAACCGCATTGACGGGACGCCGATCAAACACAACCTGCTCGAACGCCTTGATGGAATTCTCGCTGGTCTTGGTGGTTCGCCTAAGTTCCTCAACTGCCTGACGAAGAATCGAACGATCCAGTTCCTCGCTCCAGATCTTCTCCATCTCATTGTCCTGAGGGATGCGTTCAACTGATGTCGCGGCCGGAACTTCCTTACGTCTGCCTCTGGATCGCTGCATATCGATGACACGATGACGGGCAATCCCGACAATCCAGCCACGCAGTCGACCTCGCTCACGCTTGTATCGACCTGCACGATAGTCACGTACGAATTGAATCAACGTCTCTTGGGCAACATCATCGGCATCGGAACCGGTCAGGCCGAGACGTCTGGCTACTGCCGTGATGATCGGTCGATACCGTGAATCAAATGCCTGCCAGACCACTTCATCATCAGGATCAAACAGACCCTCCAACAATGAAGTCGTGGTGGTTGTACGCAGCAACTCGCGATAACGATCATCCATCGGACTCACTGTACCA
>MDTD01119810.1_pt1 | contig 10872 bp, 9 predicted proteins | sample 811221 | NCBI WGS metagenome assembly MDTD01 (sample SAMN05326646, study PRJNA326480) | marine metagenome | isolation source: seawater | place: Pacific Ocean: South West | collected 2011
AGACATGTACTAGGAGAAAGTTATGAGATTGATGATATTCCTAAATTGATAGATCGCCTAAATTATTTAAAAGAAACAAAAACAAATTTTGCAGACGATAGATTTAATCAAATTCTAGATAATAATTTTTACTAATCAAAAGTTATATGATTGATTTTCTATTCAAAATTTTTGAAATACAACTAGACATATAATAGTTAGGAATTTTTTCATTCCTTAAAATTTTTCTTCTGATGTAAGTGCCACTAACCAATTTCTTTATTGTTTTTTTACAATACTTGCAATTTTTGTTCATTATTTTTTTACAGGACAGGCATAAAAAAGGCTCGTTAAAACTTAAAATTTTTATTTTTAATTTTTTTTGGTATTTAATACATTCATTTTGAGATTCATATTTTTTGTAATAATTTTTAATTCCAGCGTGATCTCTTCCAACAAGAAAATGTGTGCACCCGTAATTTCTACGAACTAGAGCGTGTAATAAAGCTTCTCTTGGTCCTCCATATCTTGGATAAGAATTGAATAGTGCAAAATAAACATTACCTTTTTTGTAATTTTCTTTAATTAAAGTTTTATTTGTTTTAATAATTATTTTTTCTTTAAATTCACCTTTTTTAAATTGTCCTATGAGTGGTTGTATTAATAAATTATCACACTTATTTAATCCATATTGATGTATCCATTCATGCCCTTTATGAGGTGCATTTCTTGTGTGAAAAGCAACTAAAGTTTTTAATTTTTTATTTTTAACATCATTTTTAAAATTAATTGGATAGGTATAATTTATCGTTTTCATTACTTTCTTATTAAAATTTCTTATTGAGCAACTTAAAAAATAATTACCAGAGTTAATAAATTGATTGTACCCAGGATGTTTGCTGTCTTTAGTCTTAAAGATTTTAAAACCTAATCTCTTTTTATCCAAAGTATAAATTGATGATATTTTAAGGTCACAAATTTTGATATTATTATATATTGCTTTAACTGCTTTTAATTTTTTTATCTTTAAGTAATCTTTATTAGATATGGCAATGTAAATCGGTATCGGAAAAAATTGATTTTTTTTAATTTGGTATTTATCTACTATTGATAAAAACTCTTGCTTAGAAACAAACTTTTTAAGAGGAAAATAACATTTATTATGAATATTAATAATGTCTAAAAAATTTGAGTAATTAATTTTGAGATTCATTTAAATACATTTTTAGGTCCAGTTTTATTTTTATAAAGAAAAATTTTGTGTAATTCTAGTTTTTGCTATAAAATACCCTAAATATTATTTTTCAAATGAATTTTTCACATATTTGCATTGGCGGTGGAATTACAGGGATCGAAACAACTATAAAACTAGTTGAAAATTATTACGGAAACCTAAAAAGCAATAAGCAAAAAAGACTGTCTATTGCAATTATTGACAAAGACCCTAATAATATTCCAGGTGGTGTTGCTTACGGTTTAAAATCCTCTAAATTTGGTTATTTTAATAATCCAATTCGTCTATCCCCAAAATCTTTTCAAGATTGGTTATTTTTAAAAAAAAATAAACTAAAATTAATCAAATACCTTAAGTTAAGAGGTGGAAAAACAGGAAAAAAATGGATTAAAAATAATAAAAGAAAATTACTATCATCAAACAAGAAAGTATTAGCGGAGCTTTATGTACCAAGAGCTATTTCAAATACATGGATGGAGGAAAAATTAATTATCTTATTGAACAAGATAAGAAAAAATAATTATAATTGTAAGATAAGTTTTTTTAAAGGTGAAGTAATTTCAATAAATCAAGAAGACAACGGCTTAAAGTCGATATCCTTTAAAAAAGATATCTGTAAAAAATTAAGTCTAATAATTAAAAAAAATTCCATAAAGCAATTAGACTTTGTTGAGGGAAAAAATTTAAAACAATTGAGATCTTTTACATTAAGTATTGGTTTAGGTTTGCCACCTCCCAAACAACTTGCCGATAAAAATGTTATAAAAAATAAAAATTATATTTGGGACTTTTATGCTGAAGGCTCAACAGAAAGATTATTAAAATTAATATCAAACTTTTCAAAGAAAAAAATAATTGTGGTATATTTTATAGGTTATAAGGCAGGTTTACTTGAAGCCTTACCAGAACTTGAGCAATATATCTCTAACAAAAAACAAAATTTGAAATTAATATGTTCTTCAAAAAATCTTGTTAGTATTCAGAAAGCTGAAAGATCTAAAAATAGAAAATCCTATAAATTATCGTTTTTTACTTCAAAAAATTTAAAAAATATAAAAACTGCAAAAAAAATTGAGGAGTATTTAATAAAAGAATTTTTCACCGCTACACATAAAGGTTTTAACAAATACGATGTTTGGACACACATCTTAGAAAAAAACATATTAGACAAATGTTTGATGAATTTAAATGTAAAGCAGAAAAATTTATACAATACAATTTACCATAATAGGATAAGAAATTTAACAAGATTTACTTATCCTGAAACAATAAATGCTAGAGAAAGTCTTTTTAAAAAAGATATTTTAATTTCAAAAAAAGAAAATGTTGTAAAAATTTCAAAAAATGGATCAAACCTTATTGTAAACGCTAGGAATAACTTTAATGAAAAGAAAAATTACAACTGTGATATTGTTGTTAATGTTTCTGGACCGCTTAATGTTAGAGATCTAAAAACAGAAATTCCTTTAATCAATATTTTAAAAAAAAAGGGAGGAAAAATAAGTTCAGGAGGTTTTGAAGTTAATAATAATTTTGAGATAAAAGGTTTAAAAAATATTTTTACACCAGGAATTTTAGCTAAAGGTTTTAATCCAGAAAGAAAAACTATTTTTAAAGCCATCTTAAAGAATTCAGTATTAGTTGGTAAAAGCGTAGCAAAAGTGTTAATAAAAGATAAAAATTTTTAAAATGAAATCATCAGTTCTTGACGTACTATCTTGGGAGGAATTTAATAAATTTTCTAATGAAAGAAAAGAGTATCCTCCAAAGCAAATAGATCTTTTCAACAGGCTAATAGCGCATACAAAAAATTTTTTTTTAATTTCTGCTTATGGCGCTTTTACTCCTGGTTACGTGATGTTGATTACTAAAGAATTAATGCCATCTATGAGTATGGTGCATGATAAAAATTTAGAGGAATTGAATTGGTTAATAACTAAAACAAAAACTGCAATAGAGAAAACTTATAAAAGAGATGTTGTTTATTTCGAACATGGTATGTGTGCTTGTGTTGGCGGTTTAGATAGGGCCCACTTACATTTTATGAGCGTAGAAAAGGATACAAATAATGTAAAGTTTATCGAAAATATTAATAAAGTTTTAAAAAAGAGACGAGCAGGTATTTCAGCAGTTGAGCTTAACGGACATAAACTTGATAATATTCACGATATTACGCATGTTATGAATAGCCTTAAGGAAAATGAATATAAAATTCATGGTAAACAGCTTAGCTATAAAGATATAAATTGCGAAATCGAGATTAATGACTGGCCAGTATCAACCAGAAAACATACTCAAAAAGGTGGCCATTATGTTTTTTTTAAATCTGGTGATAATAAGTCTTCTTTTTTAACTAACAAAAATTTTCAAACACAACTTGGACGTCAAATCGTTTTTGAATTAGAATTAGCGTCCAATGAAAAAATGAAAAAATTTTACGAGGAAGAAATGGAGAAAAATAGCTATTCTAATATATGGAAATGGCAAGAATTTCCTTTCAAGCAAAACATGTTAAATACTATGTCTGATCTCATTCCTGAACTAACAAAAATTAAAGAAAATGATAGTCGATTTGATTTCGATACATTCGAAGAAAAAAATGAATAGTTTCAATTTATGTTCAAAAAGAATTTTTTAAACAAAAAATTATTTGTTTTATCTATTGTTGGCTCTTTTATACCAGGAACCTGGTTCACCGCTTATAGAACTGATATCGATCTTTATGTGATAAAAATTTTATTTATTACAACTTTAATTGTCTATTTTGTATCTTTTTTTTTTTCTTTAATTATAAAGATTTTTTCTAAAGAAAATATCATAAATATTTTTTCTTCTACTTTACTTCTCTCATTAATTTTTTTTAGTTTTTATCACCTAAACTGGTTAACTCAATTTATCTTGAATAAAAATTTTTTAAAGCTTCAAACTGAAATAAGCTTATTGCTCACGCTTTTTATAGGTTTAGCATTTTTTTATTTTTCATTTAAACAAAATAAAATATTTATTAGATTTATATCAATATTATTACCTCTGCTTTTGATTATAAATTTGACAAACTCCTTTTTTTTATTAAAGAAAGAAAAAATTTTTGAATATCCAATTTTTTCAAAGAAAGAATTTTTAACGACTAATCAAATAAAGAAAATAAATAGTGCTGAAACTAAGAAAAATATTTATTATATTTCTTTAGATGGTGCTGTTCCTTTAAATTTTTTTAATAAAAACATTTCCAGTATTAATATCGACGAGTTCAATAAGACAATGTCTTTATATAATTTTAAAATTATAGAGACAATAAATTCCAATTATTTTAGACAGGTAATTGATTTAGACTCAATCGCTTTATCTGAAATATTTAATCTTAATCAATTTGAAAATGCTAAAAAATTTTATGATGTAGGTGAATTATTTCCAATTATTAAGACGGAAGATTTTTTTTTAAGAAAATGTAAGTTATATATGTGTGATAATTATGGAGAAAGATTAAATTTAACAGATTTCAATGCTAGAAATTTAATTTCCTCAAAAGCTACCTTTCCTACAATTCTTAAAAATACCGACATTACACCTCTGGGCAATATTTTAAAAAAAATTAATTATGATTTGACATGGATTGGATCAAAGGATTCTAATTGCATTTATTTTGATCAAGAACTATGTCAAAAGAATAAAAAAAATCTCACTAGAAAAATCGTAAGTTATTTAGATTTTAATAATATGTATAAATCTAATTATGTTTTAAGAAATTACTTACACCAAACTCCCCTAATAAAAATCAACTACAAATTAAATGAGTTGGGCTTTAGAGTTGATAAAAATCTTGAAAAAGCTCGTAAGCAAATTGATAGTATCAATAGATTTACTCAATCCAGTGAATTAAAAAAAAACACATTTACTTTTATTCATTTTGGAATGCCTAAAATTAATTATGTAAATAATGATGTTCCAGTCGTTTTTAATCCTGATTGTTCAGGAAAAAAATTGAGTAGAAGAATTAATTTTTCTAAATTGGGAAATGAAAAACTTCAATATTTTAATTTAGAAGATTATAAAGATTTATATTCTTCAAATTATTTTTGTATGATTAAAAGAATTAAAGAATTTGTAAAATTTATTGATGAAAAAGACCCTAATTCTTATGTGATTTTTCAGGGAGGATACAATGTTCCCATATTTAAGAATGAATCAAAGAGGAATGACTATAAAATATTCACTTTAAGCAATTTACCCAGCAAATGTGACGAAAAAATTAACAATGTTAAGAACCAAGTAGAATCTATCAAACTGCTTATCAAGTGTTCTTTAAATCTGGTAGGTTAAACAACAATAACTCTTTACAGTTCAACTTTTGAACATTATAATGTTCAAAAATTGAACATAAATGAATAAGACAATAAAATTTGGAAAAAAACTAAGCGATGTTTTTTCAATTAAAGAAAACTTCTACTTGGAAAATGATATTTTACTAAAAAAACAAAAAAGAATATCTAATATCTATAAAAAGCAGCCATTAAGAAAAAATTGTAAAGCGTGTGAAAAAAAACTCTTTGGTAAAAAATTCTTTAATCATACGATTACTTATATAGAATGTAGTTCTTGCGGTCATATAAACGGAAAATATAAGGATACGGAAAAATTCAGTGATTTAATTTACAAGTCTCGCTCAATAAATTATTCAAAAAATTATTTTTCAAAAAATTTAAAGAAGTATAAGATTAGGCAAAAAAAAATTTATAATCCAAAAGCAATTTTTTTAAAACAAGGAATTAAAGAATGGAAAAAAATTAAGGTCTTAGATTTTGGTTGTGGATCAGGATATTTTGTTTCATCACTGAAAGATTGTGGATTTAAAAATGTAAAAGGGTGTGAAGTATCGTTTGAGCAAATTGATTATGGAAAAAAAATATTTCGTTTACTTAAGAAAGATGAAAATTTACTTTATTACGTAAACTCAGAAAATATATTTAATGAAATAAAAAAAACTGATGCCACTTGTGTAAGTGTTATTGGTGTTTTAGAACATTTAGTAGATATTCGGAAATTTTTAAATGCAGTAAAAATGAATAGAAATATAAAATATATTTATTTATGTGTGCCTATGTTTTCTTTGTCTTCAATAGTAGAAAATAGTTTCAATAATATTTTTAATAGACAACTTGGTGGAGGACACACACATTTATTTACTGAGAAATCTCTTAAAAAAATGATGAAAAAAATAAACTTTAGTGAAATCTCTACCTGGTGGTTTGGTAGTGATTTTTCCGATTTACTCAGATCTTTTATGGTAAAGGTGAGTAAAAAAAAGGAAAAACCTTTAATAAATCATTTAAAAAAATTACAAAGCCAAATAGATAGTTTACAACTTATTTTAGACAAAAAAAAAATGTCATCTCAAGTTCACATGATTTTAAAAAGGCAAAATAGGAGATAAACAATGAAGACTTTCAAGAAAATACCAGTTTTTGATATCGCTCTTGGTGAAATTGAAAAAAAATATATTAAAGATTGTGTTGATACATCTTTTATAGGTCAGGGACCTTATGTAAAAAAACTCGAAGAAAAATTTAGTAAATTTGTAGATTGCAAATTTGGAACGACTACAACTAGCGGAACTACTGCTCTCCATTTAGCTTGTGCAGCTATTGGAATAAAAAAAGACGATCAAGTGTTAGTATCATCAAGCACAAACATGGCTTGCCCTTTTGCAATAGACTATTGTGGAGCTATTCCCATACCAATTGATATTGAGAAAGATACTTGGCAAATGGACGTAAAAAAAATTGAAGAAAAAATTAATGATAAAACAAAAGCCATAATGGTTGTACATTTGTTTGGTCACCCCGTTGATATGGACCCAGTTTTGGAGTTAGCCAAAAAATACAATCTTAAGATAATCGAAGATTGTGCAGAGTCTCATGGTGTTGAGTATAAAGGTAGAAAAGTGGGTTCTATTGGTGATATTGGAGCTTTCAGTTTCTTTGCTAATAAGACAATAACGTGTGGTGAGGGAGGAATGGTTGTTACGAATTCTTCTGAAATAGCTGAAAAGGCGAAAAGTCTTAAAAATCTCTCATATGGAAAAATTAATAAGTTTATGCATGAGGATATTGGATTCAATTATAGGCTTCCAAATATTAGTGCAGCTCTAGGGTTGGGTCAATTTGAGAATATAGATAATGTGTTTAAAGAAAAGGAGAGAATTTACAAAAGATATACAAACAACTTAAAGGAAATTCCTGGTATCAATATACCTGCAATAAGAGATTGGGCAACAAAATATATAATGTGGGTATATAACATTTATCTAGATGAAAAATTTCCGATTTCAAGAGATGAGCTTACTTTAAAACTTAAAGAAAAAAATATTGATACTAGGGATGCTTTTGTTCCAATTAATAAGCAAAAAATATTAATTGATAAGTATAAAATGTTTAACGAAAATGATTGTCCAAATGCTAATTATATAATGGATAACGGATTTTACTTACCGTCAGGTAACACAATTACTAATGAGGAAATAGATTATGTTTGTGATGAAATTAAGAAAACAGCAAACTAAATTGAAATTATGAATTTTGCAGTAATAGGCCTAGGATCGTTTGGAACAAAGAGAGCCCAATCAATTAAAAACTCTAAACTTTCTAAGCTAGTGTCAATATTTGATCCCAACTCAGAAAATGCTGAGAAAGCAAAAAAAATTTTAGATACCCCGATTGTAGAATATGAAAAAATTTTGGCAGATAAAAATATTGACGTAATTTGCATTTGTGCACCTAATAAATTTCATAAAGATATAATTATTGAAAGTTTACGTGCAGGAAAACATGTATTTTGTGAAAAGCCAATCACAAGAAATTTTAAAGAAGCTCAAGAAATATACGAGATAGCAAAAAATTCAAAAAATATTCTCCAAGTTGGCTCCAATCATCGATTTTTTGAAAGTGTTTTATTTGCAAAAAAGCTAGTAGATAAAGGAACAATAGGAGAGGTTTTGAGTTTCAGCGGACGAATTGGACATAATGGAGAAAGACTAAAAGATAGTTGGTTTTGGAAAAAAGAAATTAGTGGTGGGGGCACTCTTTTAGATAATGGCTGCCATCTATTAGATTTATCAAGATTTTTCTTAGGAAAATTTGAGTCTGGCACAGGTATTACTTCTAATACTTATTGGAAAAATCTAGAGGTAGAAGATACAGCTAGTGGAGTTTTTAAAACTAAAGAGGGCAAAACAGCATCAATATTTTGTTCATGGAGGTTGCTATCTGGTTACTTTTTCTTCGAATTAAATGGTTCTGATGGATATATAAACGTAGACGGGCGTTTTGATACTCATGGTGGAGATAAAATCTTCTGGTCAACTAAAAAAGATGGAAAATTTTACAACGAAGATTTTAGTCATTTAAAACCAAATTCATACCAACTTGAGATAGAGAATTTTGTTAACAATCTAAAGCAAGGTAAAAAATGTTCACCAGATATAGATGACGCTTTAGAAGTAATGAAAATGATAGATTTTATATATAAAAATTAAAAGTTTATGCAATGTTTTGAAAAAGAATATTCAAATATTTATGATTTTTTGTATACACAAAAGAATTACATTAAAGAATTTCTACTTATCAAAAAGATAATCAAAGATAATTTGTCAAAACCCAACTCTCTTATAGACTTGGGATGTGGGACAGGCAAATATTCCAATTTATTAACTAAATTAAAACTTAATGTAGTTGGGGTCGATAGAAGTAAGGAAATGTTAAAGATTGCAAAAAAGAAATTTAATAAAAATAAAAAATTAACTTTTGTCAAATCAAATATAAATAAGATTAATTTAAAAAAAAAATTTGATATAATTTCCGCGCTTTTTCATATTTTGAGCTATCAAACAAGCGGAACTAATATCAATAGCTTTTTTAAAAATTCTCATTCTCATCTAAAACAAAATGGAATTTTAATTTTTGATTTTTGGTTTAAAGATGGAGTATTAAAATTGCAGACACCCGTGAGAGTGAGAGAATTTAACAATAATTCTTATAAAATAGTCAGAGTCACAATTTCAAAATGGTTTAAAAAAATTGATCAAATATTCGACGTTCATAATCTTGTAGTTTTAAACAAAAAAAATAAAAAAGTTTCAAAATTTAGTGAAACACACAAAATGAAATATTTTGAAATGTCCTTTATAAAAAAAAAACTTAAAGAGCATAATTTCAAATTCATTAAAAGCTTAGATCTTCAAACTGGTAGAAAGCTATCATCAAAAAGCTGGGGCGCTATGGTAGTAGCTAGAAAATTATAGATTAATGCAAAAAAAAAAATTAAATGTAGCAATTTTTCTAGACTCCAAAAAAAGATCTGGCGGTGCGTACCAAGAGCTTTTGTATACTTTAAGAAATATTAATAAAGTTAACAAGAAAGATCATAATTTTATCTTAATAGCCACTTCTAAAAAACTAGATCTTGAATTGGAGAAGGAAAACTTTGAAACATATTATTTTTCACTAAATAAGATATCTAGATATTTAGCTTATCTGAGAAACTTTAATTCATTTGTAAGGGGAATAAAAAAATTTTTTTTCTTTGAAAATAAATTTGAAAAATTTTTAAATAAAAAAAATATTGATTTAGTATATTTTGTTGGTCCCTCGCAATACTCACTCTACCTTGAAAATATTAAATTTTTTATGAATGTTCCTGATGTTAGTGTTAGAGAAAATTTGGAATTTCCAGAAATTGTTGATGATTTAGAATTTCAAAGAAAAGATAATATTTTTCAGAAATCACTTCCTAGAGCTATTGCTATAATTACAAATAGTGAAATAATAAAAAAAAGAATTTCATTTTTCTACAGAATTCTTGAAGAGAGAATATTTGTAATTGATCACCAACCTTCTAGCTTTGTTGACGACTTCCAACAAATAAATAAAGAGACTCAGGACGAGGTTAGAAAAAAATTCAAATTACCCTCTAATTATCTATTCTACCCCGCAATGTATTTACCACACAAAAATCACTTAACATTAATAAAGGCTCTCAATATTTTACAAAAAGAGTCTAATATAAAAAATTTAAATTTAGTTTGCTGTGGAAATGATATTGGTTATCTTCAAATTCTAAAAAAATTTACGACTCAAAAAGGACTTGATAAAAATGTAATTTTTTTAGATTTTGTAAAAGATGAATATCTACCCTATTTATACATTGACTCATCAATCTTAGTAATGCCAAGCTTAATAGGTCCAACAAATATTCCCCCGTGGGAAGCATTTAAAATGAAAAGACCAGTAATATATTCTGCGCTACCTGGTATCAAACCAGTTCTTGGTAATGCCGTATGTTACGTAGATCCAATGGAGCCTATCGAAATAGCAAAAGGTATTAAAAAAATTTTAGAGGATAAGCTATATAGAGATGAACTAATTTACAAAGGAACAGAAAAATTAAGAGAAATTAAAAAAGAGGATAAGTTTTTAAATTTTTTCAAAATTATTAGGAATTTTGAAAAATTAAAAAAAACATGGAGCTTTTAAAATTTAGTTCGTGATAAAAAAGATAATAAAAAAATTAATCCCAAGTTTTATTATAGAATTTAGAGATAATTATGTTTCTAAAAAAAACTTGAAGAAATTTTCTAATTTAGAAACTAGTCAAGTATTTGAACA
>MDTD01183596.1_pt1 | contig 10872 bp, 10 predicted proteins | sample 811221 | NCBI WGS metagenome assembly MDTD01 (sample SAMN05326646, study PRJNA326480) | marine metagenome | isolation source: seawater | place: Pacific Ocean: South West | collected 2011
GCATAATTATGATCTCAGCGCGGGGTGGAGCAGTTTGGTAGCTCGTCGGGCTCATAACCCGAAGGTCGCAGGTTCAAATCCTGCCCCCGCCACACAAAATCTCAGATGATAGGGGGCCTTCCCAACTTGGTCATTCTTGCTACTGTTTTCCAAGTAAGAGGAGATCGTGTTACGGGAGAAGAGGAAAGGCCTGAAATAAATCCCTTGAATATAGCAAGCAAAGCTTTAGAAGAACTTAAGTTTCTCGCAACTGTAATCCCAAGCCAAGTAAGAATGTAAATGGGGATCAAAATAAGTGGCAAATTGCCTTTGGCTATCCAAATACGATTCCGAAACGTCAAGTAGATAGCTTCGCTGTGCCTAGTTGGTTCAGTCTTAGGGTGTGCTACCAGCAGATCAGCAGCATAAAAAATTTTCCATCCAGCGTTGAGAATTCTCCACGAAAAGTCAGTTTCCTCCATGCTGTAAAAAAGGTCTCCGGAATAACCATACACTTGATCCCAAGCTAATTTCCGAGCCACACAAGCACCACCTAGAAAGCTAGTAGCCTCTCCCGAAATAGCCCCTGACTTTGACCCTAATCGAGGGATATGTCGCCTTGCAGTCAAACCATCTTCGTCAATAATACGAAGACTAGTTATAGCTATTGATTTATCTGCATCAAATGTTTCTTGAACCTTACTAAGTAACTCAGGATCTAATAAACGAGCGTCATCATCTAGAAAGAGAATAAGATCTCGGCTGGCTTTTGAAGCCCCTAAATTACGTCCGGATGGTATACCAACATTGACATCCGAGTGGATATGTATTTCTGCATCAATTGATTGGTCAGGAGAAATGCCATTCCAAACCACAATAACCTCGACATCATTATCTTCCTGCATCCGTATTGATTTAATAGAGTCCTTAAGAGCTTCTGGTCTATCTCCCATTGTCAAAATAACTGCGGAAACATCAAACTTCATCAACTCAGTGTACATGAGCAGAAAATTGCTAGAGAAATACCCTAAAATACCAAATGTGACAGATTTACCTTCAATAAATGAATTGAAGCTTCGCTCCCAGCCTCCGGATGTGATCGACCGACCTAATGCCGAACATTGGATGGGGAGATTATATCTTCGGAAAATTTCACCCTACGTAACGCGTCTCGCCCTCAGGTTAGGGTTATCAGCAAATTCTGTTACGGGGTTAATGATTTTTGTTGGATTATTAGGGGTTTGGTGTTTCTCCTTTCAAGGTCCTCTTGCGTTTCTCGGCATTTTAGGCGTTCAGTTATATTTACTTTTAGATTGTGTTGACGGAGAGGTCGCCCGGTTTAACAAAACGCAATCAGCAAAGGGTATATATCTTGATCGATGGGGTCACTATGTCGTAGAAGTTTCAATATTTGTGGCTTTGGGAATCCGAGCATGGAATCAAGAGGAACTCAAATACGTTGTTCTTGGTCTATTAACAGCTTTACTTGCATCCGTTGCAAAGGTAGAAACTGATCTGGTAGATTCGGCACGCTTACATTCAAATCTTGGCAAAATGCCGGACACAGCTACGGCTATGAACCCTAAAGCATTAGCTTCTGCCAGAAATATTTTTAGATACTTTCCATTTCATCGACTAGCACATGCGGCTGAAGCTTCCATCGCTGCATCTATAGCAATAACCTTTGACCTCATTTATAGCAACTTAGTTGGAACGAAAATTATTGTTATGACATTTCTTATTGTTCTTTCACTAATCATGCCTTTGCATTTAGTGAGCGTTCTTACATCATCACGGCTTACTGCGGAAGGTGGAGCGCTCTAATTTGATGTCTGAGACTTTTTTTCATCTTGATAAGCAAAAGAAGCCCAACTAACAAACTTAGCGGTGGCCAAACTAAAAGGGTTACAAGCATCAAAGCGCTTCGTTCTTCCCAAGAAAAGCGCTGTGAATGATGTGCTGAAAGTCTTTGGAATCGTAACCCAGTTGAGATCATGACTCGGGATATTCCAGATAAAAGCAGCACTGAGACAAAGATCCAATGATACTTCTCATCTGTTACTAGAAACGCACTCCAGAATACAGCAAATTCAGCAGCACAAGTAAAAACCGGTCCCAACCAAATAGACCGGCTAACAAGAGGAAAAGATGCAATGCAAAGCCCGATTACAGCCAGTAAAGCCAGAATCCATTTACTAGTAAGCAACCAAAGCAGCAGAAATATACTAATAAACGCAAATACAGACAGCTCCCCGTACACTTTCGGTAGTCGATCCTGTAACCAATTGGTAATGGGTCCATCATCTCTCAAAATGCCTGTACTAACTGTTTTCGCTCCACCTCCTCGCAAAGTGCGACCCAATAGTTGATACGTTGCAGCAAAGGCACTCCAAAGAAACAGAATCCACAATGTCATATCAGCATCAAAGACAATAATGCAGATGGAGATTAAACCCATTCGATTTCCATATGGCAAAGTAATAAAATTCTTCACCTTCCTTTCTAGTCCGATAAAACCCAAAGGTCGGGATTGAACTGAATCGCTAGGTACCGAATGTGAACGGTGCATTTCAAAAGATTCATTCACAGCCGATCTCAATACAAAGATCATCAAGACAGCAAAGCACATATCCCAACTATTGCCCGCCGTTACTGAACCGATGCCAAGTCCCACTGCCAAGAGTAGTTCCTTGATCCTGTCTGACATCCAATCTAGCCATGCACCTAAACGGCTGAACTTACCTATCATTCTCGCTAACTGACCATCGATGCAATCAGCTCCAAAACTAAGTTGCACCAGAATAGCCCCAGCTACGTTAAGCCAGAAATTGTTTAGCGCAAACGCTGTTGCAGCAAATAAAGTTAGGGCAAAGGAACCTATTGTTACTTGATTGGGAGTAATTGATCTTTTGGAGAACCAAAATGCTACATATTGAGTCCAAGGGCTTACGGCAATTGAGGTCCAAAGATTATCCCAATCTTTTACTGCTGCTTTTCTTAGAAGTGCTTCTTCATCTCCGTTCATAACATGTGATTCAAAATGCTCTCGTTTGTCTTTAAATGTTAAATATCGTGAGATAACAAAGTCCCTGCCATCAACGATCGACACCGCAGATTCTTGAACTAAAGTTTGAAAGATAAAATCAAATGGCGACACCCCTGACTTCCCAGATCTATCTTTGAAAATACTCATCGGTGTTACCTTCAGTTGCTCAATATCTTCTTTTGAAACAATCAGCATCCCACTACGTACGCCATTCATTTCAAGACTCTCACCATTTTCCACGAATTTTCTACTCACGGAAATATCTGGAATGCTTTCCCGAGTCAATCGACCGACTAGGGTTCGAGTACTTTCATCTGACGTGTTAGTGAGGAGCTTTAACGTGCCTGGAGTTGGTATAGCATCATGAGAGATCAGCATTAGATCCTTTAACTTGTGTTTCTCTAATAAGTCAATGAAGCTTTTAAATTGTTCTTCTGAGCTTCCTCTAAGTACATGCAGCTCTTTGGAAAAAGGGGTCAAGACTTTTCTTAGAAGTTCCTCAGTTTCAATATATTGAGCATCATCTGGATTAGTAAATGCAATTGCGGTCATCAGTATCTTCCAGATCTCGTTATGTTTCGTTTAAGAAATAGATAGTAGCCAAAGCTATCTTCCATCTTTCCACTATTTTCCTTGAAGAAGTAAATGGAATTGGTCAGTCGCTGAACCATCAAAATCTCCGAGGATATATTTCGCTATCTCAATCCGCTTTGCTTTTAAGGGGTCGCTTTCAAAACCTTCTTTACAATTGAAAAGCGAATTTGGGTCAGCATTTATGACGTAACTTCCTCTAGCCACGGGGTATTTAGAACGAAGTACATCCTCTCCTTCATTCCTGCTATCACAAATAAACATAGGTTTAGTTGAAACTAAAAAGTCACTCGCAACAGAGGAATTATCACATATCAGTCCATCAACTTCATTAAATAATTTTTGGATAGAGACGCGATTTGCTGGTTCAAGAAATTGGTGAAATGTACTGGTTGATATTCTCTCTGCTTGATTATTGCCGTGTTTATCAAAATCGGTTATTAAACTTTTAAGCGTTTCGAGAATACCAATCAATTCTGAGTCATTGGTTCCAGTCAACGGGTGAGGTTTAATAATGATCTTTATCTCTGGTTTATTATCAAGTAACCAAGTTATTGTCGGCACGGCGATGTTTCTCAATGAGCAAAAGTCACTTGCCCGCTCTTGACCTTCCCATGTAGGGGCATAGAGTATTGTTTGTACCGGCTTGACGCCTTTGACGACATCAATGGAGTCAGTTACGGGACGTCCGATAATCCTCAATTGTGAATCAGCGAAATTGACTCCATTCTCCTTGTATCTATCAATAGCTCTTTGTCCCGAAACAGCTATCTGATCATATGCTCTCGTAACTTTTGAAGAGCTAGCACCTTTATCGCTTTCTCCATGAAGAAGTTGCACATGTCGAAAGTGAGCTAAGCGAAGGACATGAAAATTTTTAGCTGAATTATTCACATACAAGACCGTATTTACTGATTCAGGTAAAGCTTGCTCTACATATGAAAATCTCTTAATTCCAAGCACAGGGATATCTGGATCTAACTCGTTAATTGGGGCACAAAGTTCTAAATTCCTTGTTAAAACCATAGTTTTTATTCCGCTGCTTTTTATAAAAGGAAGCCACTGATCTAATTGATACAAAGAGTCTTTAGAGTCAGCAGAAAAATAAACCACTATCTCAGGCATGAAATCTGTTGCTTGCCTAATTTTTTCCTTCGCTGGTGAAATTGAACCAGATTTCCATACGGAAAGAATGGTTCGAGCAACTAAAGAGAAGATACATAGGATATGGATAGTGATTTTTCCTACAAGAAATAAAAGTATGACTACATTTTGATAATTAAAGAAAATTAAAAAGCTAAGCAACAAAAGTGGTTCAATATATTTGGAGACGGATGCCAAATTTTTCTCGAACTTGAAAGATGCATCAATCATTTTTTCTCTAGATACGTCACTGTTCACAGATTTAGGGAATCCCACCGCCTCTACCTCACCTCGAACAAGAAGATGTATTAAATCAGCGAAAATAACTGACGATGCAATGAAACTGAATAAACCAAGAACCATTAAAAGCGCATATTTAGAATCAGTACCGAAAGCCTTTTGGATAACTAAAAGAAAAGCTAACGATCGAATCAGATGATGGGTATTAAGATATCTTCTAAATAGGTGACGCTTAATTCGTTCAGAGGACTGACCCAGTGTCTTATCTTCAGAGATAATTACTAATTGAGAGAAGAGCCAGACACAGAAAATGAAAATTGATGCTAAACGTAATGCCGATAGGGATAAGGAAACTACGAAGCCAGCAAGTGTCAGAAGAGTACCTATTAGAAGGATTATTATTCGATTTTTGTAAATTCTTTTCACAATCGAACTTGGATCGTCTGACCGCTTATCACATCAGCATCTGGGCCGATCAGGAATCGTGTTACTCTAGCAACTGCGTCAGGTTGCATTATCGTTGACTGATCTTCATCAGGCGCAAGTACTTTTCTTAACTCAGTCGCAGTCCTACCCGGAGCAAGACAATGAACCCTAATCCCATATGGTTTTAATTCTTCCGCCATAGTATTTGAAAAATTAACCATCGCAGCCTTTGAGGCAGCATACGCACTCCAACCCGGTCTAGCAGAAATTCCTGCAGTTGAACCTATGTTGACGATGCAAGGATTTGAACTTGAAGATAGCAGTGGAATAGATGACCTAACCATAAGGTATGCAGAGAAAACATTCACGCGGAACATTTCTTTCCAAATCTCTGGTGTTGTTTCTTGGACTGAAGTTGCTGGGATCGCAAACCCTGCGCAATTCACTAATGCATCCAAACCGCCGTGCTTGGTTTCAACATCGTGCATTAATTTGTCAACGTCTGACTCCTCGGCAACATCACAGACGTGGGTAGTAATATCACACTGCTGATTCACGCCTTGGATTTCTTCCTTCACATCACTAAGCAAGTCTTTGGACCTTGCAACAAGTAACAGAGCAGTAGCGTCTTTAATAACCTCTGCGGCTATTGCAGCACCTATGCCCTTACTTGCACCCGTTATGAGAATCCGCATAACTCAGCTATCTCCAAAGATCAGTCGTTCTGCTATAACTAGGTCTTCTGGATGTGTGATCTTAATATTCTTGTTGCTGCCTTCAACAAACACTACTTCATAACCTATTCGATGAACTAAAACGCTATCTTCAGTTGCTACCTGATTCTTTTGTTGAGCAATTTCATGGGCCTGTTTGATAACTTTAGTAGTAAAGGCCTGAGGAAGTTGGACGTTATGCAGTTCCGAACGTTCAAGTTCTGCGCTCATTGTATCGCCCCCAACCGCAACTGTGAAAGGAATTGGCACAGTAGGAACCACACAGTCAGCGTTAATACTTAAAACTCGATCAATTAACTCATCATCAATCAATGGCCGAGCACCTTCATGTATCAACACACGCTCAGTTGAGACATGCTCAAGTCCGCAAGTAACGGATTCTTGTCTTGTAGACCCACCTTCAACCACCATGCAACAACTCTCTAAACTGTAATCAGCGAGCATGGCTGTAATAGACTCAATATTTCCAGGAGCCGCAGTCACAATAACTCGGTCAATACTTCTGTGATTTAATAGTCGTTCCAGTGAGAAGATCATTACGGGCTTCCCAGCTAAACGAGTTAACTGTTTATCAACTCCGGCACCCATTCTCCGAGAGGTTCCAGCAGCTAGAAGTATTGCATCCATGTGTTCTCCGATGTCAACCCATAAATCTAGCATACGGAACGTGAACTTCTTACAGATAAGCAAATGTAATTTGTAGATTTATTCAAGTATCAAATAAATCAAAGCCAATCTACAACTGAAAATTGTTACCGTAATACTCCAAAACATTAAGTTAAGGTATTGAGATGGCTATTGCTATTATTCTTGCAGCTGGAACAGGTGAGAGATTCTCCAAACAAAAGCCGAAACAACTTGCAGAAGTGAACGGAAAAGCCATCGTTGAATATTCACTTCAAGCTTTCGAAGAGCACAGTGAGATAACAGAAATAATCTTGGTAATGAAAGAAAACCAAATTCAGGAATTTGAACATGGATTTCTGGATAAATATAAAAAACTCACTTTGTTCGTAAATGGCGGAATGAGTCGCGCTGAATCGAGTGCTAACGCCTTATTTTCCCTTCAAACACATTCTCAGGAAAAGGTACTTATACATGATGCGGCTCGGCCCTTAATAAATTCCCAAATTATCAGCTCATGCCTTAACTTACTTGAAACCCATGATGCTGTTATGACAGCAACACCAGCAACAGACACCATTGTGGAAGCTAAATCAGGAAAGGTAACGTCAATTCTCGATAGAGAAAGTCTCTGGTCTGCTCAGACACCTCAAGGATTTAAATACGAAAAGATACGAGACGCCTATGCCAAAATGCAACAGCACCCAGATTTCAAACCAACAGATGATTGCGGAGTCCTAAAAAGATTTTCCCCAGAAATAGAAATTGCGTTATCAATTACCCAGTCCAACAACTTGAAAATTACATACCCAAGTGATCAGTTTCTGGCTGAAAAACTTCTTGCTGCTGATGACGATCCTCAAGCAGCTAAATCATAGTCTCCCGAAACTAATCTTTTCCACCAGCTAGAGATGACTGCTTGTACGAATCAATAACAAAGTCAACTTCTCCATCAAGTTTTAAATGACCGTTCTCCAACCAAAGTGCACGGGTGCAAGTTTTCTTTATTTCTTCAAGGTTATGAGTAACCATAACTATGGTCCCAGCTTCAGCTTGCATTTCTCGTACTCGCTTCAAACTTTTCTCACGGAAACTTTTATCTCCCACGGCAAGAGCCTCATCTATGAGAAGAATTTCAGGGGTCCTAACAGTCGCAATTGAAAAGGCCAATCTTGCCCTCATGCCGCTTGAGTATGTCCGAAGGGGCCGAGAAAGAGCATCGCCTAACTCTGTGAATTCCTCAATCTTTTTATATTCCTTATTGATCTCCTGAAGTTGCAGCCCCATAGCTAAACCACCGATTTCAATATTTCGGTGGCCAGAAAGCTCAGGTTTCAATGCAGCATTAACGCCCAGTAACGCAGGTTCAGAACGAACAAGTACAGATCCGCTTGCAAGGGGCACGAGTCCTGCAATAGCACTCAAGAGTGTACTTTTCCCAGACCCATTTGAACCAAGAACTCCGATTACTTCACCCCTATAGATCGTGTTTGTTACACCTTTGAGAGCATTAACAACGGTCGCTTCACGTCCTGTAAATCCGGAAGAAGCTAAATGGCGAAGTGTCAGATGTTTATCCACATAGACCTTGTAGTCAACGGCAACGTTGTCCACGTGAATAGTTATCTTCTTATCAAACTCCATAGGAGGATTCACCTTGCCTGAACCAGAAGATGCCGAAAGTAAAAAAAGCCATAGTCCAGAGGAGGAGACCGATCACTTCAACGAAGGATACGTCTCCGCCTAGAATTGCCCACCTGTAAATCTCGAGTAAATCAAAGATGGGATTAATCGCGAACAGGCTCCTCACGAGATCATTTGTCACGTAGGCATCAACAGAAAATAGAACTCCCGATCCGTAGAAAAGAAGCCGAAAAACAAAAGGAAGAATATTTTTTACATCATTAAAGTGAGTTGTCGCCCTTGCTGCAATGAGTGTTACTCCTGTATTGAAAATGAAATGAACTATTAAGAGTATGGGTACTAGAAGCCAACTCAATTGCGGTCTAGTCCCAGTTGCAAGACATGTAATAAACATGACAAATAGTCCAGGAATGAAAGCAAGAAATTCGGTAGTAACAGATGTGATCGGGAGAAGAGCTCTAGGAAAGCTGATAGATCTGATCAATCCTCTATTTTTGATTAAGCTTTGCGATCCTGTAATGACAGACTTTTGTGTAAAAGAGAAAATGAAAACACCTACTGCAACGAATGAAACAAAGTTATTTACACCTCTATCTACTTTTAGAATGACACCAAAGATGAGGGCATAAACAGCTATAGAGAGTATCGGGTTAAGTAAATGCCAAACATTGCCTAATAAGGTTCCCATTTGCTGGCTACGAAGTTCATGCTTTGGGACTCTTATAATAAACTCACGCCTTTCTGCAAGCTTAGAGATATACGACATAAACGACCCATGGAAACCAGGGTGAAATAAACCCTCTAAATTCAGCTCGTTGGATGATTTTGGCATGACTAAATCTCTTTCATGACTTTATCATTGAGATCCCGATTCAGATGCATAGCATGCGTCTAGAGATTCGCAGAGTTTCGTTATACGGAGTCAAAATAATGGTAGCTGAGGTACGTTGGATACGTAATGCGTTTCGACTTCAAGAAACTTATTTCAGCATGGAGGGTGAGTGCACCTAAAAAAACCTACGCCAGGAGATGTTATAGCGGGTATATCTGTGGCCCTTTTGGCCCTCCCGCAAGGGTTAGCTTACGCTGAACTTGCAGGCATGCCAGCTCAGTATGGTCTATTTGCTGCCGGGTTTCCCTCATTACTAGCAGCAATCTTTGCTTCGTCTCCGTATCTTCAGACAGGTCCAGTGGCCCTAACAGCATTACTCACATTCGGTGCTTTACAGGGAATTGCAGAGCCATTTTCAAGTGAATATATTGAGCTAGCAGCTTTATTAGCACTCATGGTTGGTGTGATCCGGCTTTTTCTTGGCATATGCAAAATGGGATTTATTGCGGTTTTGCTTACCGACGCAGTCGTTTTGGGTTTTACCACAGGGGCTGCAATTCTGATCATCAGCTCTCAGTTACCAAAGTCATTAGGCTTGGAAAACCTATCTGGCGGCATTATCTCGTCAGGGTGGGAAGCAATAACAAGCCCAAATCAATGGGAAGCTGGATCAATACTATTTTCACTTGGAACAATTTTTGTACTCTTTGGAGGAAAGTTAATACATCGACTCTTTCCAGGAGTTCTTGTGGCTGTAATCTCGGGAATACTAATAAGTAATCTGATTAGTTATGATGGGCCTGTAGTAGGGGAAATAAAGAGTGGTTTCGTTCCATTTAAATTTAGTTTTGATTGGGGTTCAACGTGGGAACTTATGTTGCCAGCGATCGTTATCGCCATAATTGGATTTGCAGAACCTGCCTCGATAGCAAAAACATTTTCTAAAGACCATAAATCAGCATGGAATCCAAACAAAGAATTCGTCAGTCAGGGTGTAGCCAATTTAGCCGCTGCACTTTCAAATGCTTTTCCCGTCGGCGGTTCCTTCGGCCGCAGTTCGTTAAATAAATTTGCTGGAGCAGAATCCCCTTGGTCTGGAGCTATAACAGGAGCTTTTGTTTTAGTAGTCCTTCCTTTCACTTCAGTATTGTCTGAGCTACCTAACGCAATTTTAGGAGCGACAGTAATCGGGGCAGTAATGAAATTAATCATCCCCAGCAACTTTATAAATCTGTTAAAAAATAGGCCTCGACAAGCATTAATCGCTATCGGAACACTTTTGGCAACGATTCTTACGTCTCCAAGAATAGATAGAGGTATTATCATCGGTCTTATATTGTCGTTGGTTAACTATCTATTTGAACGCTTTAAAGGCTAAACACTCCATAAATAGAGAATGGGCCAACGGTTACCCGCTGACCCATTCTGTGGTCGGGACCGGCGTCGATCCGGTGACCTACCGCTTTTCAGGCGGCCGCTCTGCCAACTGAGCTACCCGACCCCCACAAAATTTTTAAGTATTAAATTAAAAATTTGTGGCGGTCCCGACGGGATTTGAACCCGCGACCTCCGCCTTGACAGGGCGGCGTGCACTCCAAACTGCACCACGGGAC
>MDTD01046237.1_pt1 | contig 10871 bp, 10 predicted proteins | sample 811221 | NCBI WGS metagenome assembly MDTD01 (sample SAMN05326646, study PRJNA326480) | marine metagenome | isolation source: seawater | place: Pacific Ocean: South West | collected 2011
ACCGCTTAAAAATGCAATTTTAAGTTTAGTACCTACACCATCAGCGCTTGAAACTAAAATTGGGTTATTGTATTCATTTTTAGGGAATTTGTAGCAAGCACCAAAAGAGCCTAGATTAGATAAAACATTTTTATTAAAAGTACCTTTTACAAGTGATTTAATATCTTCAACAGCTTTATCAGCAGCTTCAATGTCAACACCAGCTTCTTTATATGTGGTCATATTAGGAGTACATTTTATTTATCAATTCAGAGTAATTTTGTTCAACAACTTTCTTAACAATAGACATTTTAGGAGTCATTTCACCCTTTTCAATTGAAAAAGGATCAGTTAATAATGTGAATTTTTTAATTTTTTCATAATTTGAAAATTCACTCATCGCGATATCAACTTCATTGTTAAAAAGCTCAATAACATCAGAGTGATCAACTAAAGCGTTAGGATCATTTAAATTATTACCATTGTTCTTTAAATATGCTATTAAGGTATCGAAGTTTGGAACTATGAGAGCAGTTAAAAAGTTTCTTTTATCTCCAATTACATGTACCTGCTCAATAAATGATGAGGTGGCTAGTTTGAGCTCAATTGGAGCTGGAGCTATATTTTTCCCTCCAGAGGTAACTATTAAGCTTTTTTTACGATCTGTAATCTTAAGAAAACCATCTTCATCAATAATTCCAATATCTCCTGTATGAAACCAGCCATCACTATCAAAAACTTCGCTTGTAGCTTCTTCGTTTCTATAATACTTTGTCATTATGTTTGGTCCTTTAGCCAGTATTTCACCATCATCTGCAATTTTTATATTAACATTGAACAAAGGTTTACCAACATAACCAAACTTTAAATCTGTTGGACTATTAACTGTTAAAACAGGGCTAGTTTCAGTTAAACCATAACCTTCAAGTATTGTTATATCAACAGCGGCAAAAAATTCAGCTAAATGTTTAGATAACGGTGCGCCACCTGATACAAAAAACTTAATCTTTCCACCAAAACGAGCCTTAACTTTACTATAAATAAGTTTATCTGCAATTTTATGCTGTAAAGATAGACAAAAACCAATTTTTTGTTTTGATACTTTTAGGTTTGAGTATTGTGAACCAACATTTAAAGCCCAATTAAATAATTTCTGTCGAATTTTTGGAGCCGCATTAATTCCTGTCATAAATTTAGCGTGTATTTTCTCAAAAACACGAGGAACACAAACAACAATTGTTGGGCTTGATTCGACCATATTGTCAGCAATTGTTTCCATATTTTCAGCATAATAAATGGTTGCCCCTATAGTAAATGGCGTGTAATGCCCTCCCATTCTTTCTAGAACATGACTAAGTGGTAAAAATGATAAAAATGTTTCATTATCAGTAAATTCAGCAACTTTAAGAGTCCCTTCAACATTAGCAAGTAAATTTTTATGAGTTAAAACAACACCTTTTGGAACTCCTGTAGTCCCTGATGTGTAAATAATAGTTAAAATATCATCCTCTTTAACAGATGTTACCATATCTAAAAAGGTAAAATCACAATCTTGAGAAAAATCTTTACCTTTATCCAAAAATGTCGCAAAATTCATGACTTCATCAGATTCTTCTTTACATGTGTCATCTAATACAACTATGTATTTTAAGTCAGGACAATCATTTTTAACCTCACTAATTTTATCTAACTGTTCTTGATTTTCAACAAAAATTAGATTTGAATTAGAATTTTGCAAAATAAACTCTACTTGTTTTGAAATTAATGTAGGATAAATTGTAACAGTTGACATTGTAGAGCATATAATTCCATAATCACACATTGCCCACTTTGGAGAATTATTAGAGATAATTGCAACATTTGAATTAGCTTTAATTCCTAGAGATCTCAAACCAAAAGATATATCTTCAACAGTAATAAGTATATCTTTACCATTTAGGCCAATCCAATCGTTATCTTTCTTATAATAATATAATTTTTTACTTGAACAGCGTTCAGTAGTTGAAACAAACATTTCGGATATTGTTTTATAATTCATAAGGTAAATTAGTTAATTCTTTTTATTTTACAAAATACATCCGAAATTTACAATCTTAATTAGACATTTTATATATAATTTTATAAATTTAATTATCAAATTTGTGCCGAGGTGGTGAAATTGGTAGACACGCCGGATTCAAAATCCGGTTCTTTATAAGAGTGTGGGTTCGATTCCCACCCTCGGTACCATTTTTTTTAATATCTTAATATAAAATTTTTTAAACTTACCTGAGTTTTTTTAGTTTTTTTACTATTCTTCTTATCTGTAGTTACTTTAATATCATATATACTAGAAACTAAATGTTGATTTAAAGTAATTCTATTATTGTCAATATTAAAATCCATTGAATAATTATTATCACTTTCTAAATTAGTTTTAGTACTGTGAAAATGAAAAGCTTCGCAATTTAATGGGCAAGAATACACATTGTCTTTATTAACTTTTATATTTACTATTTTTCCATTTACTAGGTGTACTTCATATAAAGAATCAGCAAATAATTTGCCGATTTCTATTCCCCCGTACATTAAAATAAATGATATTCCTATTTCAATCAATTTATACATATCTACTACCTCCTAGAACTAATATCAGAAATATGTATAAGTTTTTTTATAAACTATATCACAAAAATTGATCCTTTAAGAAAAATGTGACCTTTATCAAAAAATAATCCTAGTAGATATTTGTGTGACCTAGTTAATAAAAAAATAAATCTATATATAGTAAAATAAAAAAAGCGGAAATATGGAGGTCAAAAATGTCAACAAATAAACAAAAAGAATTAAAATACATATTGTTGTTAAACTTAATTATAGGAATCCATAATATTATAAATTTTTCTATAAATGGTTACTGGAGTGCTTTAATAATCGGAATTTTAAATATTGGTGTATGGTGCATTTTAAGGGATATGAGATTAATACCAATTATATTAGAAAGATTCAATAAATGAAATCTATTTACCCTTCCAAGATGGTTTACGTTTTGATAAAAAGGCTTTTATTGCCTCTTTTTTATCTTCGGTATCTATGATTGAGGAGTAGGCTTTATTTTGCAACTCTCTTAAATCCTTAGGATCTTTAAAAATTTTATTGAACAATGTTTTTGAGGCCTTAATTGCAAGTGGAGCATTTTCTAAAATTTCTTGTGAAATCTCTAATGTTACACCTAATAATTCTTCCTCTTTACTCATAAAATCTATCACACCATCACCATAAGCAGACTCTGTATTGAATTTTTGAGCAGTAAATATCCAATATTTAGATTTAGGTAAACCTATTAATTTAGCTAGTCTATATAAACCCCCTGCACCTGGAATTATTCCAAGTGAGGTTTCAGGTAAACCAACGTATGAATTTTCAGAGGCAATTCTTAAATCACAACAAAGTGCTAATTCTAATCCACCACCAAGAGCCGCACCATTAATAGAGGCAATTGTTGGAATAGATAAATTCTCAATTCTATCAAAAAGAGAATTAACTTCATTTAAAAAAGCGATAGTCTGATCTGAGGTCATATTTTTACGTTCTTTTAGATCTGCACCAGCAGAAAAATGTTTCTGTAATGATCTAAAAATTATTAATCTACATTTATTATCATTCTGAATATGATCAATAATAGATGCCAAATCAGAAATAAATTGCTTGCTTAGTGCATTAACAGGGCTGTTATTAAGATTAATAAAACCTATACCATCCTCATGTCGTTCATACTTTGCACATTTAAGATTTAACATAGGTCTCCAATTCTTTTGGTATATCTAAGTCTAATAATAAAGCTGCTTGTGCATGAGTTTTTCCTTGAGCATCATTAATTAAGGTTTCACTACCACCTCCACCTAGGCTATCTTTTAAAATAAAATTTAATGATAAAATATTATCTAGTTCGTATCTAACAATATCACCTTTAACAATTTCATAAAAATGATTTTTAATAAACTTTGTACTTATTGTTTTTTTCGCCCATCGATAAACTGGTTCATCAAAAAAATAAATACCAACATTTGAATGTTTTCCCTTATCTCCAGATCTAGCACCAGCTATTTGTCTTAGTTTTATTCTCATTTATGAAATTACCCTAATCTTTATGTGTTTTTTGTTTATCAAACATGGCCAAAACGCTATTATTTCTTGAGGCCTTGGTCTTCCTCCTGAAAAACCGGTAACACCAGGAGGGCCTGATGTGATTACTGGAGCCAATTCTTTTCCAAATCTAATAATTTTATTTTTATCTTTATCTCTAACTGAAAGTCTTAATACAACTTCGTTTGGTTCAGATATGAACTCTTTAATTTTATTACCATGACATGATGAAACACCAAGATATTCAGTTAAATTTTCATCAAAATATGTTCCAGCATTTTCTAATCTACTCCAAATAAGCTTTGATGTAAATTCTGCCTTTTCTAATGCATCTGGACCTGATATTGTAAGTTGTCCACTGGCTTTATATCCATTAAAATAATTAATAGAAACTTTATAAGTATCAGTTGCTGGATAACCTTTTACACCAGAAACTTCTACAACATTATTACTAATTTCATTTAAACTAAATGATGTAAAATCCACAACTACATCAGGTGATATATAATTTTTAGGATCACCCATTTCATACAAAATCTGTTCTATAATAGTATATTTATTGATTAATCCACCTGTTCCTTCAGGTTTTGTTATCTGAAATGTTGTGTCATCTGATAAATGTGCAATTGGATAACCCACATTATCTAATTCAGGTATATTTTTCCAATCAGTGAAATTTCCACCAGAGCATTGGGCTCCACATTCTAATATATGACCAGCAAGTGTCCCAGCTGCTAATTTATCATAATCATCTTTTTTCCATCCAAATTCATATATGGCAGGACCTAAAACTAAACCAGGGTCACTAACTCTACCTGCCAAAACAATATTAGCGCCAGTCTTTAATGCTTCTGCTATAGAGAAGCTATTAATATAAGCATTAGCTGAATAAACATTATCTTTAACATCATCAAATGAAGATTGGTCATCCATATTGTCAAAATTTACTCCATCCTTAATTAATGATTCTATATCATTAAGTATATCATCACCTTTTATAATAGCAATTTTTAAATCTAAATTCAATTCCGATGCTAATGTTAAAAGATTATCTTTGCAAACTTCTGGATTTACACCACCAGCATTGGTTACTATTTTAATATCTTTTTCTAAAATGTCATTGATAACTCTTTTAATTAGATCTATAAAGTCTGTAGCATAACCCTTGTTTGGATCCTTAAGTTTTTGTCTCTGCATAATGGAAAGAGTTACTTCAGCAAGGTAATCAAGAGTTAAATAATCAATATTACCATATTTAATTAAATTATAAGGTGCATCAATTGAATCACCCCAAAAACCCTGACCATTAGCTATTTTAATTATTTTTTTCATACTTGTAAAACACCGTAGTTTGGCTTTTCTATTGATTTAATATTTGAGATTACAGATAAAGCATAAGATAATTTTTCTCTAGTTTGATTAGGTAAAATAATTTCATCAGACCATAATCTTGCTGCAGCATATCTCGGATCGGATTGCTTATCATAACTATCTTTTATTTCATTGAAAATTTCATCTTTCTTTTCTTCAGATAAATTGCTCATTTTTGCTGTTTTAATGCTAGTTAATGTTTTAGCAGCTTGCTCAGCACCCATAACAGCAATTTTAGCTGAAGGCCATGTAAACAGAAAGTTTGAGTTAAATGACCGTCCTGACATTGCATAATTTCCTGCACCGTAACTACCTCCAACTACAAGTGAAATTTTTGGTACTGTTGAATTAGATACAGCATTAACAAGCTTAGCTCCATCTTTTGCAATACCACCCCATTCTGCATCTTTTCCAACCATAAAACCATTAACATCATGTATAAATAAAATTGGGACTTTATCCTGGTTGCAATTCATTACAAATCTAGCTGCTTTATCAGCAGAATCTGAATATACAACACCTCCTAACTGCATTTGACCTTCATTATTTTTTATTATTAATTTTTGATTTGCTACTATTCCAATTTTATATCCACAAATTGAAGCGTTTCCACAAATGATAGTTTGACCATAATCTTTTTTGAATTCGGAAAAAATGCTTCCATCTACAATTCTAGCAATAATTTCTTTCATATCATACACAGAATGTTGTTTAGGGTTAAATATATAATTTAAATCTGATATTTTAAATAATGGAGGTTCAAAACTAGATTTTATAAACAAATTGCTTTTAGGTAGATTTATATTTGATAAAATTACCCTTATTCTATCAATTGCGCTTATGTCATCTTTTTCATTATAATCTGCTATACCACTAATAGCAGAATGAGTCTTTGCACCACCAAGCGTATCTTGATCTATATCTTGACCAATTGCTGCTTTGACTAAGGCTGGTCCCGCTAAAAACATACTGGCTCCCTCTACAATGATATATTTATCGCACATAACTGGTAAATATGCTCCTCCAGCTACACATGGTCCCATGACACAGGCAATTTGAGTTATTCCCTTAGCAGATATTTTAGCATTATTATAAAAAATCTTGCCAAAATGGTTTTCATCAGGGAATACATGATCTTGCATTGGTAGAAAAACTCCTGCCGAATCAACTAAATAAACTATTGGAATTTCATTTTGAATAGCAATTTCTTGAGCTCTTAGAGTCTTCTTTAATGTGATTTCAAAATATGCTCCTGCTTTTACGGTTGCGTCATTAGCTATAATCATACATTCTTGATTGTTAATTTTCCCTATTCCCGTTACAACAGCTGCAGAAACTATATTGCCGTACTCTTGATACATATCAAATGCGGCAAAAGTACCTATCTCAAAAAATGATTCTCCAGAATCAATTAAATATTTAACTCTTTCTCTACAGGTCATTCTCTTCTTATTATGTTGTTTTTGAATAGCAATCGGACCTCCACCTTGATGAATTAAGTTTATCTGACTTAGAATTTCATCATTAAGTTGCTTAAACTCAGAAAAATTTGATTCAGTATTTTTCCAAGCCTCCAACTCTGTTCCAATTATATCTTTTTTATCTTTGTTCATATGAGCCAATTTTATTGTACTTTTCATATCTTAATTTTATCAAATCTTTAATTTCATAATGTTTTAAACCAGTATAAGTTCTAATAATTGTTTCCTTTAAAATTTCACTCATTTTTTGGGGATTGATATGTGCTGCCCCATCGGGTTCTTTAAGTATTTCATCAGCGATACCAATCTCTTTTAAATCGTTAGCTGTTACTTTCATTGCATCAGCTGCTTCTTCAGCTTTTGATGGATCTCTAAATAAAATTGAAGCACATCCTTCCGGTGAAATTACTGAATACCAAGTATTTTCTAAACAAATAATTTTATCAGCTAAACCTATACCTAAAGCACCTCCAGACGCTCCTTCACCTATAACAATTGAAATAATAGGAACTTCTAAGTTAGCCATTTCAATCAAATTTTGTGCAATAGCAGAACCTTGCCCTCTTTCTTCAGCACCTAAACCAGGGTATGCCCCTGGAGTATCAAGCAAAGTAATTATTGGTAAATTAAATTTTTCTGCAAACTTCATTAATCTTAAGGCTTTTCTGTAACCTTCAGGTTTAGGCATTCCAAAATTTCTATAAACCTTTTCTTTTGTACCTCTACCTTTTTGTTGTCCAATAATAACAACCTTAAGTGTATCAATTATACCTATTCCACCAATGATAGCAGGGTCATCAGCAAACAATTTGTCACCATGCAATTCAAACCAGTATGATGTTATGTATGATATGTAGTCAGATGAGTAAGGTCTATTAGGGTGCCTAGCTAGTTGGACTCTCTCCCATCTGCTTAAATTTTTATAAATCTCATCTCTTTTATGTACTAAATCATCTTCTAACTTTTGAATAGTTGTGGTAACCTCAACACCGCTGTTTATAGAATTCTTTCTCAAATTGTCTATTCTCTCTTGAATATCTTTGAGAGGTAACTCAAAATCTAATTTATAGATGTCACTCATTATAATTTAAAAACCGTTTTTAAAATTATTTCTAAATCAAATATTAAGGATTGATTTTTTATATAATATGTTTCCAATCGCTTCTCATCATTATGTTTAAATCTTTCAGTATGATTTAAAGATAGCAAGCCAGGTTTTAAAATGTGTTTTGGATAAGCATCATTTACACTAGTTAGCTTGCTACCAACAAAACTTATAGTACCATTTAATACTGAAAATAATAAAGGTATATTATTAAGAAAATTATTCTTAAAGTTAAATGATTTAATATTAATATGCTTATTTTCTACTGACCACATTTTTTTATTTTTATATCCATAAATTATAAATAAAATTATATGCAATGGCATAGTTAAAAATAAAAAAATAACTGATACTATAATATCAAAAAGTCTCTTTATTATAATATTTGAACGTTCTAGAAACGGAACCTCATAAGACATTAACTCAATTCCGGAAATATTTTCAATTTCACCTTTACTTAAAATTATATTATTACCTTTTGGAATAACTTTAAATACTAAATTCAAACCTTTTAATTTCTTTATAATAGAAAAAATTTCAAATTTTAAGAGATACTCTTCTCGTATGATAATTTCAGTAATCTTATTTTTAATAATAATATCTTTCAAATATTCTATTCTTCCTAGGAATTTTTTAGTATATATGGGATTTGATATATCAGTGTAACCGATAACATTAATTTCCGATTCAGGAAAAGCTTCTATTTTTTGACCAATTTTTATAGTTTCATCGTCAGCACCTAAAAAGATTGCTCTTCTTTCCATATACTTAGCAATTGATTGAAATTGTAGTATCTTATTTAAATACAAATATTTAGCAGAAATTCTCCAAATTAAAAGACATATAAAAGTACTTAAAGAAGATAATAGTAGTACACCCCTAGAATAAGCAAAAAATGATATAAAATAGGTACTTGTTGAAGATAGTAAAAAAGTTATAATTGTTGTTAATAGGAGTCTAGTTAAGGAAAATGTTCCCTTTTTATATAAATTCATAATTTTAGATGAAAAAAACCATGATACCATAAAATTAAATATTAAATATTTATGATAAATAACTTTGGAAAAATCTACGATTTCATAATAATGGAAACTGTACCATAAAAATATTGAAGTTGTAAATGAAAAAAATATAAAAAACATATCTATAAATAAAGTTATAAGATTAGATAATAACATTTTAAATAATGAAAAGGATTTTCTGAAAAATAAACCTAGTTTAACTAATTGACTAATGAACTTCCAATATTTGTATTTACTTGAATATTTATCATAATATATATCCATTGCTGAATAAAAAACATTTATCATATCGTAGGGTGCGCTTTTTACACTTTCTCCCTTATAATGTATAATTTCTGTTGTCGGTGAATAAATAACTTTATAACCAAGGTCTTTAATTTTATGGCATAAATCAATGTCTTCTCCAAACATAAAAAAACGTTGATCAAATCCATTTACCAATTTAAATATTTTTCTACGAATTAACATAAAAGCACCACTTAAAACATCTACTTCATGTTCTTTGTCTATATCTAAATAGGTAAGGTTATATTTTCCAAATACTTTACTCTTAGGAAAAAGTTTATCTAACTTAAAAAGTCTAAATAAAGAATTTAATGGAGTAGGAAAAGATCTTTTGCATGAATGTTGAATAGTTCCATCTGTATTAATTACCCTAGGTCCAATTGCCCCAATTTTATCATTTCCTTCAATGTTAAGTAAAAGTTTAGAAAGAGTGTCATCTTTTATAATCACATCTGGATTAATTATACATAAATTTTCACCTTTTGAAATAGCAAAGCCTTGATTCACAGCTTTTGAAAAACCCTCATTATTTTTATTTCTAATAATAATAACTTCTTGAAATTCTTTTTCAATCATTTGTAGAGTATTATCGTGTGAATCATTATCAACTACAATAATTTCATAATCATTTTTATTAAGATTTGATTTGTATATAGACCTAATACATTGACTAATAAAATCTTTAACATTATATGATACTATTACTATACTAATTTTCATTATAAACCTAAAATTTTTCTAACTCTTAACATAGGTACTTTAATAATAGCTTCAAAAATTATTTTTTTAGACATTTTTGACTGTCCCACAGTTCTATCATGAAAAATTATTGGAATTTCAAATAATTTATATCCATTATTTGATAACATAAAGTTCATTTCAATTTGAAATGAATAGCCTTCAGATTTTATAGTATTTAGATTAACTGATTTTAAGCAATTAACTTTTATACATTTAAACCCACTAGTTAAATCAAAAATATTCATTCCAGTAAATAGTCTTGCATATATATTAGCAAAATAACTCAAAATTAATCGCCGTAGTGGCCAATTTACAACATTAACACCAGTTTTATATCTGCTACCAATAATAACGTCATATTTCATTGATTTATCAATAAACTTAATTATATCTTTAGGATTGTGAGATAAATCTGCATCCATTTGAATCACATAATCATAACCTTTATCTATCGCCCATTCAAATCCTGTACAATATGCTGATGATAAACCTAGCTTACCCTCTCTTTGCAATAGATTTACATTGTTATTAGAATTCATAATCTCTTTAACTGTATTTGCAGTACCATCTGGAGATGAGTCATCAATTACCAAAATATCAATTTGAGATTCTGACTTTAAATTTAGAACCTTGTTTAATACAGTTGAAATATTAGCATTTTCATTATATGTTGGTATTATGACTAAAAATTTCATCATTTTCCTTATTTAATCTTATCTTTTATAATATTTAAACAGTATTCTGTTTCATATATATTACAAT
>MDTD01110608.1_pt1 | contig 10870 bp, 12 predicted proteins | sample 811221 | NCBI WGS metagenome assembly MDTD01 (sample SAMN05326646, study PRJNA326480) | marine metagenome | isolation source: seawater | place: Pacific Ocean: South West | collected 2011
AAAAAAGAAAATAAATATTATATTCATAAAAAAAAAAACTAATCAAATCGAAGATGCTAAAGAGACTATAAAAGGTATAAAAAAATTTTATCAAATTAATGATTGGATAATTGTTGATAGTTACAAACTAAAGAAAGATTGGGAAAACAAAATAAAAAATTATTTTTGTAAATTATTAGTAATAAATGATTTAAAAAATATTAAACATAACTGTGATATTTATTTAAACCAGAGTATATTATCCAATAAAATCGTATTAAAAAAATTTTTCGGAAAGAATACAAAAATATTGATTGGTCCAAAATATTCTTTGCTGGACCAAAATTTCCAGAAATTACGTAATAAATCAATTATAAGATCTGAAGTTAAAAATATTTTAATATTTTTTGGAGCTAGTGATAAAAATAATTTAACAAAAATATATACGGATATACTTTTAAAAAAAATTAATCAAAATATAAAGTTAAATATTGTTATTGGAACTTTAAATAAAAATAAAAAAAATTTGTATAAATATTATAATAATGAAGATCGAATTCGTTTTTTTTATAACTTAAAAAATTTAGCGAAAATTATGACCAAATCAGATCTATATGTTGGATCTGGTGGTACTACCACATGGGAAAGGTGTTGTTTAAAACTCCCAAGTATTGTCATTTCAACAGCAAATAATCAGGAAACACATAGCAAATATCTTTCTAGAATAAATGCTATTAAATATTTAGGCAAACATAGCAAATTAAGCAAAAATAAATTTAAAAAAGAGTTTGAAAGAATTCAGAAAAAAAAAAATTTAAGTAAATTTTCAATAAATTCTGGCAAAATTAATGATGGTCTAGGATGTTATAGAGTTTACAATCAAATTTTAAGTTATGACAAAAACATTAAGCTGGCATAAATTTTGGGGAAATAAATCTAAAGAAGATTTGATCTCTTCCACCGGGAAAACATCTAAAAGAAAACATGATTTCTTTATTTATGTAAGCGAAATAATAAAAAATCTCGATGGTATAAATAAAGAAGATATAATTTTAGATATAGGCGGAGGCACAGGGTATTTGACTTTTTGTTTGTCACCTTTAGTTAAAGAGATATATTCTTTCGATTTTTCAAGTAAAATGATTAATAAATCAAATAAATTAAACCAGAATAATAGCAATACTTATATTTATCAAGATAATATTGTTTTTATGAGAAAGACATTAGCAAAAAAAAAAGTATTTAGCAAAATAATAATCGGAAGTGTTCTGCAATACCTTGAAAATTATAATCAGATTGAAAGTGTTTTCAAAAATTTGAGTAAAGTTAGTTCTAGAAAGACAAAAATTTTATTTACTCATAATCCTGAAATAAATAAAAAGAAATTATTTTTGAAAAGTTACACTAAATTAAATTGGCCAAAAAAAAAAATATTAAAAAGTTTAGATATTGAAGAAAAAAGATTATGGTTAAATTTTAAAAAGATAAAATATATTGCTAAGAAATGTGGATTTAAGGAAATTCGAAAACTAAAAATATCCAAATTTTTTTTTCAATCATCTCATATGTTCGATTTTACAATTATGAAATAAATGCCAGCAAATAATAAACATTATAAATTGAAATCTAGAAATTTTGGTAAAAAACCTTTTTTAATTGCAGAAGTTGGTATTAATCACAAAGGTAATATTAATAGAGCTCTTAAGATGGTTGAAGTGGCGAAATCAGCAGGAGTTGATGCTGTAAAATTTCAAACATTCAAAGCTGAAGAATTCATAAGTGATAAAGAAGAGATTTATGAATACTATTCTAATGGAAAAAAAATTAAAGAAACAATGTATAGTATGTTTAAAAAATATGAACTGTCGGAAGACTCCTGGATTAAAATAAAAAAAAAGTGTGAAAAACTAAAAATAATTTTTTTTTCTACACCTCAAAATTATTCTGATTTAAAACTACTAATTAAAGTTGGTGTACCTTTAATTAAAGTAGGGTCTGATGATTTTACAAATTTACCTATGCTTGAAAAATTTGCTAAATATAAAATTCCAATGATAGTATCATGCGGTATGTCTAATGAAGCAGAGATAAAAGAAACGATTAATTTGTTAAAAAATAAGAAAACAAAAATAGTTCTCATGCTATGTACATCTGAGTACCCGACAGTGAGTGAAAATGTTAACCTAATGAGATTAAAAAAATTGAAAAAATTATTTCCTAATATAATTTTAGGTTTTTCTGATCACACTATTGGTTCAAAATCAGCTTGTCTAGCAGCAGGTTTAGGGGCAATATTTTTCGAAAAACATTTCACATTAAATAATAATGATATTGGACCAGATCATTGGTTTTCAGAAAATCCAAAGAATTTAAAAAAATGGGCTGATGATATAAAAGAAACTTTTAGGATTTTGGGTAATGATATACTCGAACCTACAAAAAAAGAAAAAGCAATGAAAATTTTAGCCAGACGGAGCATTGTTGCATCGTCAGATATAAAAAAAAACGAAATAATAGGAGAGCATAATACGTGTTTGAAGCGGCCTGGAGACGGCATGAAACCGAAAGACTTAAAAAAAATAATTAATATGAGAGCTAAGAGATTAATTAAAAGAAATCAGAAAATTAGGTTAAATAATTTAAAAAAATGATAAAAAAAAAAAACGAAATTAAAAAAATTTTGGAAAAATTAGAGTTAAGAGAAAATCCATTTCATCCATTAGTATTTATAAACGGCAAACCTAAAATAGGTAAAAACGTTTACATAGGTTTATTTTCAGAAGTAAATGCCAAAGGTGCAGAGGTTAAAATAGGAAATAATTGTGATATAGCCTCATTTGTGTCGATAAATTGTGCCGATTCTCACAAAAAGTGTATAGGTCTAAAAAAGAAAATATTTAACAGAAAAATTATAATTGGAGAAAATGTATTTATTGGATCTCACTCTTTTATCAAAGGTGGCGCAAATATAGGACATCATTCAGTTATCTCTGCGGGTTCAATAGTTGATGGAAAAAAAATACCTCCATATTCACTTATTTATGGCAATCCCATGAAAATAAAAAAAGGGTATTATAAAAAAAAATGATACCACATAATAGACCAAGTATTTCGAATAAAGAGAAAAATATAGCTAAAAAAGTTTTAAGTTCTGGCAATCTATCTACGGATTATCAAAATAAATTATTTGAAAAAGAATTGTCCAAATTCATGAAAATAAACAAAGAAAATGTAATTGTATGTAGTAGTGGATCTGCCGCGTTATATTTAGCTCTGTGGGCAATAAATGCTCAAAATAAATCTGTAGCTTACCCTTCTTATGTTTGTAGCGCAGTAAGAAATGCAGTGAATATGATGAATAGCAAGCATGAGTTAATAGACATAAGTTCAGAAAGCTGTCCAAATATAAATGAGGAAACTATAAATAAAACAAAATCAAAAATTTGTATTGTTCCTCATATGTATGGCATACCAATAAAATTAGGTAATATTAAAAATAAAATTATAATTGAGGATTGCTGCCAAAGTTTAGGCGCAAAAGTAAATAAAAGAAATATCGGTTTGCAAGGAGATATAAGTATTTTGTCTTTCTATACAACCAAATTAATTACATCGGGAGGTCACGGTGGAGCTGTATTTTCTCATAATGTTAAATTAATAAAAAAAATTAGAGATTTTTTAGAATTTGACCAAAGGAGAGACAGCAACTTTAGATTTAATTTTAAAATGAATGAGATAAATGCAGCAATCGGAAGAGAGCAATTGAAAAGATTTAATTCTTTTCTGCTAAGAAGAAATAAAATTTTTAGAGAATATAGGTTATCTGGACATAATTTTTTAGATGTTTCAGACAAAAATAATATTGATCCTGTAAGATACAGAGCTATCATATTAATGAAAAATCAAAAAAAACTCATCAACTATTTAAAAAGAAAAAAAATTACCGCTATAAATCCACTTAAAGATTGGGAAATTTTAGGGGAACCGAAAGATTTTCCTAATTCTTTGGAGCTTTCTAAAAAGACAGTTTCAATACCAATTTATCCATCTCTTAGAGATTATGAATATAAATATATAGCTAAATGTTTAAAAGATTATTAGGATGATTTTAACTGCACACCAGCCAGTCTATCTGCCTTGGTTAGGATTATTTGATAAGATTGCAAAAGCAGATGTGTTTGTAATATTTGATACAGTTCAATATTTACCAAAAGATTGGATGAATAGAAATAAAATTAAAATTAAAGATGATTACACTTATTTGTCAGTTCCTATTTTAGATAAAGGATATCTTAAAAAAAAAATATATGAAATCAAGATCAACAATCAAGTCAATTGGAAAAAAAAACACTTCAAAACTATTTATAACAATTATAAAAAATCAAGATACTTTGATAAATATATAAATTTTTTTGAAAATTTATATTCAAAAGAATGGGAATTTTTATGTGACTTGAACACATATATTTTAGAATTTTTTTTACAAGAATTAAGTATAAAAACTAAAATTTTAAAAGCTTCTGAAATAAATATTAAAGGAAAAAAATCAGATTTAATTTTAGATATGTGTAAAAAGTTAAATGCAAACTGCTTTATATTTGGAGAGCAGGGGAAAAATTATGCAGAAGTTGATAAATTTAAAAAATGTAAAATTAATATTATTTTCCAAAACTATGAACATCCAACTTATAATCAAATCCAAGGGAATTTTATCTCGCATCTTTCTATAATCGATTTATTATTTAATTGTGGAGATAAATCTTTAAAAATATTATTAAATAAAATTTAGCTAAAATTATTCTACAATTAGATAAGAAATATTAGGCTCAAAATTAAAACACTTTAGTTTGCCTAAAGACAAAATATTATTTTCAATTGCTGCTAAAGTTTCTCCAGGCCACATGGGATTATTTAACTCATCAAACGCAATAACTGAGCCTTTGACTAGCCTTGGAATTAAATTTTTTAATGCAACTGAAGTTGGTTTGTAAATATCAAAATCAAGCCAAATTAAAGATATTAAAAGATGTTTATTATTTTTTAAAAATTGTGGAATTGTTTTTTCAGCATTACCTTTTACTAATATTACTTTTTCTACATGATTTAAACTACGATTAGAGTCGTATAATTTGATACTACTTTTTATATCTGAGTAAGTATCATAATTTTCTTTAAAATATCCTTTTTTTTGGAAATTTTTTAAGTCTTTTGAAGACAACCCAGGAAATCCTTTAAAGGTATCGAACCCGATTACTTTTCTTGAATAATTGTGAGGTTCCATGATTGCAGACAAATGTGCCCATGTCATTAATCCACCGCCTTCATGAACACCACATTCGATAATGCTGCCTTTAATATTAGATTGTAATTTAAAAAGTTCATGTCTAACTAAAAACTTTGATAAATTTTGTCTTCTAACATATTTTGTAAAGTTTTCTAACTTACTAGATAAAGAAGATTTTGAATTTTTAAAATATTGTGTAAATTTATTCATAAAAAATATAAATATTGATTTTAATATATATTTATAACATTAATTTTTACATTGTTTAAATGTAATATTAAATAAAATTTCTAATTTTCTTTAGAAAATTTGAGAAACAACTCATCTGCAATTTTCGAAACGGGCTTTGTAAAATTATTCTTTATAATAAGATTAGGATTTTTTGGCAATTCAGCCTTTAAATCTATACCAACCATATTCTCTTTTTTTTTAAAGTATAATTTTTTTTTTCTCATTTTTAGAATTTTGTTAAGATTTGAATTTATATATATCTCATAATAATTTTTTATACTTTTTTTGTTATATTTTCTAACATCATGAAACATAGCGACACATGTAAATATAACATTTATTTTCTGCATCGAGATAAATTTTATAAGTTTGCTATACTGAAATGAAATTATTTTTCTTGATTTTAAATCATATTTTTTTATTCCAAATATATTTCTTATGTCATCTCCATTTATAAACAATGTAGGACCATATTTTTTTTTGAATTTTTTATGAAATTCTTTTCCAATATTTGTTTTACCCGAGCCAGGAAGACCTGTTATCCATATAGCAAAGTGACTTTTTTTTTTCACAATAATGGAATATACTAATATAAAATTATTAAAACTAAATAATCTTTGAAATTTTATATTTTATCAACTAATGGAAGATCAGGTTCAGATTTTTTTCATAGCTTACTAGATGATCATCCTGAAATAGCATCATTTCCAGGTTATATTGATATACAAAAATTACATAGGCAATTTGAAAATAGTAAAAATATTAAACACTTTATAGAAAAATTTATAGCCGAGCATGAGTCTTTTTTTGATTCTAGAAAAAATAAGATTGAAAATCACCACAAATTAGGGATTTATAAAAATCAGTTTTATAAAATAAGAGAAGATAGATTTATGACAATATTTTTTTTATTGAACAAAAAAAATATTAATTTTAAAAAAATAGTGACTAACTTACACTTAGCGTATCATAAAATTGCAAGAAAAAACGTTGGTAAAAAAGTAAAAATTATACTTATCCACGCTCATCATTTGAATAAAGTCATTAATTATAACGGTATTAATTATAAATTAATTTATACCTTTAGACACCCTATATCTATATTAAATTCTGGAATTAATGCTTTCTTTGGACCAAAGAAAAATTTATTTTCATCTAACACATTAAACTTTTACATTAGTAGAATTGTGAAAGAACCTTTTTTTGTAAATATTAATAAAAAGATATACTTAATAAGACTTGAAAATTTACATACCGACAATAAAAAAATGATGATGAAATTCTCAAGAATTATGGGTATTAAATTTGAAAAATCTTTATTGTTGTCAACTTTTATGGGCAAATTATGGTGGGGAGATATTTATTCTAAAAAATTATACAATAATTTTAAAAAAAATTTTAAAATAAACATAAATAAAAACAATTTTGATGAAAAAGATTTTTATATTATTCAGTCGATATTAAATGAAGTAATGGAAAAATGTAATTATAACAAAATACATTTTAAAAGAAGTTCACACCTTAAATTTTTTCTTCCTTTAAAAATAGAAAAGGAATTTTTTAAGAGAATTCTCAAAACAAGAAATTTTAAAGAGATAGTAAAATTTATAATTTTTTACTTTAAAAGAGTTTGCTTATTTCTGTATTTATCGATAGGTAAAAAAAAATTAAATAAGGTTGTGATAGTTTAATTGTAATATACATAATTAATAAATTAATATAAATTATTTTTTTATTGACTGAACTAAACTATCTAGAACAGCGTTATAAGCTAAATTTTGTGCATCTATAGTCATGCCGCCTATATGCGGTGTTATTATTATATTACCTTTATTTTTTTTATATTCATGAAAAATTTTACTGTTCCATTTATTTTTAATCTCATCAGATAATACATCTGCTGCATATTTTGCTTTATTATTTTTAATAAGAAAATTTACTAAATCATTTTCTGATATAATTTCTCCTCTAGACGTATTCACTATAATAACATTTTTTTTCATTTTTTTTAATTTTTCACTGTTAATAAAATTTAAATTTTCGTCATCCGCGTGTATATGCAACACGATTACATCAGAATTCTTTAATAAGGTATTTAAGTTTACTTGAAATTTTTTTTTTGTACCTTTCTTTATAATTTTCTTTTCATAGATTAATATTTTAGATTTAAATGGTTTTAGTAATTTTACAAAAATTTTACCCAATCTCCCGTATCCAATTATTCCAACTGTCAGATTATCCATTTGTCTACCAATAAAGGGTAAATATTCCCATTTTTTCTTTAATACAGAATTACTAGCTAAATTGGTATTTCTTAATGAATTTAACATTAAAGCAAAAGCAAGTTCTGATGTTGAAGATATTTTATTTATTATTTTTTTCTTTGATCTAAGAGAGATTAATTTAATATTATTTTTTTTTAAATAATCTAAGTCTATATGATTAGTTCCAGTAGAGGCTGTCGTCAAAACTTTCAAATTTTTAAATTTAGATAAAAATTTTTTGTCAAATTTTATTTTTGACATGTTGGGATTTGTAAAAATATATTTAATTTTTTTATTTTGATTGATATCAGAGGCTTTTAATAAAGGTTTATATATTACAGTAAAATACTTTTTAAATTTTTTTAATAAATTTGGAATATGAATTACAGGTGTGCAAATTAGTATTTTATTTTTTAATTTCATAATCTTTTAATTATTTTACCTCACGAAATTTAACGAGTGCATTAACACATAATCTTGCACCTTCACTTATAACTTGTCTAGTTGAACCCCCTATATGTGATGAGATAAAAAAATTATCAAGTTTTAATAGTTTATTATTTTTTTTTGGGGGTTCGGTTGCTAGCACATCAAAATAAGCTTTTGATGTTTTATTTTTTTTTAAAAAGGCGTATAGATCATCTTCATTAACTATACCACCTCTAGATGTATTAATAAGTATAGATTTTTTTTTTAATTTCTTAAGATAATTTTTATTTATTATATTTAAGTTTTGTTTATCCAATGTAACTTTTTTGTCCAATGGCAAATGTAATGAGATAATATCAGATTTTTCAAATATATTTTTTTTTGAACATCTATATATGTTAGCTTTGTTAAAAATTTTTTTATTGTATTTTAAATCATTTACAAGAATTTTAAGATTAAATGGAGTAAGCAATTTAATTAAATCTTGTCCAATATTTCCGCACCCGATAATTCCAATAGTTTTTTGACTCAGGTTTTCTCCAGCTAATCCTTCCCAATTATTTTTTATTTTTATATTGTAATTTAGATAATTCAAATTTCTTAATGAATTTATAATAAAACCTATAACTAATTCTGAAACAGATCTTTTATTGAAACCTTTAAAATGAAAAAATTTTATTTTTTTTTTTTTAAGTATTTTAAGTCAATTTTATCTAATCCTACTCCATACTTTGCAACTGCCTCTAAATTCGGTAACTGATCTATAATTTCACTATTTAAATTTTCTAGTCCAATAATAGCATATTTACAATTTTTCAAATATTCTACTAGCTTTTCATCTTTTAGCTTTTTGTATTTATTTAATTTGAAAGTCTTAAATTTTTTTTTTATTAATTTTTTTGCATAAATATTATTGGAAACTGAATTTGAGCAAACTCCAATTTCGAACAATTTTTTAACCATATAAGTATTTAGTCCTAAATTATCATATAATTAATTTTTATTAATCAAACTTTTAAATGCTAATTTTAGAGACAAATCAGTCATCTTTAAAATTGTGTACTTGTCATAAAAACTTGAGTGAGCAGTTCCAATTACGTTTTCTAGTTTTCTTAATTTGAGTGAAATATTTTTTGGTGGTTCGCTTTTATAAACATCTAAACCGGCACCTAAAATGTATTTTTTCTTAAGCAATTTATACAATGCGTATTCTTGTATTAAATCTCCTCGGGAGGTATTTACTAAATATTTATTTTTCATAGACCTAAGTATTTCCTGACTTATAATTTTTTTTGTTTCGGTATTAGATTTTAAATGTATTGTCAAAAGGTCAGTCTTATTAATTAGTTTTTTTAATGAACTAATGTATTTCGCTTTTTTCGAATAATATCTTGAATTTTTTGAATAGTAAAAAACATTATATCCTAATAGTAAAAGCATTTTTGTAACTTTTTTTCCTACATTTCCCATTCCTAATATTCCTATCTTGGTATTTTTTGGATCTAAGTTCATAAATCTTTCCCATTTATTTTTATTAGCTGACAAAATTTGTTGTTTAATATTTTGGGACAGCGAAAGAATTAATGTTAAGGTGTGTCTTGCGACAGCGTCGGAATTAATTTTTTTTGGAAGTTTATAAATCTTAATTCTTTTTTTTTTACAAGCCAATAAATCAATATTGTCTAAAGAAGTTCCATATCTTATAATTGATTTGATATCCTTTAGTTTATTGATAATTTCAGAATCTAAATTTTCAGATCCAATAATTACGCTGTCACATCCTTTTAAAGATTTAATTAATTTTATTTTATTAGTTATAGGGCCTTTTTGATAAATAAATTTTATATTTTTATATTTTTTAAATTTTAATCTAACAAAATCTAAATTAAATGATGAAGGTGTAATTAAAATTTTTTTCATTTTCTTTTTAATAAATATTCTGCAAATTCAAAATCTCTTTTCGTATCAATGTTTACAACATATTTTTCCGGTAACACGTAAGCAAGACTATTTTTAGTACCATATCTTATTTTTCTTAAAAGCATATCTCTACGCATTGAGTAGATTGATCCACATCTTATGTAGGCTTTAGGTTTGAGATCTTGTCGTCTTGTTTCAGGAATTTCTTTAAGACAAAAGTCTTGTATTTTTCCTTTTACAATTTTTTTTATTCTTCTTGGATGATGATCCTCTAATTGTGCGACTGCTATAACGGAATCTGCATTCGATAAAATTTGTTTTTGGGCAACTTGAATAATATGATTTGATTTTTTTAATGGGTTAGTACACAAAAGCTCAATTATATAATCATATTTTTCTGCATATAATTTTTCTGCATTCTTGAAAGTATAATAAATAGCATCAATCGCTCTAGAATTATCCTTTGCATATTTTTTTGGTCTCAAAAAAGGTACCCTTGCTCCCAATTTTTTTGCAATTGAACCTATTTTTTTACTATCGGTTGAAACAATTAATTTTGTAAAGATTTTTGATTTAATTGCTTCCTTAATTGTGTAAGCAATTAAAGGTTTACCATTTAATTTTCTAATATTTTTATTTTTAACACTTTTTGAACCACTTCTAGCTAAAATAATACCTAGTATTTTTTTTCCTTTATACATTACTTTTCTATTATCGCTATTAATGTATCTGTTTTTTTTATTTTAATTAAATAATTTTTATA
>MDTD01121706.1_pt1 | contig 10870 bp, 12 predicted proteins | sample 811221 | NCBI WGS metagenome assembly MDTD01 (sample SAMN05326646, study PRJNA326480) | marine metagenome | isolation source: seawater | place: Pacific Ocean: South West | collected 2011
GATTCGAACCCAGGAAAGAGTTGCCCCTTTGCCGGTTTTCAAGACCGGTGCTTTCAACCACTCAGCCATCTCTCCGTTTTGATAATCTTTTATTGTTAAAAAATTAATATGCAAGAAGAAAATCTAGCTATATAAACTTCATTTAAATTTATGTCATCTTTTAATAAGGGAATTTTTTACATTATAATTGGTTCATTTTGGTGGGGAGTTATTGGTGTTATCTATTTTAGATCATTGTCTTTCGTAGGAAGCGTAGAATTAGTTTTACATAGAGTTATATGGACTTCAGTAATGTTAATGATAACAACGTTATATTTATCTAAATGGAATTCAATTAAAAAAATATTAAAAACAAAAAAAAATATATTTTATCTATTATTAACTGGCTTTCTTATTTTTATTAATTGGTCCGTTTGGATCTATGCTGTTTCTACTAATCAAATAGTAGATGCAAGTTTTGGCTATTTTATTATGCCAATACTCAGTGTTTTATTTGGATATTTATTTTTTAATGAATTACTAAATAAGCTTAGAATATTTTCTATTATTTTATCTTTCGTATCTGTAATATTTCTTTTTTATTATCTTAATGTTTTTCCATGGATTGGACTAACGGTAGGATTTTCATGGGCTTTATACAATGTCTTGAGAAAAAAAATTTATGTTGATGTAGATTTAGGTTTACTAATTGAGTCACTTATAATTTTACCATTCGCTTTAATTGGTTTATATTTAGTTTATAAATCTGGAAATTTAGATTTCGGTACAGGCTCTATTAAATTATCTTTAATATTAACAATTGCTGGACCGATGACAGTGATTCCATTATTTTTCTTTGTTAAAGGAGTTCACCTTGCCGGGCTAGGACCCTCTGGAATGTTGTTTTTTATTACCCCAACATTTCAGTTTATTTTGGGATTATTTTTATACAATGAACCTTTTGATTCATACAGGCTAATTGGTTTCATTTTAATTTGGGTTGCTGTAATAATATATATATTTGATCTTTATGAAAAAAATTAAACTATTATTATTTTTTATAATATTTAATATTTTGATTCCTATTAAAGCCAGTGCAGAGACTTTTGAAGAATGGAAAATAAATTTCTCTAAACACGCTAAGTCTGAAGGTGTAAGTGATCAAACAATATCATTGATCTTAAAGGATTTGCAATTTTTACCTAAAGTAATTGAATATGATAGATATCAGCCTGAATTTTATGAAGATACTTCAACTTATATCGGAAAAAGAGTGAATAATAAAAAAGTTAACTTTGGTTTGATGACTTATGAAAAAAATATGAAAACAATTGATCAAGTTGAGAAAAAGTTTAACGTTGAAAAGGAACTTTTGCTTTCTTTAATGGGTATTGAAACAAATTTTGGAAAATATTTAGGAAAAATGGATATTCTTTCTTCCTTAGCAACACTAAGTTATGATAAAAGAAGAAGTGAATTTTTTACCAAAGAATTAATTATTGCACTAAAATTAATTGATAAAAAAAAAATTAGAGCAGATGAACTATATGGATCATGGGCTGGAGCGTTTGGTAATTTTCAATTTATGCCTTCAACAATTTTAAATAATGCCATCGATTATAATAATGACAATTTAATAGATTTAAAATCAACAGAAGACTCATTTGCTTCTGCTGCAAATTATTTATCTAAAATGGGATGGAGTAAAAAAGATAAATGTTTCAATGAAATTACTTTAGATAATAATATACCCTTAAAATATTTAAATTATTCAGCTAGAAAAATAAAATATAAAAAAAAATTATCATTTTATAAAAAATATATAAAAGATTATAATAGTGAATTGGGTAATGGAAACGAAATTGTTGCAATAATTACTCCTGATAAAGAAATTGTTGAAAATTCAAATTTATTTTCACCAGCTTATGTAATTTACGAAAATTATGAAATCATTCTTAAATGGAACAGATCTCTACGTTTTGCTTTAGCAGTGTGCACATTGAAGGATAAATTTATCAATGAACTTTAAATTTTTATATGTTTTAATCTTTGTAGTTGCTACATCTTGTGCTGATCAAAATTTTGGCACAAAAATATCAAAACCTAAAGTATATCAAAAATATTCCAATAGTGGATTTACTTTAGTTTATTCAGAGGAATTATTTAAAGAAAAAATAGTAAGTAAAAAATTAAACGATCGTGATTTATTTGTTTTTCAAAAAAATTTAAAAAAAGATACTAATGTAAAAATAACTAATCAACTTAACAATAAATCAGTTATAGCAACAGTCAAAAACAAATCAAAATATCCAAATTTTTATAATTCAGTTATAACTCTCAGGATAGCAAATGAAATTGAACTAGATCTAAAAGAACCTTTTATCTTAATCGAGTCAATTGATCAAAATTCTGTTTTTTATGCAGGTAAAGCAAAGACCTTTGACGAAGAAAAAATCGTAGCAGATAAAGCGCCTGTAGAGGGTGTTAAAATAATAAATATTTCATCTACAGATGAAAGCAATGAAAAAGACATAAATTTAACAAAAAAATTTAATTATATTATCAAAATTGCAAATTTTTATTATGAAGACTCTGCAAAACTGGTAAAAGAGAGGATAATGTCAGAGACAAATATAAAAAATATAAATATTGATAAAATTTCAGCTAACAATTTTAGATTGTCAACCGGTCCTTATAATGAAATTAAAAATCTGCAAATTGACTTTAATAAAATGGAAAAGTTGTATTTTGAAAACTTAGAGTTGATTAAGAAATGAAAAAAATAATTTTGTATATATCTATTATTTTAATTTCTACGTCTTTAAAAGCTGCCGAATTTAATGTTGACGCTAAAACAGCAATTTTACAGGACTATTTATCAGGTGAAATATTATACGAGAAAGATGCTGATATTTCTATTTACCCAGCATCAATGACAAAAATAATGACCTCAATAATAGCATTTGACTTGATTAAAAAAGGTCAATTAAATTTAGACGAAAAATTTATAGTGTCTGAAAATGCTTGGAGATTAGCAAATGCTGGTTATTCATCCATGTTTATTATGGTAGGCGATGAGGTATCTGTAGAAAATTTGTTAAAAGGAATTATTGTTGCTTCAGGAAATGATGCATGTGTAACATTGGCAGAAGGAATTGCTGGATCTGAAGAAGAATTTGCTGTTATGATGACATCAAAAGCACAAGAAATAGGTATGTATAATACAAATTTTTCTAATGCATCAGGCATCAATGATCCTGAAAATTATTCTACAGTGAGAGATATCTTAATCATGTCAGATTATTTAATTAGAAACTTTCCAAATTATTATGAATATTTTGCAGAAAAGGAATTTACTTGGGACAGAACAGGTGGTGATCCAATCACACAAGGAAATAGAAATCCGCTTTTATATAAAAATATGGGAGTAGATGGAATTAAAACAGGATATTTAGCTGTTGAAAAATATTCATTAGCCTCTTCAATAACAAGAAACGGAAGACGATTGATTGCAGTTGGAAGTGGTTTTAATTCTAAAAAAGCAAGATCAAAACAATCAGCAAGACTATTAACCTATGGACTAACAAATTTTGACACAATTGAAATTTATAAACAGAATAATTCATTTCAAGAGCTTGATGTTTGGCTTGGAAAAAAAAATAAATTAAAAACACATTTCACAAACAATATTTACAAAACAATCCAAAAAGCGAGATTAAGAAATTTAAAAGTAATATTAGACTATGAAGGTCCAATAAAAGCCCCAATAAATAAAAATCAAAAAGTTGGTGAGGTCAACATCTTTTATAAAGATGAATTAATTGAAAAACTAGACTTGCTTGCTTCTGAAGATATTGAAGAGGTAAATAAATTTACCAAACTTATAAGATCAATTAATTTTTTAATATGGGGCGATGTCTAAAAATAAGCCTCTCATTGTGTTCGAGGGTATAGAAGGTTCAGGCAAAACTACTTTAATAAATCATGTATCAAGGTATTTAAATAAAAAAAAAATAAGTTTTGTTAAAATAAGAGAACCCGGTGGAAATAATAATTCTGAATTAATTAGAAGATTAATACTTAGTAAAAAAAACAATTTTAATTCATTTACAGATTTAATGCTGTATTTAGCTGCAAGAAGTGAAAATATAGAAAATGTGATAAAAAAAAATTATAAAAAAAAAAATTATTTTATTAGACCGGTTTACTGATTCAACCGTAGCCTATCAACATTATGGCATGGGCTTAAACAAGGAACTAATAAAAAAATTAAATAAAATTCTACTTAAAAATATCAAACCAAATTTAACCTTTCTAAACATTATTAATATGAAAGACATGGTAAAAAGACTAAATTTAAGAAAAAATAAAAATAGATATGATAATTTTAAAATAAATTTTTATAAAAAAGTTCAAAAGGGTTTTTTAAAATTATCGAAAAATAAAACAAATTATATTATTATAGACTCAAGTGAAAATTTGGAGGAAAATAAAAAAAAAGTTTTAAGAAAAATTCTCAAAATAATTTGATAATGATTAATTACTCTACAAAACTATTCTGCTACAAAGATATATTTAATCATTTTATTTCTTTAGACCAAAAAAAAAAATTACCCTCAAGAATACTTTTTACAGGTCAAGAGGGCATTGGGAAGACTACTTTATCTTTTCACCTTATTAATTATTTGTTATCTAAAAATGAAGCAAATAAATATAATATAGATAAAAATATTATTAATAGAGAAAGTAAATCATATAATTTTGTGAATAATCTTACACATCCTAATTTTTATCTTATATCAAAAAGCGACTCAAAAAAAAATATTGAAATTGAACAGATTAGAAATTTGATAAATTTTATAAATAAATCTTCTTTTGATAACCAAAGAAAAATTATTTTAATTGATGGTGTTGAAAATTTAAATCCTAATTCCTCTAATGCTTTACTCAAAAGCTTAGAGGAAGCTAACAAAAATAATATGTTTATCCTTACACACAATATTAACAAAAGTCTACTTGATACGATCAAGTCTAGATGTTTAACATACAAATTAAATTTTAATTATTCTGAAATTGAAAAAATAATCTTTGAATATTTTGGAAGTAATTTATATGAGAATTTAAATATCGATTTTAAATCAATTGTTATTTCTCCGAAGTTTTTAATTGATCACATCAATTTTGCTTTAGATAAAAATCTTATTTTGCAATCGTTAGATATTGAAAAAATGATACAATATATCATTAATAATAAATCTTATAAGAAAAATGACTTTATAAATAATAATTTTCAAAACTATATAGAAATCTATTTTAAGAAGATGTATTTAAAAACAAAAGATAACAAATATTATAATAATTATCTAAAAACTGTATCGGAAAACAATTTATTCAATAAATTTAATTTAGATTTAGATAGTTTTTTTATACAATTTGAGAATAAATATCTTAATACTTAGTCATAATATAAATGAACAAAAACTATTTTATAACTACGCCAATCTACTATCCTTCAGCAAAGCCACATATGGGACATGCATATTCAAGTATTATTACGGATTTCTTTGCTAGATTTAAAAAAATTGAAGGTTACAATGTTTTTTTTCTTACTGGTACAGATGAACATGGTTTAAAAATTCAAAGAGCTGCTGAAAAAAATAATAAAAAACCAATAGATTTTTGTGATGAAATAAGCAAAACCTTTAGAGAATTATCTAATATTTTAAATTTATCTAATAACGATTTTATAAGAACTACAGAAAAGCGACACCATAAATCAGTACAATATTTATGGAATATATTGGAAAAAAAAGGAGAAATTTATTTGTCAAAGTATTCAGGCTGGTATTCTGTTTCTGATGAGGCTTTTTATCAAGATAGTGAAATAGAGGATAAAGATGGAATTAAATTAGCAATACAATCAGGATCTCCTGTTGAGTGGGTTGAGGAAGAATCTTATTTTTTTAGACTATCAAAATGGCAAGATAAACTTCTTGATCTGTATGAAAAAAATCCTGATTTTATTTTGCCAAAATCTAGAAAAAATGAAGTGGTTAGCTTTGTAAAGTCTGGTTTAAAAGATTTATCAGTAAGTAGGAAATCATTCTCATGGGGTGTCCAAGTTCCTACAAATAAAGAACATGTAATTTATGTATGGTTAGATGCTCTAACAAATTATATAAGCGCACTTAATTATCCAAATGAAGATGATACATTATACAAAAACTTTTGGCCTGCTGATGTACATATTATAGGAAAAGATATTTTAAGGTTTCACGCCGTATATTGGCCAGCATTTTTATTAGCTGCTGAATTACCAACTCCAAAAAGGGTATATGGTCATGGATGGATACTGTCAGGTGAAGAAAAAATGTCCAAATCAAAAGGAAATATTTTGGATCCAATAGAAATTATTAATGAATTTGGTCTGGATCCACTTAGATACTATTTATTGAAAGAAGTTTCTTTTGGAAATGATGGAAATATATCCAAAGATAAACTAATTTCTTGTATTAATAGTGATTTAGCTAATAATTTTGGAAATTTATGTCAAAGAGTATTGGCTTTTACAGAAAAAAATATTTCTTTAAAAATACCTAAACCTGATAATCTAAAAGCTGAAGATTTAAAAATATTAAACAATTTTACAGATAATTTTGAAAACCTAATAGAATATATTAATAAACAAAATATAAATTCCTATATGAACTTTATAGTAAATCAAATGTTTATGGCGAATAAATATTTTAATGACCAGGAGCCATGGAAAAAGAAAGATAATATCAAAAGACTTAATACTATTATATACACCTCATTTGAGCTTATTAGAAAAATTTCCATATTGTTATATCCTGTAATTCCAAATAGTTCATTAAAGGCTCTTAAAATGTTTAATATAAATGAAAACACAATAAACATAGATTCGATCAAAAATAATTTTTTTTTAACACCAGATTCTAATATTAATAAAATAGATATATTATTTAGCAAAATTAGTATTTATGATTGATTCTCATTGCCATCTAGATCACGATCCTTTATTTGGAAACATTAATGATGTTGTTTCAAGATCAAAAAATATTGGGATTACTAAACTCTTAACAATTTGCACAAATCTTGAAAGTTTTGAAAATATCAAAAAAATAGTTAATATTGATCCTATAATTTATGGAACGTTTGGTATACATCCTCATGAAGCAGATAATTATTTGATTTCTAAGCCTGAAATTATCCAAAATCTAAAACTATCAAGTAAAATTATTGGTATTGGAGAAACTGGTTTAGATTTTTATTACAATAATAGTGATAAGTTGAATCAAATTAAAAGTTTTGAAAATCATATTCTTGCCTCTATAGAATTAAACTTACCTCTAATTGTGCATTCAAGAAATGCTGAAACTGATACTTTTAATATTTTAAATAACTTTAAAAACTACAATTTAAAAATTTTAATGCACTGTTTCACTGGTAGTCATGAGTTTGCAAATAAATTATTAGATTTAGATAGTTATTTTTCAGCAAGCGGTATTATTACTTTTAAAAATTCTTCCGAGTTAAGAAAAACATTCTCATTTCTCCCAAATGAAAAATTAATAATAGAAACCGATAGCCCTTTTTTAGCACCTGTTCCTATGAGAGGAAAAAAAAATGAACCAAGTTATATCAAATATACACTAGAAAAATTAGCAGAAATAAAAAATATTTCATTGGACGAGATGGATAAAATTACTTCAGATAATTTTAATAAACTTTTTTTTTCAAAATGAAATTAAATTTTATAATACTCGGAAGTGGTAGCTCGCTTGGCGTTCCTAGTATTGATGGAAATTTTGGTGACTGTGACCCAAAAAATTCAAAAAATAACAGAACCAGATGTTCAGCCTTACTTTCTGGAAGAAATTTTAATCTATTAATTGACTCTTCGCCAGATGTTAGGCAACAATTTTTGAACAACAATGTAAAATCCTTAGATTGTGTTTTTTACACACACCAGCATGCTGATCAAACCCATGGAATAAACGATCTAAGATATTTTTATTTAAAAAATAGGAAACAAATTCCTGTGTTTGCAAATAAAGAAACTTCCAAATATCTCATAAATTCATTTAAATATTGTTTTAAAAAAACAAGTAAGTTTTATCCACCAATTATGAAATTAAATAACCTAAAAAAAAAACATAATTTTCTTAATAATAAAATACAAATCTCTTCTTTTGAAGTTGCACACGGATCAATTAATAGTATTTGTTATGTAATAAATAAAAAATTAGCATATGCTAGTGATGTTAATTTAATTAATAAAAAATATTATTCGAAAATAAGAAATCTTAAGTTTTTAGTGATTGATTGTTTGAGATTAAATCCGCATCCATCTCATTACAATCTGGATCAAATTTTAAACCTTATCAAAGAAATTAAGCCTCAAAATACAATATTAACAAATTTGCACAGTTCTCTCGATTATGAAAAACTTAAGAAAAGACTTCCAAAGTTTGTTTTCCCTGCTTATGATGGAATGAAATTAATTATCAATTAATCTTTCAATATTTGAAACAATTTTTTTTGAATTCGGATTAGTCAACGACGAGTAAGTATCATCAATTTTACCGTCTTTATTTATTAAAATTTTATGAAAATTCCACTTTGGTTTGGCTGCAGATCCATAATTTTCAATCGCCCATTTATATATAGGATGAGCGTTTTCACCTTTTACTTCGTAAATTTCTGTTATAGGAAATGTAATATTAAAATTAAATTCACAAAATTCTTTTACATCTTCATTAGTTTTTTTTTCTTGATTAAAAGAATCTGATGGAACGGCCAGTACAACAAAATTTTTATCTTTATATTTATCCCATATTTGTTGCAAATCATCGTATTGATTTGTAAAACCACAGTAGCTAGCTGTATTTACTAACAAAACAACTTTATCTTTAAATTCTTTTAAATTTAATTCATTTCCAGAAATATCATTTATTTTAAAATCATAAAATAATTTATCGTAGTTGGCAGAAGAATTATTTTTAAATAACATTGTTATAATCAGTATTAAAATATATATTCTTATATTCATTTATTTTATTTATTTGGTGTAAGTAATATTAAAAAATAGCCAAATAAAGTTGATAATAATGACCCAGTCAAAACTCCTATTTTAACCCCATCCATATATTGAACATTCTCAGCAAAAGCTAAATTTCCAACAAATAAGCTCATTGTAAAACCAATTCCAGTCAGAACACCCACTCCATAAAAATTGTACCAGTTTGAATTTGAGGGCAATTGCGCAAATTTTAATTTTATTGAGACATAAGAAAATAAAAATACACCAATCTGTTTGCCCACAAATAAGCCTAGCAAAATACCTAGTGGAACTTTGTTTAATAAAGAATTGAAAGACAATCCTTCCAAAGACACTCCTGCATTAGCAAAAGCAAATAATGGCATTATGCCAAATGCTACATAAGGACTAATCCCATGTTCTAATTTAATTAATAAAGAGTAATCTTTCTCTTTTTTTCGATGTGGAATTGTCATTGCTAGTAAAACACCAGCAATAGTTGCATGTATTCCTGAGTTATGTGTAAAATCCCAAAGTAACAAACCAACTACTAGATAAGGAAGAAATTTTTTAATGTTAAATTTATTTAATAATAGTAAAGCGATAAAGGAAATCAGCATTAGAGACAAGTACTTAATATTTAAGTCTCCAGAATAAAAAATTGCAATTATAAGTATAGCGCCCAAATCATCAATAATCGCTAAAGCTGTTAAAAATACCTTCAAAGACACCGGAACTCTTGATCCCAGTAATGATAACACACCTAAAGAAAATGCAATATCTGTTGCGGAGGGTATTGCCCATCCATTTAGTGTAGTAGGATCTTTAATATTTATTACGACATATATCAAAGCAGGCACCAACATTCCCCCAACCGCACCAATTATTGGTAACATTGCTTGCTTAATATTTGATAATTCACCTTGAATGAATTCTCTTTTAATTTCCAAAGTTACGAAAAAGAAAAATATAGCCATCAAAGCATCATTAATCCAATGCAAAACACTTAACTTTAATCCAATATTATTTATCCCTATAAATAAATATTGATTAAGGGTTTCAAAATATAAATATGAAAAATTAGAATTACTTATTATTAGTGCAATGATAGCTGAAAATAATAAAATAAGTCCACTAGCAGCTTCTAACTTAAAAAACCATTTAAAAGAATTTGTTATATTTCGAATCATTTAATTAATAAGATCTCTAAAAAATAAAGATATATCTTTTAATGATTCATAAAGATTGTTCAATATAGAATTTAGTCCTGGTAGATAATTATTTAATTGATATTTAAAAGTATCTAACAAAATTATAAACGCCGCAAGCGATATAATAAAAACTAATGTATTTTTTATTATTTTTGGTTTTTTTTTTACATTTTTTAAATTTACATCTGCTTTTAAATTTGTAGATATTATTTTTTTTTTATCAAAAAGTAACTTATTAGAATTTGCTGAAATTTTTTTATCCGGTATGATTGACTCATTATTAATCAAATTTTTAGGTATTTCATTATCTTGTTTAATAGCTGTTTTCTGTTTTTCAAAGAACCATTTGTAGTTACAATTTCCACATTGCAACATCCTTCCTTCATTTGGAATTAAACTATCTTCTAACGTAAAAGTTTTTAAGCATTTCTCACATGAAACAATCATCAGACAAATATATAGCAGATTCTCCTAAAAAAGCTTTTATTTTACCTCTTTATATACTTTGAAATTTAATATTTCTAATGTATTAGTACTTTCTTCGGGGCGTAGCGCAGCCTGGTAGCGCATCTGGTTTGGGACCAGAGGGTCGCAGGTTCAAATCCTGCCGCCCCGACCA
>MDTD01133895.1_pt1 | contig 10870 bp, 11 predicted proteins | sample 811221 | NCBI WGS metagenome assembly MDTD01 (sample SAMN05326646, study PRJNA326480) | marine metagenome | isolation source: seawater | place: Pacific Ocean: South West | collected 2011
ATCTCCTCGCCGAGACGCGCGCCGAGCTTCCCGCCGCCGAGCGCACCGAACGCTCCCCACATACTCGCCAGCGCAGCAGGCGAGTTGGCGACTGCCTTGAACATGTTCGGGACAACCCCGAACGCGCCATTGATCTTATCGAGGGTGGGCTTGACCGAGGCGTCGGCCGACGCTGGATCGACTAGTGTCACATGTGCCATAAGGAACATTCCTTCTTCTTGCTGGAGTGGGAAATACGGGCGGTCCGGCGATGGCAGTCGCCGGGCCGCTTCGGTGTTCCGACGCTAAGCGTCGGGAACGGCGGCATCCGGCAGCGATGTGCCGGAAGTGTTCGGTTTCATGGCGCGCTCCTCGCCGGCTGTACGGTTCGGTCAGCGCTCGCCAGCGATGTCGCGGCGAATGTCTCCCAATTCGCATCCTGCAGGTCGCTGTCTGCGGTCTCATGCTCCATGCAATCCAACCGGAGATCCCCATCCCCGATCGGCGCATCGATGAAGGCGCAATGATGGAGCTTCGCTGAGGCCGGGTATGTTCGCGGGCGAAAGTAGCGACAGGATACGCACATCCGCTGCAGCGGAATCGCGCCGGCACGCTGGAGCTGTCGGATCAGTGTGATCTGGGTCAGAAGCAATTCAGCCTGTGCGGAAACGCTGAGGGTGGCGAGCGCTTCGCTCACTTGCGTCGAAGACTGAGCGATCCGTTCGCCTAAAATGCGTCCTGTTTCTGTAGGCCGAACCCGAACCGCCCTCGCGTTGGATAAGTCGGCCTCGCGCGTGACCAGTTCCTTGCGCGCGAGCGCTGAAAGCGTGTCGGTCATGCTGGCCGCCGATACCGACAGAAACGCAGCAACGTCTTTGGCGCGCATCCCGTCAGGTCGCGAGGCGAGAAGATTGAGAACCTGGGCCTGCGAGGGATTGAGACCCGATTGCCCGGCGAGTGTCCAAAGGTCCGCTCTCAATACAAACGCGATGCGCTCCAACCCCTCGCGGAGCCGGACTATAAGCGGGTCAGAGTCGCTGGCGTGATCCATACACCAATAATTAGGAGTCCTAACTTATGAGTCAATCGTATTCTTCAACATCCTCGCGACCGATCTCAGGTCCGCCTCGCTAAGGCTGGCATACCCAAGCCGGAAGGCTTGCGGTGCGCGAGCAGCATCAAGTGCGAACTTCACGCCTGGCGAAACCTCCAGTCCGATACGTGCCGCGCGTGCAGCCCAGCTTTCCGCATCTAGTCCGCAACGCAAACGCAGCCACAAGGCCAACCCGCCCGCTGGCAAGTCGAAGGTGACGTTATCCCCGAGCTCGTCGCGAATGGCAGAGGCAAAAAAATCGCGGCGCTCGTTGTAAATCCGACGAGCCTTGCGGGTGTGCCTGCGCAGTTCGCCATCCTCGATCAAACCGGCAAGCGCCTGTTCAAGCGGTATGTCGCCCTGCCGGTCGATAGCCTCGCGCCGATCTGCCATCCGCGTCAAAATGGCTGGCGCAGCGATCGCGTACCCGACCCGGACGGCTGGCGCGAGCAGCTTGGACAGTGAGCCGAGATATACGACGCCTTCCGTGCCGGCGCGGGCTGCCAGCGGCAACACTGGGCGGCCTTCGAAACGGTATTCATGATCGTAATCGTCCTCGATCAGAACCAGCCTCGTGCGACGAGCGAGTTAGAGGAGCCTGAGGCGACGACCCGCGCCGAGCGTGACGGTGGTGGGGTACTGATGATGGGGCGTCACGTAGACGGCACGCAGATCCGGTTCGCGGTCGGCGAGCGCCGACAGGCGATCAACATCAATCCCGTGCCCGTCGACTGGTACGCCGAGCACCCGGGCGCCCGCGGCGCGGAATGCCGCCCAGGCCAACGGGTAGCCCGGCTCCTCGACCGCTATGGCTTGACCTGGCTCGAGTAATGCCGCCGCGGCAAGATATAGACCCATCTGACTGCCGCGGGTGATCAGGATACCATTGGCCGGAGCGGTGAGGCCTCGTTCCGCGACGAGATAGTCCGACAGGGCAGCACGCAGCCTGATGGCCCCGCGCGGATCGCCATAGCCGCCGCCACCGATAAAGGCCGGCGTTGTCAGCGCCGCCCGGAATGCTCTCGCCAACTGAGTAGCCGGCATGAGCCGCGCGTCGGGCGCGCCGTCCGTAACTCGCAGCGTAGGAGGCGCTGTCCCGCTATCCGCCGGATTGGCTGGCGATCGGGACGCCGATGTGAGTGCCTCCTGACCTGCAGGTTCGGGCAGATCATCGGCAACGAAGGTTCCTCGTGCTGGCCTCGCAACGAGCCAGCCTTGCATGGTCAGTTCCTGATAGGCCGCGTCGACCGTATTGCGATGGACCTTAAGACTGGCCGAAAGGGCGCGGGTCCCAGGAAGGCGGTCGCCGGACTTGAGCCGCCCGCGCTCGATCTCGCCAATGATCGAATAAGCGATGTCCATGAACAACGGCCGCGCGCCGTCGCCGGCCAGTTGAAGCTTGAGACGATGTGGCGACGTCAACCGGCCTATCTCCAGTCTTAAAAGCGGCACTATCAGATAGGCCGGGTCCGGGTATGACAGCGGACAGAAGGCGCCGCAAGTCGGTAGGCGCCACGGTCGGAGTCCTACCCCCATGACGAAAGGCGCGCCTGCCACGTTGAAGACCGCTGTCGCGATTCGTCACGTTCACTTCGAGGACTTAGGCAGCTTTGAAGCGGTTCTGAACGCTGCCGGCTACCGGATCCACTATTACGATGTTGGGGTTCACGAGCTGTGGACACTGGACCCGCTGCTGCCCGACCTACTGGTGGTGCTAGGCGGACCGGTCGGCGTCTACGACACCGACACCTATCCGTTCCTCGCTGATGAGCGCCAACTGCTCGAAGTACGCCTGGCCGAGAACCGTCCGACTCTTGGTATCTGCCTGGGCGCGCAGCAGATCGCCGCGACCCTGGGTGCCGCCGTCGCGCCAGGCGGCGTCAAGGAGATCGGGTTTTCTGAGCTGCAATTGACGCAAGCCGGACGGGATGGACCGTTGCGGCATCTGCAAGGCGCTTCCGTACTGCATTGGCATGGTGACGCGTTCCAGATTCCACCGGGCGCCGACAACCTTGCGACGACCGCGTTATGCGCCACCCAAGGGTTCGCAATCGGCCGCAACATTCTTGCGCTGCAGTTTCATCCCGAAGTCGATGCCACCGCCGGCATTGAACGCTGGCTGATCGGTCATGCCGCAGAGCTCGCTGCCTCAGGCATCGATCCGCGCGCTTTGCGCGATGCGGCTGCGAAGGCCGGCGTCGGCCTGCGCGATGCAGCGCGTCGCGCACTCGCCGAATGGCTCGAAGGACTGACATCGTGATGACGCCGATCGACGATAAATTGCGCGAGGCGATCGCCCAGGAAGCCCGTCGACAGCACGACCATATCGAGCTGATCGCGTCGGAGAATATCGTCAGCATGGCGGTGTGTGCGACGCAGGGCTCCATACTGACCAACAAGTATGCGGAGGGCTATCCAGGGCGGCGCTACTACGGCGGCTGCGAGGCGGTGGACATCGTCGAGCAGCTCGCGATCGATCGGGCATGCCGCCTTTTCGGCGCTGAGCATGCAAATGTGCAGCCCCACTCAGGCGCCAATGCGAATATCGCAGTGCTGTTTGCGCTTCTGGAGCCGGGTGACCGGATCATGGGGCTCGACCTCGCCTGTGGCGGTCACCTCACCCATGGATCCCCGGTGAGCCTCTCAGGACGGTGGTTCGCCGTGTCCTCCTATGTCGTGCGACGCAGTGACGAAATCATCGACTATGACGACCTCGAGCTGCGTGCGCTGGAGACTAGACCCCGCCTGATCTTTGCAGGGGGTTCGGCCTATCCGCGGCGTATCGATTTCGCGCGGATGCGCTCGATCGCTGACAAGGTCGGCGCCTGGCTAGTCGCCGACGTCGCGCATTACGCCGGTTTGATCGTGGCGGGCCTGTACCCCAATCCCTTGCCGCACGCTCATGTGGTCACGTCGACGACCCACAAGACGTTGCGCGGTCCGCGCGGCGGGCTGATCCTTACCAACGATCCCGCACTCGCCAAGAAGATCGACAAAGCGGTATTTCCCGGCACGCAGGGCGGCCCGCTGATGCATGTCATCGCGGCAAAGGCGCAGGCCTTTCATGAAGCTTTGCAACCGGCGTTTCGCACCTACGGCGAAACGGTCGTCGCTAATGCGCAGGCCCTCTGCGAAACATTGGCGGAGGGGGGCCTTCGTCTCGTCACTGGCGGGACTGACTGCCATCTACTGCTGGTGGATCTCCGGCCATTCGGCATAACGGGCAAGGCCGCAGTCGAGGAACTTGAGCGGTTTTACCTGACGGCTAACAAGAACGCGGTGCCGTTCGACACGCTGTCGCCGATGGTGACTTCTGGCATCCGCCTAGGCACGCCGGCGGGAACGACGCGTGGCTTCGACGAAGCCGCGTTTCGCGAGGTGGGAAGTCTAATCCTCGACGTACTTGAGGGATTGCGTGGCGGAACAACCGACGAAGCCGTGATCCGCCAACGCGTTGGCGCGCTTACCGACGCCTTTCCGGTCGGGAAGCCCCGCCGTGACTGAGATCGCGTCCAATCTCGCTGCAGTTCGCTCAAGCATTGCCGAGGCGACGGAGCTTTCCGGCAGGCCCGCTGGCGTCGTCCGTTTTGTCCTTGTCACGAAAACCGTCGACGCCGAACGGGTGCGAGAGGCGATCCGCGCCGGCGCCGCCGATCTCGGCGAGAACAAGGTGCAGGAAGGGCGCTGCAAAGCGGAAGCCTTGGCTGACCCAGCGGTACGCTGGTCGATGATCGGTCATCTTCAGAGCAACAAGGTCAAGGATGTCCTGCGCTTTGCAAGCGAGGTGCAGTCGCTCGATCGACTATCGCTGGCGACGGCGCTGGAGAAGCGGCTGCAACATCTAGGGCGTCCGCTCGACGTGCTGGTGCAGGTCAACACATCGGGCGAACCGAGCAAATTCGGGGTCTCTCCAGAGAGCGTGCCGGGATTTCTGCGCGAGCTTTCCAGCTTTGACGCACTTCGCCCCAAAGGCTTCATGACTCTAGCGACCTTCACGCGCGACGAGGCCGAGGTGCGCCGTTGCTTCCGGGTGCTGCGGGGTATCCGCGACCGGGCGCTCGACGATGCACCGCAAGGCGCCGCCCTCGGCGAACTGTCGATGGGGATGTCGGGTGATTACCGTTGGGCGGTCGAGGAAGGGGCGACAATCGTCCGCGTCGGCCAGGCTGTGTTTGGCGCCCGGCCGCTGCCCGATTCCCATTACTGGCCCGGCGTGGCGGGAACGCGCTGATGCTGGTCATCTCGATCCAGAGCCAGGTCGTGCACGGACATGTCGGTAACAGCGCTGCGGTCTATCCGATGCAGGCCGAGGGCGTCGCCGTTGCTGCCGTACCGACCGCGCTGCTGTCCAATCATCCGCACTATCCAACCATGCGCGGCACTATCCTCCAGCCTGAGCTGGTGGGAGATCTGCTGCAAGGCGTCGAGGAACGGGGTCTCGTAGAAGAGGCGTCGATCCTCCTCACCGGCTATCTCGGCTCGCCGGGCATCGCCGAGCGCGTGGCGCAATTCGCCGAGCGTGCCCAGCGTATCAATCCGGAGCTTCGCTACGTGTGCGATCCCGTTATGGGCGACGACGATCTCGGCGTGTTTGTCGCTGATGGCATGGCCGAACTGTTCCGTGATCGGCTCGTGCCGCTCGCCTGGATCATCACGCCCAACCAGTTCGAACTCGAATTGCTGACGAAGCGCGCCGCTCGAGACGCGGCCGGGCTCGTTGATGCGAGCTTGGTGATCGCCGCGCGGGGCTGCCCGATCGTGATAGCGACCGGCTGTACGCTGGCCGACACCCCGGCGGACATGGTCGAGACCGTGCTGTCTGAAGCCGGAGTGCTGACTCGCATCGCGACGCCCCGGCTACCCATCCGCCCCTGCGGCACTGGCGATCTACTGAGCGGGCTACTCGCGGCGCACGTCGCAAAGGGCGAGCCGCCCGCGCGCGCGCTTCGCCTCGCCGTTGGGCGAACCCACACGATCCTTGAGCGCACGATGGCACGCGGCGCCGAGGAGATGACGATCATTGGCATGCACAAAGAAGGAGATCCGCAATGACCACGATGACAGCGACCAAGGACGAGCTGGTGCGGCTCGCCGAAAACCGGATGAAGACCGCAATCGCGGAAAACACCTGGACCGACCGCCAGAAGCTAGCGCTGACCTGTCGCATCCTGTTCGAAGGCGGGCACGATTCAGGTCTGGCCGGCCAGATCACGTGCCGCGCTGAAGAACCGGGGACATATTTCACCCAGCGTCTCGGTCTGGGGTTCGACGAGATCAGCGCCCAGAACCTGCTTCTCGTCGATGAAGATCTCAACGTTCTCGAAGGCGGCGGGATGGCCAACCCCGCTAACCGATTCCATAGCTGGCTCTACCGCGCGCGGCCCGACGTCAACTGCATCATCCATACGCACCCGCTCCATATCGCTGCGCTTTCGACGCTTGAGGTGCCATTGGTGGTGTCGCACATGGACCTATGTCCACTGTACGGCGACGTCGCCTTCCTCGAGAAGTGGCCGGGAGTGCCCGTCGGTAATGAGGAAGGCGAGATCATCGCCGAAGCGATCGGTGACAAGAAGGCCATCCTCCTTTCGCATCACGGGCAACTGATTGCCGGCGCCACAATCGAAGAAGCTTGCGTCTTGGCGATGCTGATCGAGCGGGCGGCCAAGATGCAGCTGCTGGCGATGGCGGCCGGCGAGATAAAGTTGATCCCGGAAAATCTGGCGCGCGAAGCGCACGATTGGATCTCCAAGCCGAAGCGCCACAGCGCAGCCTTCGACTATTACTCCCGGCGCGTCCTGGGTCGGCACAACGACTGCCTGCTCTGAGCTGCCGAGCTCAACCCCCGCTTACTTATTGCAAAGGACTTCATATGCCCGATCACGCCATCCGTGGCATCATTGGTTACACCATCACGCCCTTCGACGACGACGGCCGCCTCGACCTGCCCGCGCTCGACCTTACCATCGACCGCATGATTGATGCGGGCGTTCATGCCATCGCACCTCTCGGTAGCACCGGCGAAGGCGCATATCTGACCGAGGATGAGTGGACCGCTGTCGCCGAACGTAGCGTGAGGACGATCAACGGCCGCGTCCCAGTGGTCGTCAGCGTTTCCGATCTGACGACGGCTGGCGCGGTCAGGCGGGCAAAAGCGGCGGAGTCGTTCGGCGCCGATGCCGTGATGGTTCTGCCGACGTCCTACTGGAAGCTGCAGGAAGAAGAGATCGTCGCTCACTATCAGGCGGTCGCCAAGGCTGTGGGCGTCCCAGTCATGCTCTACAACAATCACGCAGTCAGCGGAATCGACATGTCGGTCGACCTGATCCTGCGCATCGTCGAAGCGGTCGACAACGTCACGATGGTGAAGGAGAGCACCGGTGACATTCAGCGGATGCATCAGATCCATCTGCGCACCGATGGACAGATTCCGTTCTACAACGGGTCAAATCCGCTGGCCCTTGAAGCGTTCGCGGCAGGGGCGACAGGCTGGTGCACGGCGGCGGCTAATCTTATCGCCGGGCACAACATCCAACTGTACGAGGCAGCGTGCGAGGGTCGTCTCCTTGATGCGCGTGCGTCGTTCTACCGGCAGCTGCCGCTGCTGGACTTTATCCTCAAAGGTGGACTGCCCAAGACGATCAAGGCCGGCCTGGACATAGCCGGTGTTCCCGTCGGCGCGCCGCGTCTTCCCGTGCAACCTCTCGCCGACCCGGCGCGCGCCAAGCTCACGGAAATCCTTACGGCGCTCCACTGATGCGACGTTGGGTGGCCATGGACCGTCCTGGCCACCCGACATCTATAGCCACGCGCATAGGGACTTCGCCAATCTGAATGATATATTTCGTATGGGCGCTTCCTGCCTTGGTCATTCTGGCCTTGCTTCTCTCCGGTAAGACCGGAACTTTGAACGCCTCGCTCGCAGGAACAGCGGTGGCGTTTCCGGTCACTCTCTGGTTTGCGCCCCTCAGCTTCGGCGCAGCGGAAGCCGGCACCGCGCTTCTTCGCGGCATATGGCTAGGCTGGATTGTCCTCCCCTATATCTTAGGCGGCCTGCTCTTCTGGCAGATGGTGATGAAACCTGAGGGCGAGAACACGCAGAACGATCGCGTGCCTCTCCATGGCACGCCGGCGCGCAAGCTTTTGTTTGCCGCCTGCTTTTTTGTCGGCCCCTTTGCGGAGGCCATCACTGGCTTCGGTATCGGCATTATCGGCGCAATGATGCTGCTCCGCCGTGTCGATCTGTCGATGCCCAAATTGGTAGCGCTGGCGCTGCTCAGTCAAACGATGATCCTGTGGGGTGGGATGGGCAGCGGGGCGATCATCGCTGCCGCTTTCGCGCGCACCGATGTCCTTGGCCTCGCCGTTGACACGAGCGGCTTTCTCGTCGCTCTGAATCTTGCCTGGCTACCGTTGTTCTGGCGGCTCGCCGACAGGGCCGGCATTTCCGCAGATCGCCGCGAATGCATCGGCGAGGCATTGTGGCTCTGCGCGGGCCTTGGCCTGGTCGTCACAACCACCCGTTTCCTGGGGCCGGAAACGGCCATGCTCGTCGCTTACGGTCCGCTGATCGTCATGAAGTTCATCGTCGACGAGCGACCCAAGCTGTATGACCTCGGACAGGCCGCCAAGAGGATGTTGCCCTTCGGAGTCCTGATCGGCTGGTTCCTGCTCACTCGGCTCGTTCCAGGCCTAAAGGAGGTGCTGCTGACGAGCGTAGACGTGACCCCTTTCAGTCACGCCCCGACATGGTCGCCATTGTACCATGCGGGAACCTGGTTCATGGTGGCGGCTATCTCGACCGCTATCGCTCGTCGACACGGCGCAAGCCTGCCGGGCGAGATGCGGACGGCGTGGCGCACGGGCCGACTTGCGATTGTGACTGTCGCGACGTTTGCGGTGTTGTCAGAATTGTTGGTCGCCTCTGGCATTGGCGCGGGTGTTGCCACCGCCATGTTCGATCTTCTGGGCAGAGGCTCCATCGTTACGATGGCGTTGGTCTCAGCCATTTTCGGCAACCTTGCGAACAGCGGTAATTCGGCCAACGGCCTCTTCATGCCATCGCAAGCAACACTTGCTGCAGAGTCGGGGCTGAACGCCTCCGCGGTGCTAGCGCTGCAACTGTTTGCGGCCTCTTCCCTCAATCTGATTTCCCCGGTCCGCATGGCCATCGCATGCTCTCTCGCAGGTGCCTCGGGCAGCGAACGTGCGGTGTATCGCGAGCTGACACCGCACGCGATCGTCGCGGTGCTCGTTGTGACGGTCGCTGCCTGGTTGGTCGCGGCGAACGTCTTTTGAAGGGTGCCTTGAGCTCGAGCGGACCAACGCAATCAGCTGAAAAGCGGCCTTGTTCGCAGATTCGGTGAGGCGGTGATGGGCCAAACCGCGGCGGCGCCATCGCCGAAATGCGGAAGTCTTGGTTTGCGTCCGCTAAGTGAACGAAGCGTGTGGACCCAGGCTCGCCAACATGGCCAACCATGTCGGCGAGCACCTCATGTCCAAGTGACTGCCGGCCGCCGAACCGCCAACCCGAACTGCCGATCAGCGCTCGCGTGCGGCAAGCCATTCTCTCATCATCACAATCTCGGCTTCCTGAGCTGTGATGACCTCCTGAGCCAGCTTGCGCACCTGCGGGTCCGTGCCATGTTTGAGGGCAACGTGGGCCATGTCGATCGCGCCTTGGTGGTGCGGGATCATTCCCCGCATAAAATCCACGTCCGCGTCACCGCTGAACTCGATCGCCATATCGGCGTGCATCTTATCGTTCGCGACCTGATAGTCGCGGACCACTTCGTTACCCGATTTTTCGGGATCGCTATGTCCAGCGTGCATCGTTGGTACTCCATTGTCCCGAGGGTCCATACGGGACTGCAAAAAGATCATCGCACCGACCAGAAGGAGCGCGCCGGCGATGAATATCGGCGTGAGCTTATTCATGAGTTGGCCTTCCGGCTCAGCGCGCGCGCGCGGGGTAGCCCGCCGCGCCCAGCGCAGCCTGGATCGCCTCCGAGGTCGCCGAGCTGTCTACCGTGATCCGCTTCTCGGCGACGCTCACTTCGACCTTGGCGTTGGCATCGAGCCCAGTGATCGCCTGCGTCACGTGTTTAGCGCACGATCCGCAGGTCATATTCTCGACGTGGAACTGCATGGTGCTTCTCCGTTATGTTTCACAACGGCTTGCAAGCTAGTCATTCCAATCGTGGGAAGGTCAAGCCCGGCACGATCTTTAAGTCGCCGGATATAATTCTCATCCTGACCTTGACCTTCCCACGATTGGAACCCTCATCTTCATGAGTATTCCAGTCCTGAGGTGTGGGATATCGAGCGATGAGTGCAGCGCTAATCCAAGCGAATTCAAACGATCCGGCCGAGTCGGCCATCAGCTTGCCGATCGAAGGTATGACATGTGCGTCGTGCGTAGCGCGGATCGAACGGTCCCTCCTCGAAGTTGAAGGCGTCAGATCGGCTAGCGTCAACCTGGCGACCGAATGCGCCGACATTCGCGCGGATAACTCGATCGACCGAAAAGCATTGATCGATGCCATCGAGGACGCGGGTTACAGCGTACCTAGCGAGACGATCGAATTGGCCGTGGAGGGGATGACCTGCGCTTCGTGTGTGGGGCGGGTGGAGCGAGCGCTCATGGCCGTTCCTGGCGTTGTGGAGGCTAACGTCAATCTGGCGAGCGAGCGTGCGAGTGTGCGAGGCACCGCCGATGTGCAGACGCTCATTACAGCGGTCGCCGACACCGGCTACACTGCGCGCCCAAGTGGGGCAGGAGCGACCGGCGACGAGGTC
>MDTD01002194.1_pt1 | contig 10869 bp, 10 predicted proteins | sample 811221 | NCBI WGS metagenome assembly MDTD01 (sample SAMN05326646, study PRJNA326480) | marine metagenome | isolation source: seawater | place: Pacific Ocean: South West | collected 2011
CAACCGGGCCCGGAGTTCCTGCCTGCGCGACATGGAAGGCGCGTGCCACGGACTCCGCAATTCGCGATGGATCGACAACCTCAATGACCATTTTCGCCGTATCGGAGAAGGTCTTCGAATAGTTCATTTCCTGAAGAGCGTTGCGACCGAGTTCATCCAGTTCAGCCTGCCCCACCAGAAAGACGACCGGCTCCGCGTCATGATATGCGACATGCAGGGCGATCGCCGTGTTCATGGCGCCCGGCCCCCGGCTGATAATGCAGACACCTGGCTCGTTGCGAAGCCGCGCATGTGCCGCCGCCATGAATCCCGCGCCCCCCTCGTGGCGGCAAACCACCAACTGCATGTTCGGAAAATCGATCAAGGCATCAGTCAGCGGCAGATAACTCTCCCCCGGCACACAATAGGCGACGTCGACCCCGTGCATATCGAGGGTAGCGGCGAGGACGTGGGCGGCGGATTTGGTCATTCTGGAGATTCCCGTATGTCGCGGTTTATATTGTTGTGAATTAGATGTATTCCGTTTTGCAGTGGCGAGTACGCCAGTCCTTGAGGAGCGCATACGTCATGGATGATTTCACGGCCGTAGATGGCGAGACCCCGTTTGAGGCGGCAGCGGTCGATCTTGTGCCCGGCAAAACGGTGCTTGTGCACATTGACCTCCAGAACGACTTTCTGCACCCCGACGGGCATTACGCCCAGAACGGTATCGATATTTCGCATATGCGCCGAGTCATCGAACCCATCGCACGATTGACCGAGGAAGCAAGGCGGCATGGGGTTCCTGTCGTCTGGACGCAACACGGAACGAAAGGCGTCGAGGATGGCGGTCCTTTTATGAAGCTGCGGCCGTTCCTGCGCGGCGGCGGATTGCGCCAAAACACCTGGGGCTATGAAATTCTCGACGAGCTAAGCCCGCATCCAGACGACTGGTATGTCGAAAAGACGCGCCTCAGCGCTTTCTTCGCGACGAATCTCGACGTCATTTTGCGCGGCCTCAAGGCGGAGACGGTGATATTCACCGGCGTGCTGACGAACCAATGTGTGGCGGCCACATCGAAGGATGCGAGCTTCCGTGATTATATGCCGATCGTCGTCGAGGACTGTACCGGCACGACACTGCCGAACCTGCACGACCCCGCGATCGAGATGATGCGCGTCGGCTGGTCTGCCGTCTCACAACTCGATACCGTGATGGGCCAACTAGCTGAGTTCCCGCTCTCTAACGCGGGTCCGCGCTGAACCCGCCTAGTCCGGCGGATCGCAGAGCACCGTGCCCATGTCTGCCGGGATAGAGACCTCGAGCAGTTCGAAGGAATCTGAAGTCGCCGTCTCATTGTGCGGCGTGTTACCAGGAATGTAGACGGAGTCACCCGGTCCGATGCGCTCCACGCGACCACCCGCGAACTCCAGGTCAACCCATCCGCTCAGCATATAGACGAATTGCCCCTCGCAGAGGTGCACGTGCCAGCCGGTCTCTTCGGAGAGCCCTTCCGACGCGGAGGTGATCTGAGCGCGAACCTTGCCCTCACTCGCATTGGTCACCCCCAACTCCCTGTATTGCAGGAAGTCGCGACGCCCCGGGACCATAACCGGATTGTCCGCCTTGGCGATGGCGATGTCGTAATTGAAATCTTTCTCGACTGGCTCGGCGCTCATGTCTCTCTCCCACATTCCCGATTCATGCTTTGTCTATCGAGCAAACGGTAGAAAGGCCTACTCGCATTGGCAAGCAAAGGACGCTGAGCGCCGCCAGATCAGTCTTTCTCGGTCCCCGGGATTGCGAGGATTTCGAGACGCGTACCGTTGTTCTTTTCAATTTCGATAACGGCATATGTCGCGGCCCCTCCGACGGTATCGGTCGGCGATCCGCAATAGGCCGCGGTCGTATCGTTCGTCACCAGTTTCATGGCCGCGTGGTGATGGCCAAGTGCAAGATAGTCGAACGGACTGTCCTCAATTTCACCCATATGGATCGGCGAGGATCGGTGCGACGGTTCGCCGTGCGGCACGTGAATGCCGTGCCCCATGCCGAGATAGAATTCACAATCGTCGGGTCGGGACGGGCTGCCACCGAGCGGGCTGAAGTTCGGCGAATGATCCACCATTCCCTTGCCCCACACCGCCACGCCGAGTTCCTCGATCCAAGCGGTCTCACCCTCTTCCTCTGTCAGGAATGTCAGGTTCGGAATGGCCTTGAAGTCGTGGCGCTGATAAATGCCCCCCTCAACAAGGCAATCATGATTGCCGGGTATCATTGCGACAGGACAAGGTTGATCCGCGATCAGTTCCATCGACCACTCGATGGTTTCCTTGGTCGCCTGATTGGAATCGAAGAGGTCTCCCGCCAACAGCATCATATCCGGGTCGTGCGTACGCATCTCTTCAAGCACGCGATCGAACATTTCACGATAGTAGTCGCTCGCATTCACGTACTGGTCGTGATGGTAATGGTCTCCGTCCAGATGGATGTCGGAGCAATGGGCAACGCGCAGGGTATCCGTCATTGAAGCCGCTGAGTTGTCGGTGGGTGGTGCCTGTGGTTGAGACTAATATGCATTTACGCTCGATGGATACCAGCCCCGTGGCGGTTTTCGGCGCCGCGCCATGACCTAACTGTTACGGCGCAGCAATTATGCAGAGGGTATGCGGCGAAATGAACGACGCAACAACCGAGCGCGGTCTCTACTTAAACGCCTTCGCCGATGGCGTGGATCCCATCGACATGACGAAAACCGGCGAATTCGCCAGTTTGCTGGAAAGTGCTGGCGATCTATCGATACCGCATTCACCGGATATCCAGTACCGGTCGTGTAATGTCGTGGTGCGCCATCAGCGGTTTCACTATCTCGAATGGGGTGCGCCGGACGCGCCGTCGATTCTACTGTTGCACGGCGGCCATCAATCCGCTCATTCCTGGGACCTCGTCAGCCTGCACCTCGCGCAGAAATACCGGATCATCGCGCTCGATCAGCGCGGTCACGGCGACAGCGAGTGGGCGCGGAACGGCGATTATTCGAACCTAACGATGGCGCAAGACGCACAGGCCTTTGTGGCCGCGATCGGGCTGCAGAATCCCATTGTCATGGGGCATTCAATGGGCGGCCGGAACACCTTGCTCTTGACCCGTATGAACCCTGACTATCCAAGAGCCCTCGTCATCGTCGATGTCGGCCCCGAGACAATGGAAGCAGGCCGCAAGACCATCTCCAATTTCGTAAAACGAAACGAAATTTTCGACGATCTGGAGCATTTCATTCGTAATGTCCGCGAGTACGACCCCTATCGCAGCCGCGAGCACATCGAGCGCACGGTGAAGTACAACATGCTGGAACGCGCCGACGGAAAATACATCTCGAAATGTGACTACCGGCGCTGGCGCGGCGAAATCGAAGTGCATGACGAGAACCGGGATGCAATCTCGCTCGGAGACCTCGCGAGCTTCAAGATGCCGGCGCTCGTTGTGCGCGGCGCGAATTCAAATATCCTGGCGGACGATGCGGCCGAGCGCTTCCGCGACGCCTTGCCGAAGGGCAACCTCGTGACCGTCCCAAATTGCGGCCACAACGTACACTCCCAAAACACTCTCGGCTTCATCGATGCAGTTGGAAAATTTCTTTCGTCGTTAGAGTAATATTGCCACAGAAAAACCCACTACCGCACTTATATCGGCGACGGAAACCGCAAAACGGCGTGGCGATGGACAGGAAATCACGCCACTTGATATGCGCGAAATCAAGCACCTTGGTAAAGGCCATATATTGCGAGCAACAAACCCGCCACTTTCCCGGTTGGGCCTGTCAGTCGCCGATTGGGTTCCGCGTCGCACGACACCGTTTTATAAATTAAATCGACGCCAATATAACAGCGACCGAAACTTGTTGAACCCCGCATCAAGAAGCGCCCAAAACGCCGTCACCTTATGCAAATTCAACGTTAGACAAGATTGCGAAATTTCCTCACATAATGAGTTGCAAAAAATTAATATCTAGTCAGTCCGGGGAACCGCCGCGCCGGAGGCGATAAGGGCATCAATCTCATCATCGCTGAATCCAACACTGGAAAGTGCTTCGCGGGTGCTCTCTCCCAAGTTCTCGGGATGCCGGTAATATCCCCCCGGCGTCTTCGAAAACGAGACCGGCACCTTGATATGCCTAAGCTTGCCTTCCGTGGGATGATCAACTTCGGGAAACATCCCTACCGCTTCGAGGTGAGGGCAGTCAAAAAGGTCCTCCGGCGAGTTCATCGGCATCACAGGAACATCGGCCTCTTCTAGCGCCTCAAGCCAGTCGGCTGACGTGCGTTGCGCCATAATCTCTGTGACGATTTCGTAAAGCGCATCGATGTTTTTCGAACGCGACGGCTGATCGGAAAACCGCGAATCTTGCCCCAGTTCCGGCTTACCCGCGACGGTGAAGAAACGTCGCCAATGCTTATCATTGTAGGGAAGTACGCAAACATAGCCATCCGACGTCGGGAAAGGTCGACGATGCGGCGTCAGCATCCGCCGATATCCCGCCTCGCCAACAGGCGGATCATACATGCGGCCCTGCATATGTTCGTTCATGACGAAGCCCACAAAGGCTTCATACATCGGAACGTGTATCTTCTGCCCCTCGCCCGTGCGCTCGCGATGGAACAGGGCCATGGAGATGGAATAGGTCAGGAACAACCCTGTCGTTTTGTCCGCCAATACGGTCGGCCCATATCGCGGCGTACCCGTAACGGAGCCAAAAAGCGAAGCCAAGCCGGAAGCGCCTTGGATAAGATCGTCGTATGCCGGTTTGTCGACAAAGGGACCGTCTTCGCCGTATCCCGTCGCCGCCGCATAAACGATGTCCGGCTTCCAAGCGAAAATGGATTGATAGTCGATGCCGAGCCGAGCGGCCGCCTGTGGCCGGATATTGTGAACGAATACGTCCGCGCTCTCCACAAGACGTTTAAGAGGCTCCCGCGCATCCTGCTTCTTCAGATCGAGCACGACGCTCCGTTTGTTGCGCCCCTTCATCAGATAGGCTGAGGACATGCCCTTTGTCTTATACGTCCCCGTCCAGCGTCCGATGTCACCGCCGGGTGGTTCGATCTTGATTACATCCGCACCCATTTCGCCAAGGATCTGGGTACAGAACGGGCCAAGCATGACCGTCGTGAGATCTATGACCCGAATACCTTGGAGCGGGCCTATCGGAGTATCTGGCACAATAGGATTCCTTCGAAAGATTTTTTTTTAATATGAACCGAATTGTTGCCACGTCAGGCATCGGACCGAGATCATTCGACAGAATAGTCATTGGAGTTTCTGTTATGCCATCGAACGAACACCTTGAATTTTCCGATCTCGCTCCCTTCATGGGCTCCGAAGTTCATGGCCTCGATATCAATCAACCGATGTCGGAAGACACCTTTGCTCTATTGCGGCGCACGTTTTCGGAACGCAGCCTGCTTCTCATTCGAGATCAAGACCTTACCCCGGAATCTCATATCGCCTTCAGTCGTCGGTTCGGTGAACTCGAGGCGCATGTGCTGCAGGACTTCTGCCTCGACGGTCATCCGGAAATTTTCGTGGTCTCGAACATAAAAGAGAATGGAAAGCATATCGGCGCTTACGGCGGCTCAAAGGAATACCATTCCGACCTCGCCTATATCGAGGAACCGAGCCTCGGCTCGGTATTCTACTGCCTTGAATGCACCGAAGAGGGTGGCGAGACCGCCTTCGTCAGCATGTTCGAAGTTCACGACGCCCTGCCTGACGAGCGTCGCGAATGGCTGACCCGGCAGAAAGCCGTCTTTGATTACCCCTGGAACCACGTGAAACGGAATGCGCACCGCCCGCCGCTTACGGAGAAACAGATTGCGGACACGCCGCCGATCTCTCACCCCTGTGTGCGTACTCACCCCGAAACCGGTCGCCGCGCTGCCTTTTTCAGTCCAATCTGGATTAGAAATTTCGAAGGCATGAGCGAAGAAGAGAGCCAGCCGATCCTTAATGAGCTCTGCGAATTCGCGACAGGACCCGCTTTCACCTATGCCCATAGTTGGCGTCCGGGTGATGTCCTGATCTGGGACAACCGGTCCAGCATGCACAAGGCGATGCCCTTCGATGAGATAAATGGCCGCCGGCTCATGCACCGGACAACGATTTGCGGCGACCGACCCTATCTGGACAGCTAAACCTCGCGCCGGCGGGACCGCTCTGATAGGGCCTCGGAATGTCGCGAGAACCTGCAATCCGACTTGTCGAACCGGCGCCGGATTTCGACTCTGATTTTCGCTCGAAGCTCGAAGACCTTCTTCGGTGGCGGCGGGACGTTCGTCGATTTCAAACCGATCCTCTGCCAGCGGGTACCGTGCAGAGATTGGTTGAAGCCGCGCGGTTGGCGCCTTCGGTCGGTTTGAGCGAACCTTGGCGTTTTGTCGTAGTTGCATCCAAGCCGCGGAAACGCGTAATGCGCGAAAATTTTGAACGCGCCCCTGCAGTTGGGTTTCGATATTGGAGACCGACTCGCTGAACGAAACCCTGGACGTTCCCGCGGCTTGGCGCTTTGTCGCCTATCTTTGCGTTGGTGATCCGCGTGACATTGAAGATCGTCCAAGTCTGGAAACTGGCGGCTGGGAATCTCGAAGAGCGGTCGAGGACTTTCTTATCGAGCGCTGAGCGTGACGAGAACCGCAATTTCCGCGACCTGCGCGACCGCGCCAAGCACATCGCCCGTCTGTCCACCGATTTGACGTTTTGCAATCGTCGCGACCGCGGTGACGACAACAGCAGTCACACAGATCGCTACTAAAACATCCGATAGCCCTGCAAATCCCAAAGCGATGGCAAAGGCGACAGCGACGCCAAGCCAAGCCTGCGATGACCGCGGTTGACCCGCGATGGCCGACAGACCATCCGGCCGCGCTTGCGGAAGTAACGCCATAACGGGTCCGATCGCCGAGCGCGAGATCGCCCCGGCGAGAATTAACGCAGACACCGCGAAACCGGCCTCCGCAATGCTGGCGAGCGCCGCGACCCGGACCCCGATGGAGAAAATCAGTGCCGATACACCGTAGGTGCCGATTCGGCTGTCACGCATGATCGCAAGTTTCCGGTCTCGACTATTGCCGCCGCCAAAGCCGTCTGCCACATCGGCGAGACCGTCTTCGTGCAAGCCCCCCGTCAGCGCGTACATAGCCGATATAGCCGCGATCGCTGATATCCAAACCGGCGCACCGACCCAATCGAAAGCGGTAAAAATCAACCCGCCGACCAATCCGACTGCGGCGCCAACAACGGGAAACACCCAAACCGTTGCGGATAGTGGGGTCGGCGCGGTATGAGAACCACCCAGTGAAACTCGGGTCAGGAATGTCGCGGCGATACGCAGCGCCGTTCCGGGATTCCATTCAATCTCGCTGGACACCGCTGGCTAGCTTTCCGATGTTGCGACACAAGGAAACTGACTTAGCGAACCGACGATAGTCGAGCAACAAGAAAGAATGGAACGTGGACTGGCTGAAACAGGCAATTCGGAATCTGCCGGCACCCAATACAGAAATGGGGCAAGCGGCGGCGGCGCGTCAGGCAGAGCTCACTAAACCGGCTGGATCGCTCGGGCGGCTTGAAGAACTCGCCTACTGGCTTGCCGCTTGGCAGGGTAAACACCCTCCAACCGTGGTAACACCGCACGTTCTCGTCTTTGCCGGAAATCACGGTGTCGCCGCCAAAGGCGTTTCCGCCTATCCGCCGGAGGTCACCGTCCAAATGGTCGCCAACTTCGAGGCTGGTGGCGCCGCCATCAACGCACTTTGCAACAACATTGGCGCAAAACTATCCGTCATCCCCATCACACTCGATCGACCGACGGCCGACTTCACGGAAGCCCCGGCAATGACCAAATCGGAATTTGCCGCGGCGGTTGCGATTGGACGTGATGCGGTTCCCCGGGACGCGGATATTCTGTTGCTCGGTGAAATGGGGATTGGCAATACCACTGCCGCCGCGACACTTTCCCGATCGCTGTTCGGTGGCAAAGCGGAAGATTGGGTGGGCCCAGGAACCGGCGTTGATGCCGCGGGTATTGAACGTAAACGCAATACGGTCGAAACCGCATATCAGTTTCATGGAGGATATCTTGCCGACCCCTTCGAAGCATTGCGCCGCGTCGGCGGACGCGAGCTTGCAGCCATTGCCAGCGCCTGCCTCGAGGCCCGTATGCAAGGCATTCCCGTCTTGCTCGACGGATTCGTTTCATGCGCATCCGCAGCCGTACTTAACGCTATCGATCCTGTCGCTCTCGATCACTGCCAGATATCCCATCTCTCGGCCGAACCTGGTCACCGACGCCTGCTTCAGGCGCTTGATATGCGCGCGTTGCTCGATCTCGACATGCGGTTGGGCGAGGCGTCTGGAGCGGCAGTCGCGCTTTCGATCCTCCGTGCTGCAATCGCAGCCCATACGGGTATGGCGACCTTCGAGGAAGCGGGTGTTTCCGGCGCAGCGGCTCCGGACTGACACGAATCTGGCTAGCTCGCATGAAATCTCCGTGTTAGCATCATATGGTCGAAGGGAAGGAAGCCGGTGCCCTCTTCGGAGGTAATCCGGCGCTGCCCCCGCAACTGTGAACGGTGAGATCGTGGCAAATGCCACTGGCGGATGTCCGCCGGGAAGGCGCCACGAACAGCGACCCGAAGCCAGGATACTTCCATCGACATTAGAGGAACACCATGCCTCGGAGGGAGGGCGCCGCGGTGTCGAGTACGAATTCTTTGCCGCCGGTCACCTTGGTTCTTGGTGGCGCGCGTTCCGGAAAAAGCGCTTATGCAGAGGGCTTGGTCGCCGAGTCCGGCTTCGCGCCAATCTATTTGGCGACCGCGACGTCCGGTGATGACGAAATGTCAGAACGCGTGCGCGCCCATCGTGAGAGACGGGGAGACGCCTGGACAACGATCGAAGAGCCACTCGATATCGCCCAAGCGCTGTCGCACCATTCGGCATCAGACAAGGCAATCCTAGTTGATTGCTTGACGCTTTGGCTTAGCAACCTGATGACCTTATCCCGTGACATCGACGCGGAGACCGAGCGACTGGTTTCCGTGCTGCCCAGCCTCCCGTCCCCCGTCGTATTCGTCACCAACGAAGTCGGCCTCGGGATCGTGCCGGCAAACGATCTCGCGCGCGCTTTCCGGGACCATGCTGGAAAACTTCACCAATCCATTGCGTGTGCGGCCGACCGCGTCGTTCTTATGGTTGCCGGCCTACCCATGTCATTGACCCACACCAACTAACCACTTCTCGAGGGAACAAGAATGTCGGAACACCGCAAAATTCCCGCAACCGTCGTTACCGGGTTTCTGGGCGCGGGCAAAACCACCTTGATCCGGCATTTGCTGAAAACGGCAAATGGCAAACGATTGGCTTTGATCATCAATGAGTTCGGGGACATCGGCATTGACGGCGAGGTCCTAAAGGCTTGTGGCAATGAAGATTGCGGTGAAGAGGATATTGTAGAGCTCGCGAACGGCTGCCTGTGCTGCACGGTTGCGGACGATTTCGTGCCCACCATCGAAGGCCTCCTGGCGCGCGACCCGCTACCCGATCATATCGTGATCGAGACATCTGGCCTCGCACTGCCGAAACCCTTGGTGCGTGCATTCGGCTGGCCCGAAATCAGGACTCGACTAACCGTCGACGGAGTTGTGGCCGTGGTCGACGGTCCGGCAGTGGACGCCGGTGTCTTCGCCGCTGACCCAGACGCCGTCCAAGAGCAGCGGGAGGCGGACGAGGCCCTCGATCACGAAAGCCCGCTTGAGGAAGTATTTGACGACCAGGTGAACTGTGCCGATCTAGTGCTCGTCAACAAGACGGACCAAATGTCGACCGACTCGCTGGAAAGGATAGCGAAAGGATTGCGCACCAAGATACGCCCGTCGGTAAAACTGATCGAGACGAGCCATGCGGCCATTGACGCGGATGTTTTGCTCGGTCTCGCAGCCGCCGCGGAAAACGACCTGGAAGCGAGGCCGGCACACCATGACGGATCCGATGATCATGAGCATGACGATTTCGATACCTTTGTCGTCGAACTGCCAGAAATAGCAAATCCGGATGTGCTGACGGACCGGATTGAGAAACTTTTCACGCGCCACAGCGTATTGCGATTAAAGGGTTTCGCCGCAATTGAGGGTCGCGACATGCGATTGCTCATTCAGGGTGTCGGCACACGCCTAAACTCATATTTCGATCGGGACTGGCGACCGGAAGAGTGGCGACGGACCCGGCTGGTCGTGATCGGCCTGCACGGATTGGATCGCGCCGGTATCGAATCGATCCTTGAAGGGGCGGCGGACTGATCGATGCATTTGTTGGCCGCACAACCGGGGGAGATCGTTGACGGTAGTGAAGCCGTCGACCTTGGTCAGACTCCGGGCGAGATCGTTTTTATCTCGGCGGCCGACACTGAACTTGCCTGTCTCTCGGAGGCCCGCAGTGACCTGGGCGATACTGTTCCAAGTTTACGTCTCGCCAACCTTATGTCCCTTTCACACAACATGTCGGTCGATCTCTACGTCGACTCGGTGATACGGCACGCGCGGCTGGTCGTGGTTCGCTGTCTCGGCGGCGCCGGGTATTGGTCCTATGGGATCGAACGCATTTCGGAGACATGCCGCAGCCGGCATATCCCCCTCGCCCTGCTCCCCGGGGACGATCAGCCGGACGCAACGCTCGACGGCCTAAGTACTATGGACCGTGAGGCGCGTCACCGGCTCTGGCAGTACCGCATTCACGGTGGCGAAGAAAACGACCGAAGCTTCCTGCTTTTCGCGGCGGCGTTGACGGGGCGGAAAACCGAATGGAATCCGCCCCGCCCTCTGTTGCGTGCCGGAGTG